>JGI2065J20421_1000623_pt1 | contig 38143 bp, 25 predicted proteins | sample Biomet5_FD_20421 | JGI IMG/M metagenome (IMG submission 20421)
ACAAAACGTTATCAATAACAAAACAGTCATTAATTTTCTAAGCATTCCTTTCGCTTTCATTGAATTACTATTTATATTGTTCAACATTTTCATTATACACATAATATTAAAACGCTTCCTAGAAACTAACAGAACTACACAACTCCATTTATAAATACAAAAAACAATATCCGTCGTACTCAAAGCAGATGGATATTTAACCTATTTTGAAGAAAAGAAACGAATTTCATTGGTATTAATCATCAATTAAGCTTATAACAGCGGTTCACCTCTTTTGATCTTACTTCAACAATTTGAATATTTTTAGGAAGGCGTGTCACACAATGCCTTAAAATAGCCAATCGATTCAGCTATGCCTAAAAACGGATCTTTCTTATCCGCTTCATATTCAAGACTACACATTCCAGTATAATTGACCTTTCTCATAGTCCTTATTAATGCAGGGAAATTAATTAATCCACGACCTATAATTGTACAAACGCCCATCCTTGATGCCTCTGTTTCATCCTTGATATGCATATCAAATACACGAGTGTGATACTTTTGCAGATCTAACGAAGGATCACATCCGTTTCGAAAATCATGACCTACATCAAGACACATCCCTATACGAGGATCTAAATCCTTAGTAAACTTCCAAACAGAAGCGGCATCTTTATAAACGTTTTTATCCGGCCCATGTAAATGTATTGCATAATTAAAATCATATTCTTTTACTCTCTTATCCACATAAGGAAGCAATTCAACATCCGGAACCCCTATTATTTTCTTTACACCTACACGTTTAGCATATTCAAAGGCTTCATCAACTTCTGCTTCACTATGCATATTGATTGGACCCACAATATAACCGATTACATTATATGATGCACACTTATCTTTGAAATCCTCAATCTGTTTATCCGTACTATTTAGTGGTAAATGAAAATCCTTTACACTCAGATAATGCAAATCCAAACGCTGCATTGTTTTTAATGTTATATCAATATCAAACCGAGAGAATGTGAACCCTGCCATTCCCAAGTGAAAAGGATTAACAACTCTGGTAACTTTTGCCTTTACAGTTTCCGATACGTCGTCAGCAACGACCAGATTGCCCGTTCCTAATAAGATCGCACCTGCTAATCCTTCTCTTATAAATAATCTTCTTGTCTGTTTCATATCCCTATTCTTTACACTGATTTTATAAATAGACGACTTCACCTTACTTAGTTAAATCCTCTTTAATCACCATATCAGCAACGATTTGTTGACCTGTTTCATTCATATTTATGCCATCCGGACTCACCATATTCCACACAGGTAATAATTCCGAGTAGACATCAACACATCGGCAACCTTCTTCTTTCGATATTTTTTTCAATTGCGCCACAAACCATGACATTCGTTTTGATCCGCCTCGGTATTGTTCTGCCACCTTGCTATCTTCTGCATATGGCGGAGGCGTGATTACAACTATTTCCGGATGATTTTTCTTATATACTGGATGGCTTTTTATCTGTGCTATCAATGATTTCATATTCTTTGAAACAAGTCCTATACTATCCTTAAAAACAGTTTTGCAATCTTCTGTTCCCAACATGATAAATATCTTATGAATACCATTCAATGCCTTATCGGCTTCATTCATATATTGATTAATCTGACAAAGCGTATTTAATCTATTCTCCCCTTTATTATTAAAACCGATGGTGTTGTCAACTATAGAAGTGTTATAGATGAAATCAGAGAAACGTTTTTCCTTCAATTGATTTACCCAACCTTTATCTAATACCCCATTCGTATCACCAAGCACAAGTATGTTTTGTCCCTTTACTCCATCCAACACTCTGTCCATGATCATCTCATGTCCTCCCTCAAAAAGATTTATCTGAACCTTATCCAAATAGTGACGCTGCAACAATACCTCCAGGTGATTCCTGTTAACAGGTGCCCCAGTTGTTTGCCAATCCATCAAACGCAGCATTTCTTCATTTGAAAATAATATTTTTGTATCGGAATAATCGAAATCCGAAACGACCTTATTGAAAAACTTCAAACTATGCGTAAAAGGCACATCTCCATCCAGTCCTCCGTCATGAATACCGGCAAAAATAAACAGTTTACTATTCTCACGCTCCTTAATAGGTGTATCCATCAATGCCGGAGAACGACGGCAAGCTTCTTGCACATTAAAATAAAGGACAAAGCCATCCTTGGGAAGACCCGTTGTAACTTGTTCCAAATCCTTCATATATCCTCCATACTTGGTACGGCGACCGGCACATTCATAGTAATAATCCACTAAATTAGTAATTGAAGCCCAAGCTGTAAAGGTCTTGATATGATGCTTAATTTTCATATAGCATAATAAGGTGGCATAACCACCACCACTACCACCTATAATATGAATACTTGTTGTATCTACATTAGCATGAGTTATAGCATAATCGATGGCATCTTCTATATCTTGAAGTGCCAAATTACTTCCACATGCCTCCGGACGATCATTTGGTCCTCTGAAATTCGGATGTATATAATTATAATCTTCTTTGATACACATCGAAGCCACATCATCAACTTTTGAATAATCGGAACTCCATGCATGTAGTCTGACCACTAAAGGACGTGGATTCTGAGACTCCGCTTTATAAAAATAAGCCGGTTGAATATTCTGATCGGCCGTCGATATAATCTCAACTCTTTTACATTCAAAAGGCCAGTTTTGTTGTCGATCTTGTGCATTCATATAACCTAAAACCGTACAAATACATATAACCACAAATAATGTGCTTGATAATCTACAATAATTCATAATAATATAATCTTAATGATTTATTCTATTCGAACGAAGGAGGAACATCTACTGTTCCCCACTTTTTATTAGGATTTGACGACAATTTAAAATCGAGTGTTCCTCCTTTAGCTATTTCATTCCATGTAATCCAAGTGCTATTATACATTTTTCCGTTCAGTTTCAAATTTTGAATATAGCATTTATCGTCTGAGCCTCCCTTTATCAGTAAATCGTTTCCATTAATACTTATTTTAACCTCGCTAAAAATTGGAGCATTAATTGAAAAACCTCCTACTCCCGGGATTTCCGGATAAATACCCAAACAACTAAATACATACCAAGCACTCATAGATCCAAGATCATCATTACCAGGTAAACCATCAGGAGTATTATGATACATTTCCTTTATAATCCGGTTTACAATAGCTTGCGTTTTGTATGGTCTGCCAACCCAATTATATACCCACGGAATACCAAAACTTGGTTCATTGCCGGAAGCATACCAAGTATCATCATAACCGGCATCTATCCGACGGAAAAGATAATCCAACCGTTTTTCAGCCTCTTCTTTTCCTCCAATAATATTAATGACTCCTTGAAAATTGAAAGGAATCATCCATATATAATTATTGTATGTTGATTCACGGAAATCGTATTTCAAATCTTTCCACGATCCGTCCCAGTTACGCGACTGTAACCATCTTGTAGCAGGATTATAAAGATTTTTCCATGTCTGAGCGCGCTTCTTAACATATAATTCATACGACACCTTATCGTTACAAGCATTCAAAGCAAACTGACCAATTGCAAAATCGGCTGAATTATACTCCAATTGCATGGAAGCCGGACACCATCCCAATCGTAACAGGTAACCTAAATACGGCCGAGTCAGCTCTTTTTGAGAATGAGCCGTAGGATCATCTGCTCCATGACGCATAATTTTCAATGCTTTACTACAATCGAAATTCTTTGCACCAAAAGCATAAGCGTTAGCTACATAAATAGCCGTTGGATCACCTTGCATAATTCCAGTTTCCAAATTAGCAATAATCCAACGGGGAAAACCTCCACCCGATTGTTCTGCAAAGTCTAACATGGAAGTAATAACGTCAGAAGCTACCTCCGGATCTAAAATAGATAACAGTTGAATCTGTGTACGATAAGTATCCCAATTGCTAAAACTAGTATATTGTTTCTTTATAGTTTTATGCACTTTAAAATCCGCTCCCATATATTCACCATTAACATCACTACAAATATTCGGGTGTATCAATGCATGATAAAGATGTGTATAAAACTGAGATATACGATTTCCGTTTGTCCCCTGTATTTGTATTTTTGAAAGATATTTTTCCCATTCATTGATAGCACTTTCCTTTATTGCAGTAAAATTCCACTCGGAATTTTCAGCTTCCAAATTTTCATGTGCGTTTTCTAGAGAAACATAGGAAATACCAATTTTATATTGAACTTTTTTATGGGATTTTACATCAAATGTAAAATAAACGCCGGAATGTTTACCTTCTGCAAAAGTTGTGTTCGGTTTTAATTTATCGCCATTCCATGTTCCATAAGAAACGACATCTCCATTAAATTCAGCTGCAAAATAAATTTTGTAAGGAGTAAGTTTATCGCAAAACATTCCACCATCGGCAAAACCTTCACAGGTATGCTTTCCCGTAATCACTACGGTGGCATATTCCAAAGGAGTAATAGATACGCCTCCTCCTATAATCACAGTCGCTCTGTTCGTCTCCGGAGAAAAAGTATATTGCGACATTCCTGTTCGCCCAGTAACAGTAAATTCAGCATTTATGTTATTATTCACAACGGCCCGATAATATCCGGAAACAGCTTGTTCATTCGTTATTTGAACATCCATATTTTGAATGCTATCAGGAGATACCTTCAAATCTCCATTCATGGGTATTGTAGGAAAATGTCCCATCTGAGGACAACCTGCGCCACTAAGTTGATTAATAACAAATCCCGCTTGTGGATTAAAACAAGTACGGGTAAATTGAACCATTCCAAAGGGATAAGCGGCTCCAGGGAAAGTATTTCCACCAGCCTCAGTGCCTATTAATGTGTTTATCTTCTCTGCGTTTTTAGAAAATACAGTTTTAGCAGTAAGACTACTTTCCTGCATTAGACCTAGGCAAGATAAAATTACTACAATAAAAATTTTGTTCATTGTTCTTTTTATTACTTTTAATTAGTTGAAAAAATAACACGTTATTAATCACAAGAAGCCATCGATTTTTTCGTTAAAAGTACGACATATAAAAAATAATGCTATACAACAAAACCTATTTAGTATAATATTATAATCCTCCGAGAGACGTTATTTCATCTGTGGTTAATGGTCTATTGAAAATAGCTACAGAAGAAAGTAATACGGTATGATCATCACTATCATCATCACCCATAATCAATGTTCCTAGAGGATCAAGAGCAAAACGATCATCACTATAGCTACTTCCTTCCAACCATTTATTGCCATTTACATATATACGAAAATATTCATCAGCTTTTAAAACAATAACTACGCGATACCATTTATCTCTAGATATTGTATTCGAACTATAACCGCTTGTTCCTACGCCAATATTCCCTGCATCATTAATGGCAATATCCTGATCATTAGCATTTGTAACAGAAGTATTCAACAATGTAGCAAAGCCACTTTCTCCTGAAGGTCTGTTTATATCATACACCAATGTATATTGCCTTACTAAATCACTGCCAGTTGTAGCTGAGAGACCATGATCGCAGAAGAGAAGACTTTGATGACCAATCTGGATAGCCTTATCACGTTTATTAAACCCTGCCACCTGAGTAATGCCTTCTGTTGAAGGAGTTCCCAAGACAGCATTTTCAGTTCTGTGATAAGAAATCAAGTCTTTACCAACAGTAGCTTTTCCAAAATTACTTGCATCAGAAAATTCCCAGAAGCCTACTAAGCCGTTTACGGCTTCAAGTTTTTCTTGAAGTGTTACTTCATAGACTTCGACAGAAATTTGTGCTGAATAACTTCCCTGGCTTACAGTCAATGTAGTTGTTCCAACATCATTAGCCGTCACATTACCATAAGCATCCACTGACGCGACATCGGTATTAGCACTCGTCCATGTGAATTCATAATTAGTGCAATCCCAAGGATCAGGATAAGCAAGAGCTTTCCCTTTCTCACCTACATTCAACCTTAAATCCGCACCAACTTCTATCCCTTTCAAATTAATGCCATCTCCTAACTTATTACTGCAAGATAACAACATCAAGCATCCACATAAGAGACTGAATCCTTTTATAAATATTATCTTCATAATCGCTTTACTTGATTAAGTTTAACTTATCTGCCAATGAAATATTCAAAGCTGCATTACGATTAACATCCTGTTCCGGATAAGGGACATACATCAAACTCTCGCTCCAACTTCCTGTAGGAGCATTCGGCTCTTGTCTGGTAATACCTCCTGCACCCGGAATAACATAAGTCGGATTTTGTACGCGTGTATTAAAATGATCTTGAACACGATCCATACGTTGCATATCATTGTAACGACAATCTATTGCGCCCCATAACCAACCGGCTATTTCCCAACCATGTTCGTTATAAGCTGCTTCCGCCAATTCTGACGCTGTCATCGATAATGAATAACGATTAATACTTGCATCACTCTTTACGCCATTTCCATCAGCACGATTACGAACAATATTCAACAGTTCAATAGCTTTTGCATTTGTTTGACCAGAACGTCCTAACGCTTCTGCATACCACAAGTATACTTCACTCAATCGTATCATTTGATGCGTCTGATCAACCCAACCATTACACTGGCTACCTAAACTTTTATATATATCATATTCCGTACCATCGTTTGTAAATTTAGATTTTCCAAAATATGGATATCTGTTTGCATCAGGCAGACTTTCACTCCACCATGGATAAGCTTTTCCATCACCGGAATTATAAGTTACAACCGGATAGGTTGCATCTTTACGAGGGCCTTCTGGAAAGTTTACCCAAAAGCCAATTTCTGCACGTGTATCACACCAACCTCCCGTACAATCAGGAAAATCATTAATACAACCACGAGCACTTTCACTGCTATCGCCATCACCCCAGGAATTAGAATAATAAATACCTAAAATACATTCTTTGTTCTTCTTATTCTCAGCTACAGAATGAATATCGGCATAATTTTCATAAAGAGCATATTTATATGTGCCATTTTCGACTCCTGTAATTACTTCCAAAGCTTTAGCCGCTGCCTTCTCATAATATTCTGTTCCTAAATTAAGAGGCCAACCAGCCATTGTCAAATAAACATTTGATAACATAGCTTTAGCTGCCGCCGAATTTGCAACAATATTAATACCGTTCATAGAACGAGGTGTATCCGTATAATTGGCGGGAAGATTCTCTGCCGCCTGAAGATCAGTAACAATCATATTAAAAATATCTGAGACGGTAGATAACCCAATAGAAAAATCCACTTCATTTGACGTTACCATTGGTAATGGTCCAAAAGTACGAACCAAATAATAATAAGCCCACGCACGCCAAAAATGAGCTTGATTCAATGCATAATTTAAATCTTCTTCTGTAACATTTGGTGTATTGGACGCGCCATTAATAATAAAATTAGCCGCTTTAATAACTAACCATTTGTCTTGCCAACACCACAACAACCGATCATTGCCGGTCGATACACCATATAAATCCCATTCACGAATACCGGCCTTATTACTGGCGCGATGAGTTGATAAATCATCGCCCATAATGGCTTGAATAAACTGTGTAATTCCGAACGTTGAACGACTTACTTGCCGATACAATACATTGACTGCTCCATCCAGATCACTGGCTTGAGTGAAAGCATTGTTTGACATAAGTTGACCATTAGGATCCTCTTTTAAAAAGTCGTTGCATGAAACAAAACCAAACGTAATGGTCACTAATACAAATATTCTTATTAAAGATGTCTTCATATTTCTCAATTTAATAATTAATCTTTAAAACTCTAGACGCACAATGAAAGAATAGGTCGTTGGCATCGGAAATGAACCTCTATCAAGACCAAAGGTCGTATCATAAGTATTGGTATTTGCTTCAGAAACCGTTTCTGGATCCAGTCCTTTATATTTGGAAATAACGAATAAATTCTCAGCGCTAAGTGATAGGTGGATTGCGGCATATTTAGTCAGTTTCTTTGGAATTTGATAACCAACAGACAAGTTCTGACAACGAATGAATGCAGCTTTCTCCAACCATTGCGTTGACCCCGGAACATATTGATTATTAGCATTTGTCAAACTTGGGAACAAAGCATGGCTCTTGTCGGAAACTTTATCCCAACTACGATAATAACCTTCGCGTGAACTAATGAAACGTGAAGCACCTGTCTGACAAGTTTCAATATATCTGGAAATATTCAAACGATCATAATTACTGGTAGCACGAAACAAAACATTGAAATCCCAATTTCTATACGTCAACGTATTATTCCAACCAAACAGCCAATCAGGAACCGATTTACCAGTTATCACACGGTTATCATTGTTATTGCCTGTTGTCGTTGTTCCATCTTGATTATAATACAAATTTGCCCCTTCATCATTAAATCCTGCCCAACGTTGTAAATAGAAAGAGCCCACAGGTTTACCAACCTGCAAAATAAATAAACCACCAGAATAAAGACCTCCACGAGAAGCATCAGGAATAATATAATCATCACCTCCCAAATCCTTAACTGTGTTCCTATTATATGCTGCTGTTAACGTGCTTTCCCAAGTAATATTTTTGGTAACGAATGGTACTACATTCAAAGTGAATTCCATACCTTTATTTTGAAGTTTACCCAAGTTTGTCCAAACGGTTCCACCCCCATTATAGTCTGGTAATTCCTTTTGGAACAACAAATCTGTCGTATTCTTCAGATAAAAGTCAGCAGACAGGTTTACCTTATTATTCAAAACACCTAAATCAAAACCCAAATCATACTGTACTGTTTTCTCCCAATGAAGATCTGGATTTGAGTTTGATTCGGGCCAATAACCCCAATATTTAGTAGCTGTTCCATAACTTACATAATCTCTTGATAATGTTGAATAAGTCGAATATGCACCTACACCACAGTTACCTATAGTACCTGCACTAGCACGCAACTTCAACTGATTAATAACATCCTTATTAATAAAACGCTCTTCATGCATGTTCCAACCGATAGCGATTGATGGAAAATAGCCCCATTTATATTTATCCTTGAACTGCGAAGGAGCATCGGCACGCATCGTTCCGGTAAACAAATACTTGCCTTTATAACTATAAATCAATCGCCCAAAAACAGACGCCATAGAACTGTTGCTAAAACTGTTACTTATTGAATATGAACCAGCTGATGCCAGATCCCAATAAGTTGTTGCTTCATTAACTAGACCTGTGGATGAAGCATTTAAAGAACTAAACTTATGCTTTGTCAATTCCAAAACGCCCATTGCAATCAAATGATGATCTCCTAGCGTTTTATCATAAGTCAAATTGTCAATATTACGCCAATTATAATACTGCTCTTCGTAATTACTTGCCTGACTAGTTCCACTAGGCTGATACGATGCTGAGCGGAAATGACGATTCCAATTATGTATTTGCGTATATAATCCTTCTGTTGAAAATGTCAAACCATCAATAATTTTAAACTTCAGGTTACCAAACATGGTCATTGTACTTGACCTATAGTCAGTCCATTCGGCTTTAACTGAAGCATACGGATTACTACCTATTGATCCATAAGGGTCAAGATTATAAATACCACTTTCGTTTTGCAATTCCATACAAGGTGAATATTCCAATACATCAACAAACTGACCTTGACTTGTCGAATTATGCTGCTTTGTCAAACCATCATACATATATCCTGAAAATTCCAACCAGGGAGTAATATTCGTATCCAATGTAGCTTTCACATTATAATCTCGCGCAGTATTGCTAATCCATTGCCCCTTTGTATCGCCAACCCAACCAGAAATAGAATATTTGGTCTTCTGATTGCCCCCCGATATGTTCAAGTTGTAATTCTGAGAAAACCCTGTCTGTGTCATCAAATTCACCCAGTCAATTCCCTTTGTTCCATTCTTATACGCAGCCAAATCGTCAACTGAAATTGAATTGGCTCCATTAACTTCATTATAAGCTCTAGCATATTCATAGGGACTTAGAAGATCAGGTTTCTTACGCATGTTCTTCACCCCATAACGCGCATCAAAAGTGATCTTTGTCCCTTCCTTAGGTTTTTTTGTTGTAACCAAAATAACACCATTTGCACCTTGAGCTCCATATATGGAAGTAGCTGATGCATCTTTTAACACTTCAATATTTTCTATATCGTAAAAATTGCCAACCGTTCCACCTATAACGCCATCAACGACCCACAAAGGTTCGCTACTTTTATTCAAAGAAGTAATACCGCGGACACGGATATTCATATTACCGGCACCGCTTGTACTCGTAATGTTAATACCTGCTGCCTTGCCTTGAAGAATATTACTTATACTTCCTTGAGGCAGATTTTTAATCTTCTCGGACGAAATGGATGAGATAGATCCGGTCAAATCGGATTTACGAACGGTGCCATAACCGATAACGACCACTTCATCCAACACCTTCGTATCTTCTTTCAAAATAACAGAAATAGATCTTTTATTTCCTAAAGAAATTTCCTGTGTCAAATATCCAACAAATGAAACGACTAATATTGCACCAGATGGGATATTAGATAAAGAGACTCGTCCGTTCGCATCAGTTATACTCCCATTTGTAGTGCCTTTTACCATTACATTGGCACCAACTACCGGACCTTGTGCATCAGTCACTACACACACAACAGATCGGTTCTGCTGTGAAATCAAGTCATTACTTATTCCTCTTGTTCCACTATCGTACTTTGCCCCATTCAACGACATTGAAGAAAACAAAAAAATAATGAGGAAAGGAATCGAAATTTTCATGATCATTAAATTTTTCGGTTTTTTTTCCATGCTTCATTTTTGTTAATAAATAATAGAATTATTTCAACTAACTTATGTAAATACAACTGATTTAATTATTTGTACTCACTTTTACCGGTCTAATTGCAATCACTGACCAATTTCTGTGATTGAATGCCCAATAATTGCCATTGTTGGCAAAACACATTTCAAAACTGTAATGACCATAATCGTTAGTTAATGTTCCTGACCAATAATGACCGTATTTGCCTTGATCCAAAATCAATTTACCTTTTTGGTATCCGGAAGCAGGAAGGAAGATGGAATTGCCATTCGGTCCGATCACCTTCATTCCATAGACGCCATTTTCACTCATCCATCGCCATTGACATTTTTCTAGCAATTCAAGGCATTCTTCTCTCGTAGGCAAACGCCAGCTAACACCCCACTTAATAGTAGCAAAATCATACTTTGTAGCACTTATATTGACAGAAGTCTCACTCTTTGGGTAGTTAATCAGCCATTCCGGAAATAAATCTTTTTCAAAATCTTCCCAGCCAAACAATGAACCGTAATCATCGGGTTCAGTAGCTCCTATATTACAATCCGACCATTCCACACTCAGACCCAGATCGACAGCGTGACCCGTTGCTGTTTGCTGTGCCATAACATTTATCGATAATAGCAAAGCTACCAGCATTGCAAAATACATCTCACTTTTCATATTCTTCCATTACTATTTAACAAAAACTTCCGTCATCGGACGCCCTACCCACACTTGAGGTTGTTTCAGATTAAAGATAGCTGCCACAGTCGCAGCAACATCATATTGCATCATCGAGCCTTCGATGACATGTCCTTTCCTTATATCTTTACCACAAATAATAAAAGGTGTTTCCATTTCTAACAACGTTGATCCACTATGACCACGACCTGTGCCTCCATGATCAGAAGTGATGATAATAATTGTATCATCCATAATGCCGCATTCCTTCAAAGCATCCACTATTTTACCAATATAACCATCCAGAATATTTATCTCCCTATAGTAATCAGGCGTATACCACCCTTTATCATGACCTATATCATCCGGATTAATCCAATAAAGAAATAACAGTGCCGGCTTCTTTTCCTTAATGTATTTCACCGTCATATCGCATGCCACAGATTCTTCCGGAGGAGCCTGTCGGCAAAAACTTATAGCCGTTGTATCAATAAAACTCTGAATGCCTTCCCATTGATAGATACTTCCGATTTCCGCTTTGGGACAAGCTTCACGAAGCAAGGAAAACACTGTTGGAAAAACACCATCCTTATTTCTAACTCTCGGCTCAATCAACGGAGCACGCCAACCAGCACCACCATCGGTATAATATCCATGTAGTTCAGGACCAACGCCCATGAACATGGATGCCCAATTTTCTACACTTGATGAAGGAAAGACAGAACGTTTTTTTAACGTGTACGATCCTTCGTCCATCATTTTTTTCGTATTAGGCATATCTGCCTGTTTCACACTATATGATCCCCACCCATCCAATCCTATAAGTATAACATGTTTGGCTTTCCAATTCGCTGCACTCACAATATTGGTAATAAACAAGAGTGCAAATAAAATTCTCATAGACATTTTTATGTTCTTCATTTTCTTCCTTAATTATCAGATCAAACAAGTTGTCTTTTTTGATAAAACATAATACAGATCTTTACAAACTAAAAATATATACCTTTGAAACCGTAAGTATACACTTTCAACATGAAGTAAAAAATTTAATAATCAGTGCCATCAATAATATTTGACGGCACTGACTTACTCAATAAAACTGTTAGAAACCAGTTTGAATTTTCTCCAGATTATTTCAAGAAGATTACCTATAGGAAAATTCGAAACTGCTTTTTATTGAAATTCGGCATTATTATTAGCAAGGTTAGGATTGTTCTTAATTTCCTTACTTGGTATTGGCAAGAAATAATCCTTCTTTGTATAACTCTTTACGATTTTGAATACGGCATCCGGCTCATCGCGCCACTCTGTAGTGGCTTTCTCAACCAACTGCAGTCTTTGCAGATCAAACCAACGAGCCGAATATTCAAAACCGGCAAACTCGTAAGCTCTTTCCCAAACTACCTTGTCGATAAAAGCCTCCGTCGACAAACCGCTAAGAGAAGCGTCCGTGGTACCAACACCTTTGTAAGCACGGTTACGAACATCGTTCAAACACTGATAAGCCAATGCATCGGGTCCGTCCGTACGGGCTTTTGCCTCTACGTAAGTCAACAGGATATCGGCATAACGCATCATAACGATAGCACGCGTATCATACCAGTTGGCTTCTTGTTCCATATGAGTCTTCCACAAACCTCCAGGTCCATTTGCATCCCATTTCCAACCTTCAGAAAGCTCATCAGCCCACCATTTACGGTAATAAGGATGTTTGCTAGAAAAATAATCATATGTAACATGAGTGCCACCTTGAACATAAAAATCTGTAACGAAGGTAAAATCCTTACGTTCACCTTCCGGAAAATGTTTATAAAAATAATTCTCGGCAATCATTAAATTCCAGCCACCCAGTTCAACAGGACGAGATGGATTTGGAGCTCTGACTGAATACTGAGGCTCAACCAAACTATGTTCAACCCATATAATTGCTTCATCAGGTGTTTTGTCATATGCCGTCCAGTATGGATCCCATATTTCATAAAAATGATTGCGTAAAGCGTAGCCATAAGTAGATGCATTATCAATAACTTCTTTAGCCTTATCGCGTGCTAAAGCATAATATTCAGTACCGCCGTTAACAGGAAATCCGGCCATCTGCAAATAGACTTTTGCCAATAATGATTTTGCAGCACCCTTTGTAAATGCTCCACCTACTTTATAAGTGGCGTTAGACCAGGTTACGGGCAACCATTCTTCTGCAAACTGCAAGTCTGAAATAATCAACTTATACACATCGGCGGCTTTCGAAAGGGTCAGCGTCTTATCCGCCTCAAAGGCAGTAGTAACTAATGGAATATTATTAAAAAAACGTACCAGCCAAAAATACGTAAACGCGCGTACGAAATAAGCCTGAGCAGCGTATCCGTTCAATTCGGCTTCTGTCATTGATCCATCAGCATTGTGATAATTGTTAATGATGGAATTAGCTTGGTTAATAGCATTATAACAACGTTCCCAAGCCAACTGAATATCATTATCGCCGCTGGTTGAAATGTCGGCGTTGATTTCCATTTCGTTGAAACAAGGACGCGTAGTAAAACCCAGCATATCATCAGCACTATTAAATTTACACTCAAGGCTCTGATATGGACGGTCCATAGCGTGGACCCATATCCAATACATGGAATTTGTCATCATCTGTAATTCTGTTGCATTATTAAGAAAATTTTCCGGGAACAAACTTCCATTTGGTGTCTCTTCCAGAAACTTGCTGTTAGATTCGCAAGATGTTAATGCAACTAATATAATTGAAATTACCAATATTGTCTTTTTCATATTATTCTGTATTTGATATTCATTAATATGTCAATGATACTCCAAAAGAGACACTCTTAGGATTAGGATAAGCAAACCAATCCATACCGGCATTAATATCGCTGCCAGCCGAAGAACTGATTTCAGGATCATAACCCTTATATTTCGTAAATGTCAGAATATTTTGAGCACTAACTGATAACTTAATATCGGCAAATGGACACACAACCTTCGGAACATGATATCCTAAACTGATATTGCGCAATTTAACATAACTACCGTCTTCCATATATTGTGAAGAAATAGGATTTAGTTTATTCGTATTTCCTATCTTGGCAAACTTCGCTTCCGGATTGCTCTCATTCCAACGGTCACGTGAATCACGCAATTTATATACTTGAGAAATGTCAAGACGTTCTGACGTCAACATATAAGTCCAGTTAATTATATCACGTCCATGAATACCCTCAAATAGGATATTCAAGTCAAAATCCTTGTATGTCAAATGATTATTCAGACCCCACGTAAACTTAGGATTCGTATGACCAATAACTTTACTATCATCAGAAGAATAAGAATGATCACCATTCACGTCTTCATACTTATAATCGCCAGGTGTCTGACCGAACTTAGCCGCCTCGGCAGCCTCGCTTTTCTGCCATATACCCAAATATTTCAAACCATAAATAGTGCCGATGGGTTGTCCGGGTAACAATACAAACGGACTTAATGCCGTAATACCTGATCCATAATTCTCACCATAAATAATTTTAGACTCACCAAGATCAAGCACCTTATTGTGGTTGATTGCACCATTAAAGTTCACCTCATATTGCAAATCCTTTGACAAAGGCCAATTGTAATTGATATTAAACTCAAATCCTCTATTTCTGACAGAACCTACATTTGAGATAACAGTACTCTTGCCGTATTCCGAATCGGCACCATTGTATGCCGGTACAGAGACCGGAGCCAGCAAATCAACTGTTTTCTTATTATAATAATCCAGTGAAACCGATAAGCGATTATTAAAGAACCCCAGATCAAGCCCCAGATTGGTCTGTCTGGTTGTTTCCCATTTCAAATTAGGATTACCACCTACACGTGCAAAATATCCGGCTTGATTCGAAGAAGTACCCCAGCTATAACCACGTGAACCTAATGTATTATACGTAGCATATGAATCAATAGCCTGATTTCCCGTTTCACCCCATCCGCCACGAATCTTAACGTTTGAAAAGATGTTTTGATTTTTCATAAATTGTTCTTCGGTCAACTTCCAAGCTAATGAGAATGATGGAAAATAGCCAAACTGATTGCCTTCCCTGAACTTTGAAGATCCATCAGAACGGAAATTGGCTGTTACAAAGTAACGGGAAGCGTAATTATAATTCACACGTCCGAAATAGGATCTCAACGCGCTGTTACTAAAGCCCGAGCCGACGCTGATATTTGGTGCAGCCAAGCCCAGATTATACCACTTAACCGATTCTATTGAAAGGGCATTGGCAGATCCGGACAAAGAATTATATTTACTTTGAGTTTCCTCCATACCAGCCATAGCCGAAAAGTTATGCACTTTAGCAAAAGTCTTGTTGTAAGTTAAGTAAGCATTAACCAGCCAGGATTTATTTTCATAAGAACTCTGAGAAGCTGTTGCCGTAATACCGTTATAATTTTTACTTTGGAAATCACGGCTTCCTCCTGTACTAAAGCTTACCGATCCCTTGGCATTCAATTCCAAGCCATCAATAATCTTAATCTTCAAATTACCTATGCCGTTTCCCGAATTATTATAATTTGTATTTTCCACTGTTGTCAACAATAATGGATTCAATAATGTACCAGTCATATTTCCCAGACGATTCAATGTAGTGCCATCTTCTTCATACAATGGTTCTGTCGGAGCCCATAGCAATGCAGCCAAAATTGGCATTGCCGTTTTACCTCCGCCTTGAGCCATATCCGCATTTAAATTATTATTATGATTTACATTAGATTCAAACTGGACTGACACACGACTACTCAAATCCATATCGATTTTCGCATTCAGACCATAACTTTCCGAATTGGTATTCTTGATAGTACCATCCATCTTTGAATAACTTGGAGAAACGTAATATTTAGCGTTCTTGCTTCCACCCGAAATAACAGCCTTATAATTCTGAGACAGGCCTGTACGGAAAATCTGATCTTGCCAGTCTGTACCGCCATTCGCCTTGTATTTAGCTATCTCATCGCTTGTAAAGTTATATGCACCTACACTATTATTATATTCTGCAAATTCGCCTGCATTCATCAGATCATAACGCTGTGGAACCGTATCAAATGAGAAATTCGAATAGAACTTTAAAGTCGGCTTTCCTTCCTGTCCACGACGAGTCGTTACAAGAATAACACCATTTGCACCGCGCGAACCATATATTGCTGTTGCCGAAGCATCCTTCAATATTTCTATCGATTCGATATCGTAAGTATCCGGCATATCTTCATAATTTCCATCAACAACAATCAAGGGATCATTACCTCCATAAAGAGAATTTGCACCACGAATACGTATCGTGTTACCTTTCCCCGGAGCACCATTCATTCGCCTGACTGTAACACCCGGAGCACGGCCGGAAAGAATAGAATTGACTGAACTGTTAGGTTGGTCAATAAATGACTTGGAGGCGACTGACGTGACCGATCCTGTCAGGTCACTCTTCTTCATCGTACCATAACCAACTACAACCACTTCATCCAATAAGGCATTATCTTCAAGTAAGATCACCTTCAGATTATTCTTTACTTTTAATATCTGTGTCTTATAACCAATATATGAGCATTCAAGAGTTGCCGTTGGTGCTACCGATAATTCAAAGTTTCCGTTTGAATCTGTTACAGTTCCTCTGGTCGTTCCTTTTACTACAATATTAACTCCCACTAGGGGCGATCCGTTTGAGTCGGCTACCGAACCACGAATCATTACATTTCGTATATCTCGTTGTAAAGATATAGGTTCCGGCCTGCTGTTGCTATACTCCGCCTTCTTTACAATAATCTGCCGTCCCTTAATAACGTACTTAAAGTCACTGTTTGAAAAGATTTCCCTTAAAATTTCATCAACAGATTTATTTGTCATATTCACATCGACTTTTTGATTCAAATCGACTTTTGAACCCTGATAAATAAAAAGATAATTGCTGTGGTTCTCTATATAAGAGAAAACTTCTCCTAAGGTTTTGTCCTGTAAGTGAACCGTTAACACTTCGGGTGGCATTACTGCCGACATGTTCATTACTATTGCCGGACATGAGGTTAAAAATGCAGTTAAACAAGCCAACCTTAAAAATTTAATATTTACATAACCAATATTTCTTATGTTTTTCATACCTTTGTATTTTAATTCTTTAAATGCAAGTTTAGGGAATTGCTTTAATCGGATAATACGCCCAATATTATCCGATTTTCCATTATAACAATTTATTGTTTCATAGGCATATCTATTTTCATGATTATACTTTATTTATTTGGAAGAGAAATAATATCCTCCTCCTTCTAATTTATTCATCTTCAATGATGCAGACTCCTTCACAATATCAAAGACGGCATCTGTAGATTCACCCAAATCCAATTTACCCGAAAGAACAAGCTTTTGCACATTCTTATCATACCACACAGGAACTCCATAGTATCTCGACAGATCATCAAGAATTTTACTTACACGATCATTTTGCAACAACATCATATCATCTTTCCAACAAATATATTTTGCCACATTTACAGCCTTTGTCGTCATAACACCTGATTCCAAAGTTAATAGCTGAGATGGATTAAGAATTGATTTTTCATGTGCGGCTTTAACTTCCACGCGACCTTTAACAAGAACCACCGATATATTACTATTCTTATATGCCGATACATTCAGCACGGTTCCTAAAACTTGGATATCACAACCGACAGTCTTAACAACAAAAGGNGCTTTCTCATTGCGAGCAACTTCCAGATATATTTCACCTTCGACTGCTATTTCACGCTTGTTNCCCTTGAATCGCGCAGGATAAATAACCCGGCTTTCAGAGTTAACATACATCANCGTACCATCAGACAGCATCAGATGCATTCGTTTTCCTCTCGGAACAACAATCTGATTCAAATTCTCATGAGTTGATTCGGAGCCACCATTGTTCAAAGATTGAGCGGTTTTCTTTTTTCCACTATCTACAATGACATTACCCTCGCGATCATAATGGACAACCGATTCATTTTCTATCTGTACTTGATTTTTATTGGAAAGGAATAATGATATCTGCTTAATACTATCTGATGTGATAGAGCTATTTTGCAAGATGGAAAGCACTGAAGGTTCATGCATCATTCGCCAGTTTTGCCAAGGGAGCATCACAAACAGCAAGACCATGGCCGCTATACTGATGGCTGTGAAATAGAAAGACAAATTACCTTTTTTACGGTGAGAAGTCGTTTCCACTTTATTATTACAGTCATCAAGATCATGACCATCATCAATCAACTTTTCCACTTCTTTCCAAGAGTTTTGAATTTCAGAACTTTCAATTCGCTCACTCTTCTTTATTACTAAAAAGAAACGCTTTAACTGATCGATGAGCTGCTCATTTCCTATTTTCAAATATCTATGCACCTTCTATTATATTACATTTACAACATTAGTACAGAAGGACAAAATAAAAGTACTCAGTAGGGTCTTTATTTAACACATTCTTTTATAAACGAGGAAAATAACCAGCGGAAAGGACAAAAAAAAGGCTATCTTCACAGACAGCCAATCTTCATTGTTAACCTTAAATCTAATACCATGAAAAACACAGTGCAAATATACAGACTTTCTGGATACTTGTATCATCATCCACCAGAAATTATCATCAGCTTAACCATGTTTAACAAAAAACATGCTGTAAAACATAGTTATTTAAAATATTCTTATCATTACTCATGAAAAGTGAATCAACATAACAATAAGTAATATACCCTGTTTATGGTATTTGCAANAATATTGAAATACAATATCTTTGTATCATAAAATAANAACAACTAATTAATTAAGANTATGTCAAAAATTGCAAAACAACTAACCGATTTAATCGGTAACACTCCTCTACTGGAGTTCACAAATTTCAATGCAAGCAAAGAATTACCTGCAACAGTCATCGGTAAACTTGAATACTTCAATCCGGCAGGAAGCGTCAAAGACCGTATTGCACTGGCAATGATTGAAGATGCCGAACAGAAAGGGACACTCAAACCCGGAGCAACAATTATAGAACCGACCAGTGGAAACACCGGTGTTGGGCTAGCTTTTGTTTCAACAGTAAAAGGTTATAAACTAATTCTGACGATGCCCGAAACGATGAGTTTGGAACGCCGTAACTTATTAAAGGCATTAGGTGCCAATCTGGTATTAACCCCTGGAGCCGAAGGAATGAAAGGAGCCATAGCTAAAGCAGAAGCTTTACATAACAATACACCAGGGTCGATCATCCTTCAACAATTTGAAAATCCAGCTAATCCGGCACAACATGTTAAAACAACCGCTCAGGAAATATGGAAGGATACAGATGGGGAAGTAGATATTTTTGTTGCAGGTGTTGGAACGGGAGGAACAATAAGCGGTACCGGTAAAGGACTGAAAGCGCATAATCCAAATATAAAGATTGTAGCTGTCGAGCCCAGTGCTTCTGCTGTTCTTTCAGGAGGCACCCCCGGTCCTCACAAAATCCAAGGTATTGGTGCCGGATTCATTCCAAAAACATACGATCCTTCAATCGTTGATGAAATCATCCCTGTTGACGGAGATGATGCTATCCGTACTTCGCGCGAACTTTCCAAAAAGGAAGGTCTGTTAGTTGGCATTTCTTCCGGTGCAGCCGTATTTGCAGCCGTTCAATTGGCTAAACGCCCGGAGAACAAAGGAAAAATAATTGTAGCATTGCTGCCGGATACCGGCGAACGTTATCTTTCTACTGCCCTCTACGCTTTTGAAGATTACCCTTTATAAATAAAATCAATCCTTATATCAAATAAAATGGCGCCGAAATTATTTATCGACGCCATTTTTCATAAACATGAAACTAAATCTTCCTTAACTAAAATGCTTTTCAATTTCAATAAAGCCCGATATAAAAGATTCTTGCTCGATTGATAATTAATATTCAAAAGAGAAGCAATCTCCGAATGCTCAAGTTCCAGTGCAAAATACAAATAAAGAATCTCCTGTTGCCTCGAAGGTAAAGTTTTTAATGCCTGATGAATAGATGAGTAATCATTAGGAAAACTATCACTCAGCGCTGAAGGAAGTAAGTCTGAATTAGATGAAAGCAAATCATCCAGGCACGGAAGAATAAAATCATTTCGCTGCTTTTTAGCCTCCAAGGCATTATATAAAGTATAACGGAAGGCTTTCAACAAATAACTTTTCACTGAAGCCGTCGTCGACAAATGTTCATGATTGCGAATCAGTTTAACAAAGAAATTCTGAATGCAATCCTTCACTAATTCAACATCCGATGAAAACTTCCGGCCATAGTTGTACAACATCGCATAATATCTGTTATACAACTCCTCAAAGGCTTTCCGGTCACCCGTCAAACATTTCTGCCATATTATTTCATCGGCCTCAGCACTCATTATTTCCATTTTTTACATTCATATTCACACGCTCAATCAACCCCAAAACTCACATTCAAGCATTGCACATAGTGTATGATAAATCGGAAGATGATACTCTTGCACACGATAGGTCTCGAGAGCCGGAACCGTGATTGTCACTTCACAAATATCAGCCAACAATCCCCCTTTTTCGCCCGTCAACGCAATCGTATGAATCCCGAAAGTTTTTGCCACCTTGCATGCATTGACAACATCATGAGAATTACCCGAAGTAGATATGCCTATTAATACATCGCCTTTTTTACCGTATCCAAAAACCTGTTGAGCAAAAATCATATCTGAAGAGACATCATTTAAATAAGCGGTATTCAATGCGACCTGATCAGTCAATGCCAAAGCCGGAACGGCCTGTTGCAAGTTCTCTGCCAGCATCGTGCCCTCTTGTGGGAACAGAGACAGCAAACGATTACGCTGTCCTTCGGACAAAGGGCGTTTGCACTTGAACGATTTCATCAATTCGCCGACGATATGAGACGCATCCGATGCACTGCCCCCATTGCCGCAAGTCATAATCAAACCACCGCTTTGATAACACTCGCGCATCACATTGAAAGCAGCAAGTATACAATCTCTGCAACCCGTCAACTCCGGATAATTGCCGAATAATATAATCAACTCTTTTTCAACAGAAATTTTCATACTCAATACCTTATAACAAATACGAAGCCACTGAAAGTGCAGCTATATCACCTATCTTCTCTCCTAAACCGGCCGGCACAATCTTGCAGACAGATCTCGAATACGAAAGGGTTTCCTTTTCAATCACCCGAACCATCTCCGGTTCTATCAAGTCTTTCGAACGTACATAGATACTGCCGATAACGATAACCTGAGGATTTAATATATCAATCAGCATTGAAAGCATCCGCCCCAGATACGCACCGCAAATCCGATAAACTTCTATGGCGAGAGGATCACCGTTCATAGCCGCTTCAGCCACAACTTTCGCCGTCAATGACGACACTTCGCCTATCGTAGGACAGAATGCCACATGTATTCCCTGCTGAATTTTCTCCATCACTTTGGTCCGGGCAAGTTGTGCGATACCATTCCCGCTACAAAACCCCTCACACGAACCTGCCTTGCCATAACCGACAGGTCCAAAGCTTTCAAGACGTACATGTCCCACTTCTCCGGCCATATCATTGGCTCCAACATAAAGCTTATTATTCAGGATTAATCCCGCCCCCATACCTGTACCGAAAGTCAGGAATATGACATCCTTATACCCTTTGCCGGCACCATACTTCCATTCCGCTAATGCACAGGCATTCGCATCATTCTGTAATCCGGCTTTCACATGATAACGTTCTTCCAGCAAACTGACAATAGGAATCTGATCCCAACCGGGCAAATTCGGAGGTGAAAGGACTACTCCTTTTAAACTATCCAGCGGACCACCGCAACTAACACCTATCGAAGCGACGATGTCAGAGGCATCCTTTCCTCCCAATAATTCGTCGATTGCAAAAAAAATATGCTTCAATGTCTGATCGTTGCCTTTCGTAACCTCTGTCGGAAAAACCACCTTCTTAATGATCCGGATCGAATCATTCTCTTCTATCTGTCCCGAAGTGACTGCACATTTTGTGCCACCCACATCAATTCCTACAATTATTTTTTTCATAACGGCTCTTTACTAACAATTTATTCCTCCAGCAAATTGACTTCGCTAATAGACTGCCGCGAAGCATTACAACGCAGCGTTTTGATCTCACACGGTCTGAAACTCAAGTTCCAGCTGGCGCTTTCCGTGATAAAATCTATTACGGCATCCGTCATCTTCCCCCATGTTTCAACTAAACGGATAATAATATCATCACCCATCTCAGACTTCTTGATGGACGAAATAATGACATTAGGTACATCAATCTTCAGGAAAGAAGCCTTTAATGGCAAATGCCCTTGATGAATACCCTGATAAATAGAAACAGGCTGCGAAAGAAACTCTTCACTCATACGCGGAATATTTGCTTCTTGCCAGTTTCCTTTATGAGGAACAACGGCCATGCGGAAAGACTGTATTCCCTGATCCTGCCATACATATTCCTTATCAGGATGAAGTTTTGCCGGATTATGCTGCGCATAAACAGCAGCTCGTGCAATAGAAATCCGCATGTCGCTTCCTTTCACATCGTAACCGTACTTCGAATCATTAATCACAGCCAAACCAAACACTGAAGAAGCAATGGAGCCCGTAATATCGATCCAATGTTGCCCCGGATTCTCATAACCGTTTGTTTCACGCCGGATAAAACCATAAGGTACTTCATAGGTCGAAACCGGAGAATTGATATTTGCAGGGAACGAAAATTTCAACATCTTCAAGTGTTCGTGCCAATCCAAAGTAACATCCGCATCAATACGCCTTGAACCTGCATACAAGCACCAATCTATTGTCAAAGTGGATTTCCCGTAAGTTGTGATCACACGCGTCACAGCTCTCAGCGGACCGTTCTCAAGCACTTTCACCGAAGCATCACCAAAGGCCCCCACTTCGTCTTCATAGCTTACTACATCGTGACTCCAGGTATCACTGGTATCGTTAATTACCACTGCGCGACAACCTCCTTTACCTTGTGAGAAAAGCTCCTTCCCTATCGATTTATCAAAGATACCTATTGTTCCATCCGAGGCGAAAGTCATCTTATAAAACTCATTTTCCAAAGCAGCTCCTTCAGCTTTTANAGNATAGTCGGTTTTCAGCGGTGTTCCTCTGACGATACGGAACTGTTCATAGCCCATCGGAGGCAAAGTCGCTTCAAACACGACCCCTTTGCGATCGCCACACTGCGACTCTCCCAAAACCCATTGATGAAGCAATGATCTTCCACTAGAATCCACCACATTCGAATCTTCCGGTTTTTCATTCCAGCTAAAATCATAATGTATATCCGCTTTTACTCCCCAGGCATGTGGATTAAAAACTACCAGATACTGAGCTTCTTTATCGGTTGCCGGAATTTGCCACTCCAGCTTCTGAATAGCCAAAGCTTCAGCATCATGAGCCGTACTGATAGCAAAACCATGAGCCTCGGTTACATCTTTCTTATAATGCGAGACCAAAGCTGTTCCTGCCATACTATCATGGAACTGCATAAACAGCAGTTTTCGCCAGGCTGTAGTAAAATCATTTTTCGGATAAGCAGCCTTCCACACATATTGCCCTATTGTACAAACCTTTTCGGCTTTCATCAGCGCTTCTTCTGCCAGGCTGTTTCCTCTCTTTAAAATACCCTCAGCCGTATAACACCCCACAGAATGATGCTGTAAGTCATCTTTCACATCCGGAAGTGATAACGTACTGTTTGACCGCATCTTTTCAAAATACGTATCCAGCCCTCCGTAAGTAATATGCGGAGCATTTTTATCCTTCCTTATTTCCTCAATATTTTTCAGATTCTCTTTTGTCGGACCTCCTCCATGATCACCAACACCATAGAAAGCCATAAAGGTGTTCATCGGCTGCTTCGGTGCAATCGTCAGAATCGCATCCATATTTTGACGAACGGAATTGCCTCCGTCGCCATAACTATTCTGAATACGGTAAGTCAAGACACGCGTCCCATCAGGCGATTCCCACCAGAAAAGATCCGCAGGAATTGTTTTCTCATGGGCGGCAGGACGCATAAAGCAATAGTTGTTCATACCCTGCTTGGCAATAATCTGCGGCAGAGTACCCGGATGACCAAATGAATCCGGATTAAAAGCGACCTTTGCACGTTTATTGAAAAGCTTTTGAAACGTAAGCTGTCCATACAAGCCTTGTCGTACTAGTGATTCGCCGCAAGGAATATTGACATCCGGTTCAACCCACCAGCCGCCGACAATATTCCAGCGTCCTTCTTCCACTCGCTGACGAATTTCTTTCAACATCTCAGGATCATTATCGGCAATCCACTGATAAAACTGTGCCGAACTGGCTGTAAAACACATATCCGGGTTTTCTTTCATCCTGTCCAGTGCCGAGCGGAAAGTACTGTGAACAACAGCCACGCCTTCCTGCCAACGCCACAACCAGACCGGATCAATATGTCCGTGACCAATCATAATCATATTGTACTTAGAGGCATTCTTCGCCCACGTGGACTGGGGATCAGCCGCTATCAGTGAGTTAAACGGAGTCAGGGCGACAGCTGCCACTCCTAATGCTGTACGATTGATAAAAGTTCTTCTTGTCATACTACGAGTGTTTTCCATATACCTTATATTTTATTGTTACACATTTCACAATTAATCACCAGCGATTCAACAGGAAGCGTCAACTTCTTACGCTTGGCCATGATATTGTTATAGATTATACGAACCGCATTCTTCCCAATTTCTTCAACAGGCATCTTTGCGAATTTAATATTTGGAACAATGAGGCGGAAAGAATTCACTTCATGAATACATGCATAACCGAACCTGCGCATGTCAATATTACGCTCTGCCATGTAAACGAATGTATCCATTGCCATTACATGAGTTGCAAAAAAGAAACCGTCCACGTCGGGCACTTCAGTAAAAATCCGGTCAAGCATGGCTGACACCTGTACATTCAAATGAGAGAACTCGACAGTTCCATACAATCGTTTGTCAAAAACAAGATTATTTTCTTCGAGTGCTTTCTTGTATCCATTGCATCGCATACCCATGATTTTCAAATAAGGGTTTGTCAGCAAAATCGCAATCTTTTTACAACCGTCATTAATAAGACTCTGCGTCAGATCATGGCTGCATTCTTCATTATTAATCAGAATATAATTGGTGTCCAGCGTATCAAAATAACGATCGAACAATACAAAAGGATACGATTCCTTCATCAGGAGTTCTATCTGAGTTTGCGAATACTTNGTNGGTGCAATGATGATTCCATCTACATGCTTGGCCTTGAACATTTGAATCATTCTGTCTTCNCGTTCGATTTCAGATTCCGAACTGCAAATCATCAATGTATAGCCATAATTTTCTGCTTCCAGTTCTATCGATTTAGCTACCTGCGAATAAAAAGAGTCGGAAATTGAAGGCAAGATCAGACCAATAGTGCCCGTGATTCCCGTATTTAATCCACGCGCCAACAAGTTCGGATGATAACTGTTTTTTTCGGCATATTGAAGAATCTTCTTACAAGTAGATTCGCTGATGCGCTTTTGCTCACCTTGTCCCGACAGCACCCACGAAACGGTTGTTGTTGAAATATTCAGTTCTTTTGCTATGTCTTTCAACGAAATACTCATGATACTAGTTTATGTAATCGCCTTGCTTAAACAGTTAAGCAACTATACAAAGTTATGATTTATTTTGAATCAATGTTCTTCTATTTTTACTTTTTAATATTAATTATATTTTATATTTGATCTGCATTTGAACAGTCAAGAATATAACAACAGGAATCCGGATTATTAAAACACTGAAAGTTGAAGTCTTCCCTTCAGTTGTTTCAACGACAAAATTCAGGTAAAATGAAGCTTTCTACTCTTTTAAATTTATTAATAGGTGGGATAAAAAAGATACCCCGATAGGAATGAAAAAATGAATAAGTAAGGACTCATTTATTAAATACTGATGGTAAATAACTATTTAATATCGCGAAATACTTGTTTCCCATCAGTACTTAATTATTTTGCATCATAAAATAACTAATAGTTCTTTAACCGATAAACAATATCTCCTGATAAGCAGAATTATTCACAAGATACAATAGCAAAACTCTTCTTGGGAAGATTCTCATGAGGCAGATATTCACTCGTTCGGAGTCAGTATACAAGTTGTATATTATCGAGCCAGAAGGTATTTCCCGGCGAGCCGACGTAGGCTCCGCCGTGACTGGACGAGAATTGGAGAATCAGGTGAGTAGGTGTTTCGGAAGGATCGGCCCAGCCGACCTCTCTGATCGGGACACTCTCGCCTTTGCTATTTCTGGTGTACCTCACTTCTTCCTGNAATCGCATATAAGGTTTAAAGAACTGTTGTTCAGAGATATTTCCATACTGAATGGGNAAAGTTGCTCCATTGATCCAATCCTTCGAATCCGAACCTATACGTTGAACCATCGTGCCCACGCGCCTGGAATACACATTTCCGTCTTTGTCTTCCCAGCGTTTCTGCAAGAACATAATGACGGAGATTGAATCGCGGCCGGCAACAATCGTTTTTCGGCTGAAGCCTGTACTGCGAATGCGGTTTTTCTCGGACGACAGCTTTATCTTGTAATCAAAACGGAGCGCCGTCGGGCGATGAGTAAAAGGAATTCCGCTTTGCAACATCGACTGAGGATTGCGCGTTCCACGGATAGGTTCATAAATGGTACCCAGATAAACAGAGCCCGCAGCAATCACTTCGATGTCAACAAGTCCTAATACTCTCACACTCTCACAGCGCGTTTCCAGCCGTGCGCACCATCCTGAGCCTCTCCTCTCAGGGAAAACAGATGTGTTTGTCTTTACTACTCCGGCCACTTTTGCCATCACATTAGACGTGCCCCACGGCGAACCGCCTCTGTTGGTATAAGGAATATTGCCGATAATCGTATCGGAAGGCCCCAGCTCGTAGACATACTTTGTCCGGCCGCCGATAATGGCCGATTCATGAATTTTGCGTACAATCCAGTTGTCCATGTCGCCATACAACAGGGATGTCACATGCTGAGCAAATCCTTCAAAAAGGAAACTATCTGTCAACAAAAGAAATATAAATATAAAAGCAGACCGGTACATCTTTCTGTCAATACTGTTCTAATGAATAGTTCCACGATTTAAGTGCCATTCCCCAATTTTCTTCCACCGTTTTCACCGTATAATCGTCGTACCTATAGTGATTCTTCGAATATCCTTCGCAGGAACGTACATATTTGCCGATCCGATCCTCAGACTTGGAGAACCCCTGTAAATCGAGCTGCCGGTATATAGCTTCGGTCATCTCCATCGGTTCGCGTTCGAAATCCTCAAACTTCATCTCTATCAGGTTGCCTTTAGGTATAAGCCCTTTCTGTTCTTCGAACTTATAAAACAGACGGCGGTAGATTTCCAGCAGGTTACTCTCAAGTTGCTCATCCGAGATATTCTGCAGACGAAGCGGAACAATTGTATGACTGAAGAAACTGCGGGTGCTTTCGAAAACTGTGTACGGGTTGCGCTTCAAATAAATAAACTTGGCATGGGGAAACATTTCGAGCAAAAGCTTGACACGTCCTGTATGCGGTGGATTCTTGCTCAGAAACTGTGTGCCATGGGTATTCCATAGCGATACCCTGATCAGTTTCAGGAATGTGTCTTTAAAAACCTTCAACTCATGTTCATTGATGTTGTCAAGCAGCATATAGCGATCACAATATTCGAGCATATGCCTGGGGAAAAACCAGAAATTATAATACGAATACGGCATCATATTTGTCAAAGCGAATTCCTCTTCCTGAGGAAGATCCACTTTAAGTTCCATATGATCTGTCGGTCGCCGATCAGGCATTAGAAGCTTCATGTTCTTCTTAAAGAACGACTGCCCCCACAGCACCAAATTAGGGAACACCGTCTGATATGTAGTGTTATAGCCAAAATGTTCATCCTGGGCGAAAACATTATGAACAAAAGTAGTGCCGCTACGCCAATGGCCAAGGATAAATAGGGGATCTGTTTCTATCGGATTGTTTGCCAGCTTCCTGTAACATACATTCTCGATTGGCGTAAACAGATTTAATAACCGACAAACCGCCTTTGTTAAATAAAATTTACTGCGATACTCATTATCGATAGACCTATTGGCCGTCACTTCCTTGAACGTTCTCCAATCGGCGCCAATTAATGTATTAATTGGTAATTTACTATACTCCAATAAACCCATAATATTATTATAACCGTTAACTTAACAAATTCACCTTACATCCTTGCTTCATCAGTTCGTCACAAACCTTACAAATCGCTTCAAAATGTTCCTTTCCTATTCCCAACTCTTGCAGATCAATGGTCAAGCCATCTTTATTGTCGGCAGCCGACTGCAAATCACCTGCCGACACAATCATGCCGACGGCCGAGGTGTTGTTTGTAATCGGGTCAATCAAAATAAACGACCCCGTCTGCTTATTTTGCTTGTATGCATCGAAAAATAATGTTTTCCCCGTCGTAAAAGTCACACAAGCAATCTCATTCAATTGCATAGGCAGCGATGCCCCATTAAGCAATCCATTTTCCAAAGTCTGATGTTCCATTGTATTGATATTGACTTTGTAATGAATTTTATCGACATGCGCCCTCGTCTCATTTGTCGTTTGTTTGATATAGAATGACTTATTCATGTCCATCGCCATTTCATCCATCCAAACAAGCATAGCCTTAAAATGCCTCCCGACAAGAGGAAGATTATCAGGATGCACCAACATTTCACCACGGGAGACATCGATCTCATCTTCCAGCGTCAGCGTAACACACTGGGGAGGGAATGCCTGCTGCAGTTCGCCGTCATATGTGACAATGCTTTTTACCTTTGATACTTTGCCGGAAGGAAGGGCTTTCACTAAATCTCCTTTACGAACAATGCCACTTGTTACCTTTCCGCTATAACCCCGGAAATTCTGATTCGGGCGTAAAACATATTGAACTGGATAGCGAAAATCATTATAATTGCGATCCAGATCGATTGGAACAATCTCCAGAAATTCGAGCAAAGACACTCCTTTATACCAGGGTGTCCGGACGCTTTTGGATACAACATTATCGCCATTCAAAGCGGATAGCGGGATACATGTGACATCGGGAATATCCAGTGGTTCGACAAAGGCCCTGTAATCGGCAACAATCTTATCGAAGATCTGTTGATCGAAATCCACAAGATCCATCTTGTTTACAGCCAGCACCACATGACGAATACCAAGAAGCGAAACCAGAAAAGTATGACGACGCGTCTGTGTGATCACACCCTGTCTGGCATCAACAAGAATGATAGCCAGGTTGGCCGTAGACCCGCCTGTTATCATATTCCGTGTATACTGCTCGTGCCCGGGTGTATCAGCAATAATAAATTTCCGATTATTCGTACTGAAGTAGCGATACGCTACATCAATCGTAATACCCTCTTCCCGTTCGGCCTTTAGTCCGTCCAGCAGCAATGCATAATCGATATGATTTCCGGCATTGCCCACGCGCTTGCTATCGCGCTTAAGAGCATCAAGCTGATCTTCATAAATTTTTTTGCTGTCGAATAACAAACGACCGATCAGAGTCGACTTGCCATCGTCAACAGAACCGGCTGTCAGAAACCGGAGCAAATCCTTCTGCTCGTCGCGATCAAGATAATCCTTGATATGCAATTGGCTTTCAGAATCTATATTTAGTCGTTCCTCTTTCATCTGAATCTCATATTCTGTTTTATTATCTTGCCTGTTCATCATCCAGAAACTAAAAATATCCTTCCCGTTTTTTTTGTTCCATGCTTGAGTCCTGATCGAAATCGATGACCCGTGTGGTTCGTTCGCTTTTGGTTGTTGTCATCATCTCTTCCACAATCTTTTCGATTGTATCGGCTTCACTCTCAACGGCGCCGGTCAGCGGCCAACATCCTAAGGTTCGAAAACGCACTTTGCGCATTCTCACTTTATCCCGGTATTTCTCAGGCAAACGATCATCATCAGCCATAATCAGATTCCCGTCTATTTCCACGCACGGACGTTCCTTTGCAAAATAGAGCGGAACAATAGGGATCTGTTCCAAACGAATATATTGCCAAATATCCAGCTCCGTCCAGTTCGACAAAGGAAAAACACGGATGCTTTCGCCTTTATGGATACGGGCATTATAGATGTCCCACAATTCTGGGCGCTGATTCTTTGGATCCCATTGATGAAACCTGTCGCGGAAAGAAAAAATACGCTCTTTGGCGCGACTCTTCTCTTCATCGCGGCGTGCACCGCCAAAAGCCGCATCAAATTTATATTTATCCAGAGCATGCAACAAAGCCTGAGTCTTCATCAAATCGGTATGCACTTTGCTGCCGTGCGTAAACGGACCGACGCCCGCACGAAAACCTTCCATGTTCGATTCAACAATCAGATTCCAGCCATATTTCTTTGCATACGTGTCACGAAACTGTATCATCTCCTTAAATTTCCATTTCGAATCGATATGCATCAACGGAAACGGCACTTTACCTGGCGCAAAAGCCTTCTCGGCAAGGCGCACCATAACCGATGAATCCTTTCCTATAGAATAAAGCATAACAGGGTTCTGAAATTCGGCCGCCACTTCACGAATGATATAGATAGACTCAGCCTCCAACTCTTGCAAATGACTTAATTTAAATTCTGACATATCACTAATCAATCATTACTTTGGGTAATATTAATTTTAGTAACTCATCCACAGACTGCTTCACACTTAATGTTAAAGTATCCAACACCAAGTCCGGATGCAAAGGCTCTTCAAAAGGGGCCGAAATGCCCGTGAATTCTTTTATTTCTCCGCGACGGGCTTTGGCATACAAGCCTTTTACATCGCGCCGTTCGCATTCCGCTAACGATGTATTAACATATATTTCAAAGAAATTGTTTTTACCGATGATCGAAGCGGCCATCTCGCGCAGACTGTTCATCGGACTGATAAACGCTGCAATCGTGATGATTCCGGTGTCAATAAAAAGCTTTCCGATCTCTGCTATACGACGAATATTCTCCACCCTGTCTGCTTCCAAAAAACCTAAGTTGTTATTAATTCCCGAGCGGATATTATCACCATCCAGAATACGACAAAGCAAGCCCCGCCGGTGTAATTCGCGTTCCAAAGCAATAGCTATCGTGCTTTTACCTGAACCGCTCAGTCCGGTAAACCAGACCATCACACTGTGTTGCCTTAGTAGTAACTCTTTTTCTTCACGTTTCAACATCTTGTCGAAGACAGGATAAATATGTCGTTGTTCTGCGGTCATTTTTCGTCAGTTTAAAAACTCCATATCATCGGAATCAGAAGCACCGACACCAGGAATGTAATGATGTTCAGAGGCAAACCGACTTTCACAAAATCCGTAAATTTGTAGCCGCCTATACCTTGAACGATCATGTTAGTCTGATAACCTATGGGCGTACTGAAACTGGCCGAAGCTGCGATACAAATCACAACAAAAAACGGTGTCGGATTAACGCCTAACTGCGTAGCTACTGAAAGACCTATAGGGAAACTCAATGCCGCCGCCGCATTATTGGTGATAAGCTCTGTGATTACATTCGTCATCATATACACAATGGCCAACAACGCATAAGGCCCCATATTATGCGATAATCCGATAATGTTTCGTGCCAGCCATGCAGCCAGTCCGGAATTTTCCATCGCCTTACTTATGGCAAAAGCACAGGCAATCGTTATCAGTATATCCCAAGATATATATTTGGTGTATTTTTTAGGAGGAAATATATTTGCCCATGCCATAATGATGGTTGTAATACAAACAAAGAAAAACATATCCAGATGCAAATGGGGAAATAAATCTTTCATAACAGGCAATTCTCCTACCGTTGCCCCGGCAATCATAAAGATAAGAAGACCCAATGTCAGCCAACGTTTTTTCTTCGAAAAAGGAACTTCCCTGTCCTTCCCGTTTGCAAGCAGGAGGAACACACTCGATTCGCCCCAAGTCGGAACAAACGTATCATCAGCCCAAAGAATCAACGTGTCGCCTTCGTGCAGAACAACTTTCTCCAGATCATGGGTGTAGCATTCGCCACCGCTCCTGACCTCTTTCACTATCGCTCCATAGTGGCGTGTAAAATTGAATTCGCCGAGGGACTTGTTGATACCGGGAAAACGCGGGCCCAACACGACTTCGATCTTACGCAGGTTGCCTGTATTATTCTCATCATCCGCATATATGTCTCTGCGTGAATCGGGTAGTAATTTCTTCGAAAAGAACAACAGATAAAGTATTCCGGCAAGAACAATAAAGATACCGATCTTCCCCAGTTCGAACATTGAGAATCCATGATATCCGGCCTCTTGCACCATACCGTCGACCACCAGATTTGTTGAGGTTCCGATCAATGTACAAAGTCCGCCTAATATCGTTACATACGAAAGCGGAATAAGAAACTTAGTGGCCGGAAGCTTCACCGATTCTGCCCAGCGCTTCACAATCGGTGCAAATATGACAACAACAGGTGTATTATTCAAAAATGCAGACATAAACGCAATAGACGGAAGCAATCGTAACTGCGCCTTGAAAACGGTTGTATTCTGCGAGGGAAGAAGTTTCTTTACCATTTGTCCCAAAGCGCCACTCTGGCGTATTCCTTCACTCACAAGAAATAAGAGTCCGACTGTAATCATTCCTTTGTTACTAAATCCTTCAAGCATCTCTTTAGGGGTCAGAATACCTGCACACATAAATAATACGGCAACCGAAAGAAGCACCATTCCCGGCCTCATTCTGTCCCATATCAGCATGGCAATCATCCCGATCAGTGCCAATAAAACAAATATAATCTCAAAACTCATGCTTTCTGCGATTTAACAATGAACCAGGGGTTATGCAGATCTTCTTTATTGTAACTCAACGGAGTCTTTTCATCAGTATGATAAATCTGACAACCGGCAGCACAGGCTATAGCATGCCCGGCAGCTGTATCCCATTCCATGGTGGGAGCAAAACGCGGATAAATATCGGCCGAACCTTCGGCTACAAAGCATATCTTCATACTGCTTCCGCTGCTGATCAGTGTTACCGGTTGGCCTTGCCGACGCAAATCATCTATATAGGCCATTGTTTCTTCATTCAAATACGAACGGGAGACCGCAACGACTATTCCTTGATGGGCCGAAGCATTAGGTAATCGTATGGCTTTGGCAATTATGTCGTTCACTGACGGCTGAATAATCCCGCTTATACCATTCAGCTTATATGCTCCTAAACTTTTTGTAGCAAAATATAGTTCCTTGTACACTGGAATATAAATAACTCCCAGCACTGGAATGCCGCCTTCCACTAACGCAATGTTGACAGTAAACTCGCCATTGCGCTTGATAAACTCTTTCGTTCCATCCAAAGGATCAACGATCCAGAGCGTTTTCCAGGACGAACGCTCAGCAAAAGGAACTATCTCTCCTTCTTCACTCAAGACAGGAAAAGGTGTTGCCGAAAGGATAATGGATATGATTTTATGAGCCTGCTTATCAGCCTTGGTCAAAGGTGAATTATCGGCTTTCAATTCAACGGCAATATCTTCCTCCGGGTTGTCATAAATCGCCATAATTGCGCTTCCTGCATCAATAGCAGCACGAATAGCCACGTATAGATAATTCAAATATTCATTCATTATTCAGTTTTGTCTTAGCTTGTCAATTCACAAATATAGACATTTTTTGTAAAACAAAATTTTCAGCTTATGCAAAATCCTGTTTTTATAAGAATTTCAAAAAAACTTAATTATATTTGCATCCTAATAAAGAATTACTAATTAATCTCAATCGCCATGAAAAAAGTCATTGCATTACTTATTTTTAACTTGCTCATAATGAATATGAAAGCACTTGCAGCGGATGGTTCACAGTTGATCCGTATTTCTACTAATGAAACTGACCTTATATTGAATGTTGCCCAAAACGGACGACTTTATCAAAAGTATTTCGGGCCCAGACTGATGAATGAATCAGATCTGAATCAGTTTAAGGATATTCGCCGCAGTGGGCCGGGCATGCCTCCAATGGGAGGTAACGATAATGAAGTTTATCAAACCTCCGGTACTGAAGATTATTACGAACCGGCTTTAGCCATCACTCATGCTGACGGAAATATGACGACATACCTGAAGTATGTTACCTCTGAGATGAAAAATCAAGACAGCAATGTAGAAGAAACAGTTATCACCCTGAAAGACGATGTTTATCCGGTCACTGTAAAGATTCATTATATTACTTTTGCCAAAGAGAATATTTTCAAAACATGGACCGAGATTTCTCATAATGAGAAAGGAGCTATACTAATGGACCGTTATGCTTCATCAATGCTTTATATGAACAATACGGCCTACTATCTGACACAGTTCAACGGGAACTGGGCCAAAGAAGTAAACATGAACACACAGAAACTGGAATTTGGTAAAAAAGTGCTCGATACAAAATTAGGTTCGCGCGCAGCTATGATGCTTCAACCGTTTTTCGAACTGGGAGTCAACGAACCGGCAGACGAACAACGCGGCGAAGTATTATTGGGAACTATTGGCTGGACCGGCAACTTCCGCTTCACATTTGAAGTAGACGATGCAGGGGTATTACGCATCAGTTCGGGTATTAATCCCTATGCTTCAACTTATGATCTGCAACCGGGAGAAGTGTTTGTAACTCCTGAATTTATCTTCACGCTCAGCCAGGAAGGTACCGGCAAAGCAAGCCGTAACTTCCATAATTGGGCACGCAACTATCAACTGAAAGACGGCAAAGGCAGTCGACTGACGCTTCTGAACAATTGGGAAAACACCGGTTTCAACTTCAACGAAGAGATTTTAAGTGGCCTGATGAAAGAGACAAAAGAATTGGGTGTTGACATGTTTCTGCTTGATGATGGATGGTTTGGCAACAAATATCCACGCAAAGACGATCGTGCCGGATTAGGCGATTGGGAAGTAACACATAACAAACTGCCTAACGGCGTGCCTTACCTTGTTAAGGCAGCCAAAGAAGCTGGAGTGAAATTCGGAATATGGATCGAACCGGAGATGGTGAATCCAAAAAGTGAACTATTTGAAAAACATCCTGACTGGGTTATTCATCAGCCGAACCGTGAAACATACTATTTCCGCAATCAGCTGGTTCTGGATCTGAGCAATCCAAAAGTACAAGATCATGTTTTCGGTGTCCTCGACAAGCTGATGACCGAGAATCCTGACCTGGCATTCTTCAAATGGGACTGCAACAGCCCGATCACCAATATCTATTCGCCATATCTGAAAAACAAACAGAACGAGCTATATATAAAATATGTGCGTGGACTTTATAATGTTTTCAATCGCGTGAAAGCTAAGTATCCTAATCTGCCTATCATGCTTTGTTCAGGCGGCGGTGCCCGCTGCGATTATGAAGCGTTAAAGTACTTCACCGAATTCTGGGCAAGCGATGATACCGATCCGATCGAACGCCTCTTTATCCAATGGGGCTTCTCACAGTTCTTCCCTGCAAAGGCTATATGTGCGCATGTAACTGATTGGAATAAAGCTACAAGTATCAAATTTCGCACCGATGTAGCTATGCTTTGCAAGTTGGGTTTCGATCTAAGTCTGAAGAACCTGACACCAGATGAGATGGCCTATTGCAAAACAGCTGTAGCCAACTATAAACGCTTGGAAAACATCACGCTCGATGGGGATATGTACCGTATTGTTTCTCCTTACGAAGGCAATCATACTGCTACGATGTATGTCGGTGATAATAAGGGCAAAGCGGTGCTTTATGCTTTTGACATCCATCCTCGTTTTCAGGAAAAAATAATGCCTGTCAGACTGCAGGGACTGGATCCCGCAAAAAACTATCAGATTGAAGAAATCAATCTGATGCCGGGATCAAAAAACAACCATCCAATGCATCCGATGATGTCCGGCAATGAAAATCCGAAAGTGTATTCAGGCGACTATCTGATGAAAGTGGGTCTGAACATTTTCACAACAATGCAGACATCAAGTCATATATATGAAATCACAGCCGAATAACTGAGCAACTGACAATTTTCAATTACCGCTTACAAAAAAACGCGTTCCCTTTCTGCTATAGAACAGTATGGCAAAAAAAGAACGCGTTCTTTATATTGTTGAACATATAATTCGTGTCTGAATAGATCAACAGGGACGGAAGTACAGAAATAATTGCTTACTTTTGCAATATGATTACACAAGGAAATTAGCGGATGAAAGTTTGTATTGCAGAAAAACCCAGCGTAGCACGTGAAATTGCAGAAATACTCGGTGCAACCCAACCAAAGAAAGGATATATCGAAGGCAATGGATATCAGGTGACTTGGACATATGGCCACTTGTGTACATTAAAAGAGCCGCAGGAATATACCGAAAGCTGGAAGCGATGGAGTCTTAGCGCTTTACCTATGATTCCTCCACGTTTTAGTATCAAACTGATATCCAACCCGACCTACGAACAGCAGTTTGAGATCATCAAGGGGCTGATGCAAAACGCCGAGATGGTGATCAACTGTGGTGATGCCGGTCAGGAAGGCGAACTGATTCAACGATGGGTGATGCTCAAGGCAGGATGCAAATGTCCGGTATATCGTCTCTGGATCTCGTCGCTTACAGAAGAATCCATACGCGAAGGATTCAAAAGCCTGAAAGATCAGAACGATTACAACAGACTTTATGAAGCGGGACTGTCGCGGGCTATTGGCGACTGGCTGCTGGGCATGAATGCCACAAGGCTTTACACACTGCGTTACGGACAAAATAAACAGGTTCTTTCCATAGGTCGTGTGCAGACGCCGACTCTCGCTCTGATTGTTAACAGGCAGGCTGAGATCGACAACTTCAAATCCGAAGCTTATTGGGAACTGAAGACCATCTATCGCGACACCACTTTCTCTGCCACCAAAGGGAAATTCTCCTCAAAAGAGGAAGGTATGCGCTTCCTTGAAACGATCAGGTTATCTGATTTCACTATTACGGACGTCTCTGAAAAGAAAGGTAAAGAATACGCTCCCCGCCTCTTCGACCTGACTTCACTTCAAGTGGAATGCAATAAGAAACATGCTTTCACAGCAGACGATACGCTGAAGCTAATACAGTCTCTTTACGAAAAAAAAGTGACTACCTATCCGCGTGTCGACACCACCTTTCTGAGCGATGATATCTATCCCAAGGTTCCGAATATTCTCAAGGGACTAACCGATTACATAACATTTACAGAGCCGCTCCTTACAAGCAAGCTGCGCAAGGATAAACGAGTGTTCGACAATGCGAAAGTAACCGATCATCACGCAATCATTCCTACAGGTGTTGCTCCGCGGAGTCTGACCGAAAACGAAAAGAAAGTGTACGATATGATAGCACGACGTTTCATCGCCGCTTTTTATCCTGATTGCGAAGTGGCGACAACGACCATACTGGGAAAAGCGGCAAAAGTTGAATTCAAAACAACCGGTAAACAGATTATCAAACCCGGATGGCGTGTAATTTTCGGCAATGAGCAAAAAAACAACGATAACGAAGAAGAAGACAACAACGAACATATTCTTCCCACATTTATCAAAAGCGAAAGCGGTCCTCA
>JGI2065J20421_1000646_pt1 | contig 36878 bp, 22 predicted proteins | sample Biomet5_FD_20421 | JGI IMG/M metagenome (IMG submission 20421)
GGGCAGATACGTTCGAAACGAGACCTCAGGGATAATATAGCTTCTAAAGTTGGAGAACACAACTTCGAGTCCATGCGTTATTCAAGAAATAACCTGCTGGAGCTTTACTCTCGCATGTTAAAGAATGAAGAATCTGCGATCGAAATTACTGCGGGCCTCGGGCTTGAACTTGAGGAGTTGATATATCTCTCGGGGAGCACAAAAGCCAGTAAAAAGCTGCAGAAAATCTACGACAGGGCGCAGGAACTTCTCCTTGAAGGAAAAGAAGAATCTGATGGAACTGTGTTTTTCAGGGCTCCTATTCCCTCAGAAAATAATAAAGAGGACCCTTCTGGCTTCTCGGTTAAGGCTTCTAAGGAAAAAGCTGGAAAACATTCTGAGAAACTCGAAGTTCCCAACTCCAGGACTTCTCAGGGCGGGCAGAAGACCCTTAACTTTGGTTTTGATATCTCACCTGAGATTTCTCCAGAAACTACGAATTCGGAAAATAATCCTTCCGATACCCTTACACCTGATACCCTTACACCTGATACCCTTACGTCTGAACCTGATACCCTTACGTCTGAACCTGATACCCTTATGTCTGAACCTGATACCCTTACGTCTGATACCCTTACACCTGATACCCTTACTTCCGATACTCTTATACCGGAGCAGGATCAGGACGGGCTTGATGAGATCGAGCACAAACCTGGTAGCCTTACATCCAGTTCACCTGAACACGATAATCTTAAGGTTAAGAATTCTTCATCCCTGCCTGAGCCCTTTGAGAAGAAAGCTTTTTCTGGCTCTGAACTGATAGAAAACAGCATCTCTCTCGAATTTTCCAGATCCCGGAAATCTATAAATCGCGAGCTCATTATCAAAAAAGTTTCAGATAAGTCTGAAAAATCTGAGGTCAAAGCCAGCGAAACTCCTAAAAAAGTCGAGTCGAAAACGCAAAAAACGCTTTTCGACTTCTAATTTTCTTACCTTATTTATTTTCTTAATTGCTGCTAGTTTTCTTATCTTTTGTTAAGTAAGTAAGAGACGAATTGATTTTTCTGATTACTGCAATTACTGCACTATGTGCATTATATCAATTTTCCAGGTTATGTGAAATAGATAAGAAAGAAGTTTAGATGCAAAATTAGACGAGTTAGTATAAATTGACAGAATGAATTTCTAAACGGCTGGGAACAGTTTTAATAAACTGAAAATTAATTGTGAGCGGGCTGGAGAGTTTGGGGAATAGTTGGGGGGAATAGTTGGGGGAAATAGTTGGGGGATATTGTTTTGGGGTTATACTATGGAAAAAAGACCCGCTCACGCGACATGACTATCTATTCATCTTATAAATAGCTTTTCATTTCTATGGTCGCATATTTATAATTTTTACTTAATGTTTATAGGTTTTTCTTTTAGCTAGAAATTCTACTTCCTGAATTAAAAATCTATAATAACCATCGGATGGAGTTAAGGTCTAAACCTATCCAAATCTCCTTTTCTTAATCATTTAATTATTAAGTTGCCTTCTAAATGAGTTTCCAGAGTCATTTCCTGGCCAGATCTCTCAATTTATTTTCTGGCATTGTACCATCGGAACTCACAATTTAGAGTCTTTGAATTGTTTTCATTAATATATATTTCTATTTTGATGAGAATAAGATGAGCGGGTTGGGGAGTATGAATTGGGGTGTTGGGTGTTGGGGGTTATCATATAAAATAGAGACCCGCTCACAAATTACTTCATGCTAATCTTCTATAAATATATTTTGCTTAGCTTTTTTATACATTCAGAATTATCTCATTTTGGAGTATAAATAGTCTAATATCAATGTTTAAAATAAATTATTCTTAATTTTCAGCTTTGTATGTGTATATGCATTTAGCTTTAAAAATAAAGTATAGTTACTATCTTATATATTTACTATCTTGTATAATATAGTAAAACTTTGGCATAAAAATAAGCTATAGGTAATTTTTACTAAAACATAATCTATTATTACAAAGCTTTCTTATTTAATTTAATATTAATATTATATAGCGCAACAGCAGTCTGATTTAATGCAATAAGTATTTTATTCGGTAAACGATATTCTTATTTAGCGAAGTAACTAACTTTCAGATAGCCCTGAGTTTCTCTCCTAACAAAAGAGATATATATAACTAGTGACATTTTGGTGTTGCTCTTAGAGCGATTCTGAAAAGGCAAACTGGGCTCGTGGTCTAGTCGGTTATGACATCGCCTTTACACGGCGGGGATCCTGAGTTCGAATCTCAGCGGGCCCATTACCTTTATTAGCCTTGTTTTCTAATTCTAAGAACCTATTGACCTTATTTTCTAATGCTTCAAGCCTTAATTCTATGTCAGATTTCATTTCTGGTTGTGTAACTTTAAGTTCAGCATTGAATTCTTCGTCCAAGGAGATTACATAAACAGGTTTACCATTGTACTCTGTTTTGAATATGTGCGCAACTTCTCCCGCAAGATTTACTTCCGATTGTGGGAGCCTTATTAAAGGATATGTAATCTCTGGTTTTACTCTATGTTTCATGACTTTGGATTTTCCCAATAATTTCATTCTTCTACCTCTATAATATCAAATAAAAGGTTACTAAATATTTATGTAATTTTCCCTTTCTGATATATGATTAGAGTTGAAGAAAATTGTATGTATGCGATTATTGTTGTATTTGCCAGCGGCTATAATAATCTAATACTGCTTGATATATCTCATCTACAGTATTAAAACTAAATCTCGATGGCTGCTTATATTTAAATATCATTTCACTGGCTAGCTTCAAGTCAGCTAATTCCGCTTCTTTAAGGATTATTTGCCATGGTTCGGTAGAACCTCTGGGCAAAGCGTGGTTTTCTTTTGTTTTTTTCACAAAATATAGTTGGTCATCGGAATCCGCACCAATTAACATATCATGATTCAGGAAGTGTTCGAAAAGTAAATCATCATTTGTGGACTCAAAATCCTTCCATTGATTCTTAATTAAATGTAGTGTATTAAGCACATATTTTACGAGATCCTTATCATCTATTTCCTCCGGTATTTTCTCCGGTATTTCTTCTGTTGCGGATAACTGCGTATGGAATATTTGCAGAGGAATTTCTTCAGGCAATCCGGGTACATGTTCCTTAAATAATTCTAATATTAGTGGAAGGGAAGATAATACTGGGTCAAAGCGAAGTGTATACATTACACCTGTAAATTCTTCTTCTGGGGCTTTGAAATCAGGATAATGTTTTACACAAGAGATGTAGCACTTTTTCAACAAATCATCAATGCGTTGTTGTCTTGGAGCATCTATGCTGTTTCTGTAGAGTTTTACAACTGCGGTTTCAAGTGGTCTTTTACCAGTTTCTATGCATGTATTGAAAAAAGAAGCAGACAAATATAACTTCACATGATAAATTAACCAGTCTGGACTATTATCAAAATACTCAAGTTCCCGAAGGATGATATTAATAGCTTTTTCATAATTGTTCAAATGTAGTTCGGGAAATCCATGTCTAATATTTCTCAAGTTTTTAATCGTCGTTATATTCCATTTGTTACGAAGGCCATTTTTTACAGGAGGAATTAATTCTATGCAGTCAAGTTTTTGTAAATCATGGAGATGCTTATTGATTGTACTTTGATCTTCAACATTATGTTTTTTCATTAAATAGTTCCTGATATCCGGCTCAGGAATCTCTTCATTTTTTTCTAAAATACATTCAATTATACTGGACTTAACTTCTCTATGCTTCAAATGTTCTCCTTTTCTTTTTGTAGTTCTTTTTGTCATAAAATATAATATGTTGCCATGATATTTAAACATAGTCCAAAACATATGTTAATATTTCTGGCTACCTACATTGGTTATTAATAACCTAGGTTATTAATAACTAAATAAATATTTATAGAATCTTCAACTATGTTATAGTTGAGGTTAAAACATGATGTTCAATTTTGGACAAAGAAAAATCCAGAAAGTTCGATATACATACATGTTGCCAATTCCGACGGATTGGATTAGAAACATGAAGTTAGAAAAGAGTGACATATTGTATATTGAAATGTTGTCCGACCAGAGCTTGAGAATAACCCCAGTTCCACAGGCCCGCCAAGACTCTGAAGGAACCGGGAGCGCAACACCAATCAACTGTAAGAAGAGGTGCTCGCATGGAAGCTACGATATCATACGATAAATTTTTTTCCTCATGGGCGGAACAAACTTGCACCAACCACCTTGAAATTATAGAACATATGAGGAAAAGTGCCGATGTCATGGACAGGGCTTTTGCAAAACGAATAATGCAAATTGCAGGGGTGGAAACGAGTGATTAAAAACGAGATTGCGGAAGGTTCCAGACTTCCGCAGATACAAATAAAAATTACTGCAAGTAATAATTGGTCTTATCAGTATATTAACGTTTCTGCCTATATTGACATTACCTGTAATGTTTTAGAAAGCTTGCCAGCAACTAATTTTCATTTGGAACTGGAGAAACCTGAGCTTTCATGGGAAGAATTGCAGCAGGGCAGGAGGGGCTAAACATGGCACTTCCTGATATTAAAACAAACCCGGAACAATTGTTAAAATTTCATATTATGTTAATGAAATGTGCGCCAAAAGGGTACCATCCTTTCTATTTTGTACTTGAGATAGGAGGAAAGGAGCCGAAGCAGGGAATAAGCTGGAAAAACAATCGAAAAACCATACATGAAGTTCTCTACTGGATGAGGAAAGGTTACAATATAGCAATTTGTGCAACTGCTAAAGATCTCCTTTGCATCGTTGACGTCGACGATCTTTCACAAGTCCCGGAAATTAAGCCAACCTTGCAAGTGATATCTAGGAAGAGAATTGGTAGGCATAATTATTTTTTTGCCATAGATGGAACTGCGAAAAGAAATATCCCAACGAGGGATGCCGGAGAAGTCAGATCGGTTTGGCAGTACGTTCTTGCTCCAGGGTCATATGTGCCGTGCTCCGAAGATGAAATAAACAGGATGCCTGACAGTGAAAAACCGTACGCAGGGAAATATACGCTAAACAATGAACTCCCAATCAATACAATAACCTTCGAAGAGCTACCTGAAGTCTATAAAGCGCGGTATAATGAAATGAAGAAGTTAGAGGTTGATGCAGTAATCAGGAAAATTAATCGGAAAACGTACAATAGCAAAAACATCGGAGGTAAAAAAAGCGCCCTATGGGATCTAGATATTACCGATGTATCTGGAGTAAGTGATACCCATGGACGGTATATTCCGATGCCTTCGGAGATTCATGGATCTGAGACCGGACATAACTGCAAGGTCTCAAACGGTCTGATGCACTGTTGGAGACACTGCAACTGCCATAATGCCTTTTCGTACCTATGTATGCTTGCAGGTATTGCCTCATGTGAGAGAGCAGGCAGACCTCACGGGGGCAGTGCATTCGGTGTAGACGCACAAGACGGTGAAACCGTGTTCAAAGTGTGGTTATACGCTAAAGAACATGGGTTGATACCAGAAGATGACCCGATTCCCAACAGTGCGCTTGTGTATTATACGATAGACCGTGGATGTTGCAAAAAAGAGGATGTTACCGATGGATGGAAGATTCCAAAGATTGGTAAAATCCTTGCTACAATTAAAGCAAAGAAGGAGGGGATTAACCTTGGCAGGAATTAATCCTCCTTCCAAATTTAAGGACATAAATGAAATCGTAGATGAAGCTTGGAAAATGGATAATATTGATGCAATAGTTAAATTTGTTGAGGAAGAAAATAATAAACTCGATCCCCCAGTTTCCGAAGACGACTTAGCCAGGCTTTTAAATGAAATTTCAACTCATATAAGGGCGGCACAAAACGAATTTAATTACGACCGATGTATTGAAGAACTTTCTCAGATAAAACCAAAACCTGAATTAAAAGATAGAATACCGCAGGCAACGGAGTTTGTAAACTCAATAGTATTGTCAAAAGATGGAAGCTTACAGAATATGGAATTGTTTATTGAATGTGATGTCTTTGATTATTTCAATATTCCGAAGGGAAAGAATGACAAAATGGGCCAGATTTTTAGGAGCGGATACCGGGATACAATCAAAGCCAAGAGGAAAGAACTTTCGAATAAACATAAGGCTGCAGCGAATGCAGACGCAGATACGTTTGACATAGACAACGAATTTGAAGGTCTTTATCAAATCTTAGAAAGTGAGACAGGTAATATTAAGATAATGCCATTCTACGACGTGATAGCCAGATACGTATCTGAGAAATTACATGTGATATCTTTTCACGGAAACATCTTCATCTATGAAGATGGCTGCTACAAAATAGACCCATATACAGTAAAAGCAGAGGCAACTAGAGTACTCAACGGAATCATGAAAAATGAAAATAGTAGGGATATATCAAAACGACTAACTGATCTCATGACGTATATTCAAAATTACAATGTCGTAAACGAATATCCATTTAATAACTATGATAATGCGTTTCCAGTAAGGAACGGAGTTGTAGTATTTGACTTTGAAAATGGGACTCATAGGTTGGAAGAAAATCCAGACCCTGATACTTGGAAGTTTGATTATGTGCTTGATGTGGACTACAATAGCAAAGCAGATTCGGGCTATATCCTGAGTATTCTCCAGCAATATCTCTATGATAGTCCAGAACAGCCTTTGGCAATAGACGAGTCGAAAGGTAGGTACGATCATAGAATTATTCTGCAAACAGTGGCACAGGGAATATTACAGGCAATGGGTTATGGCCCTTACAAATCTCTGTATCTGTATGTTGGCCCACCTGACAGTGGAAAAACATCCATAATTGACTTTATTTCCTACTTTGTTGGCGACTCTTGTAAATGTACGATCGGCTTAGATGAATTTACATCTGGTGACCGGTTTGTGATGGCCAGAAAAGAAGGAAAAATATTAAACCTTCATGATGACCTAGGATACTTCAAAATGGGGGATACTGGTCGAGTAAAGGCAATGTCCGGCGGGTATAATCACAAAATAGAACGTAAAGGTAGAGACGGGTACGATGGAAGAATAACAACCGTTGATGTCTACACAGCAAATCATCCTGCTGGGTTCAACAGGAACATCTACCTTGATAAGGCTTTTTGGGGGCGTTGGTATTACGTATACTTTCCCAACCACTTCGACCGGAACGATGAGTTTCAGAAGAATACATTTACGGAACAAAACAAAAGTGCCTTCTTGAATGAAGTAATTAAAATGATTATAGAAATCAGGCAAGCGAAATGTTTAGTAGTACAAAAGGAAGAGTGGACAGATGTCAGGTTCAAATGGATGCAGGCAGGAAATGTCCTATATAAGTTCATTGAAGATAACATGGTAGCAGGTGGAAGAACATCTTTCATTAAAGATGAGCTTTTTACCACTCTCAAGGCTTGGTGCATTGATAATAAACAAGGAGAAGATTTACTCCCGCAAAGATCGGCAGATTTAGGAGACATGGTTGAACTATGTGGTGGTATTGGAGATGCACAGAGAGTGTTCAGGAATAAGGGATCAGGTAGTCATCACTGCTTCGTCTTGAATTATACTTGGAAACCTCAATCAAGGTATAAGAAATACTGCCCCTCAGAAGCCGTAACAAATCAAGATATTATTGCATCATATTGCTAAACATTACCACTTCTTTATTTTTTAAGTGGTTGTCAGGGCGGCAACCATCTTTTCTTTTTTATTTTGTCGGAATGCTCTATCCATTCTCACAAAAAATTGAGTTCTCTTTTAAGAACCTGGTAGAAGCTTCGAATGTTTATGGTTGATATCATTTAACAGATAGCATCCTAAATTCACTCAATTAACGGGGTATTCTATATCCCATTGTTGCATAAAAACTCCCTCTTTTTTAAAGAGTTCTTACTTAATATCTATTAACTTCTAAAAAAAGAGGGAGTTTTTTATTTACATAGACAATCAAATAGGCAGTGAATTAGGTGAAAAAGTTATAAAAAACTGCTTAAAGATTATAAAATGAATTATGATTAACTTAGAACCTATCCGAAAAGTTAGTAATGCATGTAGAAAAGTCAAAAAAATCTATAATATCAGAGTATCCGTTCCGGTTTTGCATATTGCACATTATAAAAGTTATAGCAGGTAACCACTTTCGGATAGGCTCAATTCGAATCAATATCCTTTTTGTTTATATTTTGCATAGTTTATAAAAGGGATAAAAGTTTGCAAACTTCCTGAATTTTCTTTTTCCTACAGGTAGAGCGAGGGCTAAATTATTTTTTCCCATCTTTGCTACAGAAAACGCAGGTTACCAGGAAATTATATTCTCGTAAACCTTATTTATTGCCTTCTTGTACTTAATAATTTTTTTATACTTGAGGTCTTATATAAATTAATAAACGGTGATAATTATAGCCCGAAAAACGAAACTAACTGATGAAATCATTGATATTTCAGTCGAAAACGTGAAAAATTGCTTAACTCAAGCTGCATGCGCTCAAGCTATCGGAATTTCTTATGAGACCTGGAGAACATGGCTAAATCTTGGACGTGAAGGTAAGGAACCATACGCCCGCTTCTATATTCGCATACAAGAGGCAGAGGCAGATCTGATGAAAGACCTATTGAAGCAGGTTAAGAAACGTGCTGATATGGGTGACCTACCTTCAATTACCTTTATCCTGGAGAGGCGTTTCTCGTCTGAATGGGGCCGAACGACTTCACAGAATGTTAAAATGACTTCTGAGAATGTGAATCTCAATTATGATTACAAGGTTAAAAATAAGAAAACAGCCGATGAAATAAGAAATGAAATTTTGAAAAAGCTTACAAAGAAGGCCACTTATTCCCCAGGATATGAACCTAAGAATTAAAGGTTCTATTCTTACTCTTTTTGTTGCAAGCCCTGCTAGGAGTAAACACTTCCTGAGCTCCTCTCTTTTCTTTCCCGGAATTCTCAGTTTCAGGCCCTACTCCTGAGCAGAGCTTTCTGATTGAGTCCATCTAGGATAAAATGCGATTACTGATGCGGTTATTTTGCAGAAACGTTTTCCGGAATAAAACAATATTTATAATACACATATTGTTTTTTAACTTATGAGTAAATACGATGAGGTCATAAACTGTGGGCCTATAACTATGAAACGGAAAGGGAGGGTAACGACTTATAAATCCAATCTGGATTTGGATGAGATTGAGCAAGCTAAACAAATAATGAGTGTCCAGTTGCCAATAGTAAAAAAAGAAATGTATGATTTACTCTCTGAAATAGAAAAATTAATTTTGGATGATTTAAATCCTCTCGATGCTTTAGGACATAATACAACAAAGAATTTGCTTGTAGATCCAGAAACAAATAGAGAAGATGGTTTTGATAATAGCCAGTTAGAAGTTGAGATAGTTCAGAATATAATTCTAAAAAATAAACAAGAGAGTTATCGTAAAGTATCAACTTATGAAAATCTCAAAAAGTTTGATGATCTTCTTAAAGATTTCAGAGATAAACTGTATTATTATCTAATGTATAGTATTTATTCAGATGAAACGTTAAACTCAATTGAAAAAGAAATTCTTTTTGATACTATCCTCAACTTTCTGATTCTTAGAGGTGACGCATTCCCTCTTCATTACAAGAAAGTAGCTTTAGAGTTATTTTCGGATTCTAGAATCAAAAAAATGTTCGAGAAATTAGGGTTCACAATAGAAGAATACTTTGAAACTATTGAGGAAATTCAAAGACAAAATATTGCTTTCATTAAAGACAGAGTAACCAAGCTTGATGAAGTACGAAAAGATTTTTTTGAGTGTTTTGATAAAAATTTAAAAGAATTCGACGACCCTCAAAAGACAGCTGAAATATGTAAAGCTCAAGTTGGTGAAGACTTATTAGATAAATGTTGCAGAGAATTTTTGAGTATTGGTCTCAAAGATAATTACAAAATAATTCAAAATGAAAAAACAAATGAAAAAATTCTTGATCTATTGTCATTGGAATTTGGATGCAATGAATATTGGACGTCCCCTTTAGATAAAAGCGATATTGAGCTTAAACCTCTTATACATATAGACAAAGAGTATTATTGCTTTTTAATTCCTCATCTTGTAAGAAACGTTATGCCTATTATTGAATCAATATTTTCCGAAAAGTCTTTTGTAAAAGAGTTCAATAAATATATTGAAATAAAAAGTGATTTCTTTGAACAAAAATCATTTGAATTATTAGAGAATGTACTCCCAAAAGCTACAATTCAAGAGAAACTATATTACTCGATTAATGAAGAGGGAGAAGACAAATATCCTGAAATTGATGGTGTTGTTTCTTATAAAGATAGTTTGCTTCTTGTAGAAATTAAAGCAAAAAAAAGAAGAAGTATTGCGGGAAGGAGAGATATTTTAACAATATCTAAGGGTGACTTTAAGAAGAATATCAATGAAGCCTTTGAACAGTCAAAAAGAGCACTTAATTATGTTTTTGGTTCAGAAGAAGTTGGATTTTTTAATAAAAATCATAAAGAAGTAATGAAAATAAAAAAAGCAGATTATAAAAACATCTTTTTAGTTAATATTAGTTTGGAAGCATTTGAAGAATATTCTACTGCCCTAAATAAAGTGAAGCTTTGGGATTCAGAATTGTTATGTGGTACTCATTACCCATTTGCAATAAGCATATACGACCTGATGGTTATAACTGATATATTAGAAAATTCAGATGACTTTGTAAACTATTTACAAGAACGAATCAATTTGAATAAAAAACAAGAAATTAGTTCATTTGATGAGATTGATTATTTTGGGTATTTTCTAAAACATGGCACGCTTTCAAAAATGAGTGATCTTCCAAAATCAGGAGAAGCAATAATATATGGATATTCTTTAGATATTGAAAAGTATTACTCGTATCTCCAAGGTGAAATTGAATATGTGGAAAAACCAGTGAGACATAAAACTCAGACTGAAATTATACGTGAGAAACTAGAGACAGGGATTTTAAGTAAAAACAATCTTTGTTGGTGTGGATCACATAAAAAGTATAAGCATTGTTGTGGTAGATCGTCATTTTAATGAGTTTGTAGAGCATGTATACATAAAAAAATCTAGTATACTTTTATTTTTCCTTCATATAACCAGTCGGGGATTTTATAATTCCTAGCTGATGGATGATTCATAAAAAGTCAATGTTGATTGAAAAATCCGTGATCGCGCACATCAATTAAAAAATAATTTAGTTATAGGAGTCTGATTGAAATGCTCTCTCGTATATGTTTTTAACTGTTTTAATTATCTAGTACTGTTTTGAAAAATTTCTGAAAAATTTGTGGTCAGAATTCCATTGTGTAAATATTTGACATACACCGCTTCTGGTTTCGGTTTTGATTGAAATCGATGACTTCCGACATTGCCAACGTTAAACCTAAAACTTTTTTAAATGGAGCGCAGGTGAAGTTGTGTTTAACTTTAAATAAAATAAAAGAAACTTTATTTAAATATTCTTCTTCTTAATAATCTTTTGTGCACAAGCAAAGCAATAATAGTAACCCCTAATAGTAATATCATTAACACATACATAATAACTAATATACGTTACTAATCAATAACAAGATAACTAATATATTATTAATAAATGAAAACGATATCAATAAACATTATACTTATTTAATTAATAAGTAATGTTAGTATTAACAGATATATAACTATATAATACTAATATACATAATCAATAACAATAGAACTAGTATAACAATATAATATAATAACTAATGTTATTGTTATTACTAATTATATATACATACTATACATATATGTATCCTAATATAACTAGTACGCATAATCTTACTGTAATACATATATACTGTACTGTACACATGTATATACATATATAACCAATATCAATAGATCTTATCAAATTCTAAAGGCTTCTAAGGGAATATTTAGATTAGTCTAATGTAAATGCCTAAGTGCTTCTATTAACTCAATACATAGACTCTCTGTAAGCCTTATTCTGCAATATGGGCTATACTGAATATCCCGAAATACTCCTCCGGAAATCCAAAGACTCACAGCACAGGTTGAAGGACTTCAATTACTCTTGGAGGAAAAGGATGATAGAGTTCAAGATCTAAGCAAGCAAGTAGGCTCAATGAGTACACAACTGGAAACAAAGGATGAACAGTCACACAGTTAAATGAGGTCACACAAAAGCAAGCTGTCCATATTCAGAGTCTTATTCAGGAAAACAGTAAGTTAAATACAAAGCTTTTGCCGGAAGTAACAGAGAAAAAAATCCTGGTGGAAATTTTGGTAACGATTTTTATAGGACTTACACAGTAGAACAGGAAAATAAGTATTAAATATACAATTGTATAAAACAGAAGATTAAATTACAACATTTATTACAATTTACATTGCATGAAATTTTCCCTATAGAATTTATGATCTTCTGTTTCTTCAAAAATTTCAGGGTGCTCTTTTCTTAATTCTGCTTCATGACTCAAGTTTTTTGCTCCATAAAGTGATTTTACTTTAGAGAGTTGGTCAATTGTTAAGTTATGCTTATTGTAAAGCTCAGGGAATGATGAATTAGCGATATTATCCTCTTCAAAGTCAACTTCTGTAAAATCTGCTCCTTCAAGGATAGCTCCTTCAAAGTCAGCTCCTTTAATGTTAACTCCTTCGAGATTAGCTCCTGTTAGATCTGCTCCCCAAAGGTAAACTCTTTCAAGGTTAGCTCCTTCCAAGCAAAGATGAGGCACTCTATTAAGAGAAGCTCCTTTAAGGTTTGCGTTACAAAGATGAGCTTCTTTAAGGTTGGCTCCCTCAAGATGAGCCCCTTCAAGGTGAGCATCTTCAAAATGAGCTTCTTTAAGGTTAGCTTCACGAAGATCAGCTTTTTTAAGGTGAGTCCCCTCAAGATGAGCCCCTTTAAAGTGAGCCTCTTTGATAATACTATCATCATCGAAGTTGATCTCTGTAAAATATGCTCCTTCAAAGTTAGCCCCTTCAAGGTGAGCATATTCAAAGTTAGCTCCTTTAAGGTTAGCTTCACGAAGATCAGCTTTTTTAAGGTAAGCCCCCTCAAGGTTAGCTCTTTCAAAGTTAGCCCCTTCAAGGTGAGCCCCTTCAAAGTTAGCTCCTTTAAGGTTAGCTCCTTCAAGATTAGCTTCTTTAAGGTTAGCTCCCTCAAGATGAGCTTCAGTAAGGTTGACTCCAGTTAGATCAGCCCTTTCAAAAAGAGCTTCAGAGAGATTTGCCTTGCAGAGATAAGTGTCTTGCAGATCTAGACCACTGGGCTCTATAAAATCATCGGGTTCATTGCGTTTTTTGATAATAGAAAGAATTGCTTGAATATCAGACTGTAGTTTGTCTTGTTTCTGTACTTTCTGATCTTTAATGTATGAGTTTTCCCGAATATAAGCAGTCAAAATCTCTATGATTGGCCAATAATCTTTCTTTGATTCGTTTGCGATTCTTTTAAGAGCGTATATTCCCCCTAATCTAATCTCTACTGCTGGATCCCCATTTTTATTAGTTGCTCCTAATTGATCAATCGCTCGAGTAAAAAGTTCAGTAATCTGACCTTCTTGAGAAACTTCTAAACTTTTTTGAGCCTTCTTCTGGTTAGATTCAAGAGTGACTTGAGCAACTTTTAGATTTCCCCAAGCAAAATAAATTCCAATCCCAACAGCAACTCCCCCGAGTATTTGAGCTAATGTAGCACGATATTGATTTTCAAGTGTGGCTTCTTGTGTAGCGTTATCTATTCCATGATAGTTTACTTGTGAGTATGGAATTATTATTAATAACGATAGCAATACAACGCTCAAAATAGTGACACTAGTTAATGGATTCCGTATTATTTTTTCTTGAAAATGCTTCAACTTCTCTTCCAATGTCATAATCTCTTTCCTTTGCCACAATGTTTGTTTTTCCTTTATTAATGGTGAACTAAAATAAACATTTTCATTTATAAGTAAAGTATAATCAAATTAATTCAATGAAATGAAGTGACCAAAAAGCAGGCTGTTCATATTCAGAGTCTTATTCAAGAAAATAGTAAGTTAAATAATAAACTATTACCTGAATATACAGGACGTAAACCATGGTGGAAAATTTGGTAAGGATTTTGAGATGTAAATAACATAATTAAATCAAAAAGGATATTTATATTATTTCCTTAAAACATGTTTTTATATATTCGATTATGATCTTTAATTTTCTGTGACACATCTACAAAACGATAAACGGCAGTGATTCTTGATACTTTTTGGATGGTTATTATATGAGTAAGTCTTGTATGGTTTGTGGAGAAAAAACAGAGGATAGAGCTAACTTTTGTATGAATTGTGGGACAGAATTCCCTATGCAAGAATTAGGAAATGGAATAAATATAGCAGCAAATAAGAATGCTGTAAAAAGGAATATGAATATAAAAGGTGGAAATTATAAGGTATCAAGAAACAAAGTCAGTGGAGATCAATACAATATAAATGGAGATTATAACACTGTAAAATCAGACGAATATCAACTGGATAATGATTTCAATCTTTATGAATGGGCGGCTAAATTATTGTTCAAGCATTTTAGTAAAGATGACTTGGTATTAGGAAGTAAGTACAGTTATGTTAGTGCCGCTATAACTATTATACTGACGTTATTTTATCAATTCAAATATCTTCCTAGTCAAAGTAGTTATCCACCTGATATTCATGATATGGTTTTTTTAATTTTGGTTTTTATATTCTGTGGTTTGTTTTGTATTGGATACATAATAGTTCATGCTATAGAGTATTATGATTTTACATTTTGCAAAACATGCAATAAAGCATTCTCATATCAAAGATTAGAATCAACATGTGTAGATCATAAAGGTGAACTTATCCGGAGCCACACAGATATTAATACTCGATATCATTGCCCAACCTGCAATGATACAAAATCAAGAAAGACTAGAATATATATGGAAACGCAAAAAGATTAATTTGACAGTGTGTTGATAAGCCAGCTAAATGAAGTTATACAGAAACAGGCTGTTTATATTCAGAGCTTAATTCAAGAAAACAGTAAGTTAAGTACAAAGCTTTTGCCTGAGGTTACAGAGAAAAAAGCATGGTGGAAATTTTGGTAATCAATTTGAGTAATGAAAGTCGTTATTTGCGTTTTTTAGTAGTCTACCCTAACCGAAACTAATGTTCTGATATTATATACTTATTGTGACTTTTTAACATAAACTACTAACTTTTGGAATAGGCTATAATAAGTACAGTTGATTGAGACATGTTTTGGAAAATCATATGGTTCTTGATTGATATTATAGAACCCTTGGCACACTTAATATTGAAAATTTTTAACTTCTTGATATTAAAACCTATAGATAAAATAATAACGTTTTTGATAGTTACTAAGCGGAAAATACGAGAAGGATTACGCAATCGGGTTATTTGTGAGATAATTGCTTGTTTAATTTTTGCTCTATTGGTAGGTTCTTCAACCTACTCTCATTCAAGTTTTTATAACGAAAATCAAGATAATGTTTTATATTTCCTTAGTTCAGCTTCTCAAGGACTTGCAGGGTTTGTTGCCTTGGCGTTTACAATTTCTATCTTTGGAGCTCAAATGATTGGAGGAAGCGAAGCAATAGATAAAGTGATGGACAGATGGACAAAGTTGTACGCGTTATTATGTGCCATTGGTATAATTTTGCCACTTATACAACTAAAAACTGGTATATATTCAATTGATTTGGCTCCTACTCGGGACATAACTTGGAATATAGATTTTTTGGCAATTGACTTATTCTTTTTAGTTTTTTGTGTTCTGGGAATTATACCACACTTCAATAGAGTTAAAAGAATTACAAAATATGATGGGAGTATCGTTCAATCAAATGACGAGGCAAGAGATGCGATTGTAACTGGAAATGAAGGCAATGCCTCAAAAAAAATTTTAAAACTAGGCAAGTTAGGCCGTAATGCATTGGAAGACTCATTACCAGATGAAGTTATGTCCATTACAACTATGATCCGGAATCTTGGATGGCTTAGTGTTGAGAACAATTTAGAAAACTCAACTATACGAGCCATTATTGAATTGGAATCTTTAGGTCTTAAAGCAATGGATAAAAAAACTAATATTGGCCCTTATCGAGTCCCGTGGGTGATAGCGAATCATTTTATTTTTCTGCCCGATTACCCAATGGCTTGGAATCTCACAAACGGGTTAAGAGAAATCTGTATTGGTAGTATTGACAAAAATTTTGATGAATCGACCGTATCTTTTTCGTGTGAAATTCTATCTTATATTGGATATATGTATATTCAGAAGATTAGGACTACTTTTCTGAAAACTATCGATCGTGAATTACGTATGGTTCTCCCTAATCAATTGAGCCTGATCGAAGGAGATTTTAGTAACTCGAAAAGTCCCACTTTAGTTCAAATGTTATTAGAAATAGCTGAAAAATCAACTGAAAACAGGGATCCCTTATTCTGTTGGGACGATATTACAGGATTTGATTACAAAAAGCAAGACTTAGATAAAATAAATAAATTTTTCAAAGAACGTACACGAATAACATATACAGCTTATAATATGGAAATGGCAGATAATGGCAAAACTTTAATTCTTTACAGCGGGCCAGGTATTAATTACAACTTTGAGCTTAATGAGGAAAAAAAGCAGGCACTTTTAATTCGTCGATCTTATAGTATGAATGTTTTTGGAAAGGAGCATAAAAGTGAACCAGAGTGTGTAAAAATATTGCCTATTTATTATAAAGATCGCAAAAAATACACATATAATTTTAAGTATGGCGAAACGTTAGAGCATTCGTTGATATACTTGTGGATTATCGGTACTTATATCATGAAAAATTACCCAGTTTGGGTTACTGAGGATATCGTTTTTCAAATTAAACGTTCAGAGAACTCTGATATAAGGTCTATTTTTGAGAGTGAATATATTCAACAAGAAACGTCGCATTTTACCTACAATAATGATAGACAAGATGATTTTAAAGACATTGTAGATTATATCAAAAAATTCCAAGATTTTTACTTTGGATTTGAAGAATATTTACAACAGAAACGAGACTGATATTATAAAAGAAGAATATTCACGGTTGGATTTTTGTAGTAATGTAAACTGTATCGTTTTTCTGCTTCTTTCCATTTTATGCTTTTCTGAACTCAGTTATTCTGCACTACTACTGCTACGATAATCACTGAGAAGAATATCATTGAACACATAAACAGGGAGCTTATGGATTTATATAAAACTGTCTAAAGTCATCATATATTTTTTGTAGATTGTAGTCACCATTCCAAACACGGCTTAAATGTTTTTCACCGAATCGGGTTTGAAAACAGTCGAAATGTTTTGACAGATCTGCACATTAATTATTTAAACATCGTAGGATTTTAACCAGTGTTGTCTTTGAGTCTCTTGATATTGATTTAACATTAACCAATAACTATTAACCGTTAATATATAACAAACATAATAATATTCAATATATAATGTCTCTTTCCCTGAAGATATCCCATTACATCCCAGAGCATCCAAGACTTGAGTATAGGCAAATAGAGGCAAACACAGAAGAGATTAAGGGAAATATCCAGGAGCCTGTTACAAAGTCAACCAGCAGCACAGGAAGGATTTAAGAAGACCTGAAAGAATTGCGGAGAAGAGTTTGAGACAACAAATATAAAAAAGGAAACATGCTCCTCAAGATGTAGGAGCGCATATTCTAGAAAGAATAAGAAAGGTTAATCCTCTTCCTGTTTTGACTTTTGAGAGAAATCACATTCAGGATTCATGCAGATATAACCCACAGCTTTAAAGGTTCTCTTCCTTCCATTCTCACAGGGAAGGGAAAGACGGACATACATATTTTGTAAAGTATCTTTGTTACATTTTGGACATTTCATTTAAAACAATCCTTACACGTTCAGCTTTTCCTTTCCCAATACAATAGACTGTCTTCTATCTTTTGGTACTTGATACCACATTTTAGCGTCTACCTCAGTTTTATTTCTTATCGAGATTCCATTATTAAGACAGAATTTCTCTAAGAAAAAATCAGAACTCAAAACCATAAACAAGCGAGTCATATTCTGATTAGTCGGTTCATGAATAAAATCAACTTTATAATATTTTACCATTTGTTTCATCTCCTAAAAAGAAAGAGTTAGAGGTAATAGTTTGCTTTGTATTCCTCATACTCTCTTTTGAAGTCCTCAAAGGTTCTAAGGAAGGGCTTTCCGTTCTTTGGTTTGATCCTCATCAGACCAGGGCAGATGGTTTCGAACTCAGTACCATACTTTTCATAGGCTCTGTTCATTCCTTTAAGGAGCCAGGGCTCGAATTCAAGAGGCTTATCAAAAATGCTTTTCTGTCCTGATGGGTTTCTTATTTTCAATGCATGATGCTGAACACCTGCAATCCTTCCAAGTTCTTGATTGATAGCTGTATTTATATTCTTGAATGCCATTTGTTTACTACTCCATTGTTTTAGTTGTCGCAAACTATAATATGGGTATACCTCTATATATAAATATGGGTATACCCATCAAGAGAACAATGGAGTTGATTATTAAGGAAGTTGAGCAGCTGCAAATTATTGAAAACTCGAGAAAAGAACTTTATCTATGTTGACTCAAAAAAATTCATTTCTGAGACTATACGAATAAGCCCGTTCCTGTCTGCAAGGCGGTCAGTCATGGCTGAAGCTCTAACATTTAGGGATGATTACATGGGAATCTATCAAGAGGTTTATCCTGAACCTGGAAAATACTATCCAAAACTCAAGAAAGAGCTTAATGAGTTTCTGAATAACTGGCTCAAAAATATGATTGAAGTACAGAAGTATCAATTGACAGCATAAAAAATAGAAAAAGTATGTTGTCAGGACTGGTTTATCCATGAACCTGGAAGAGTACCAGGGTCTTTCTGTGGAGATCTCTCCAGAAAATTAGGTGTTCCCATGCCGGGTAAGTCACTTGACTTTCCATCTTCCTTGGGGGTTAGATGCATCGGAAAGGATGTTACCATTATAGAACTGAAAGTGAAAACAGTAAATAGAATATTTACTGAATTTTATAGTTGTCGAGTATCTTTTTTGTCAATGTCTTTACTATCTCTGCATATTGCTCAAAGGAATTAACTTCTCCATAGTACCCTTCTGCATTAATAATAGTATAATCTCCATTCTTATCAATTTCCGAAACTTCTATGGGAACCGGCACGTCATCAAAATTTGGGGTTGCCAGTACTTTATATTTTTCTGAGTGCCACACTGCCAGTTCTCCTGCCATGTCTTCATCTTGAATTAACCGAAATAATATTCCATCAATTTCTATCGTTGCCTTATCAAAGAATGGCTTTAAGTCTTCCATAGTAATCATATTGTCTTTTCTCCAGATTATTAGATTATAGATTTGGTTTATTTTAGTTAGAAAGAGTAAAGGTAGGCACATTTGAGTCTATGTAATTTTCTTCAGTGTCACAGTAAGATTCTTCTGATCTTTAGGTTTTAAATTGTATCGTTTTCTTATGATTTACAGAGTTATTTTCTGTCTAATTGTTGAACTTTTTTCCTGTATGTTTAGGGCCGAAATATAAAAAATAATAGTAATAATAGAGTGCAAGGAAATTATTGTAAAAGAGAAGAATTAAGAAGATTAGCGAGTATACCTTAACAGAAAACCTTCAATGAATAAAAATAATTTTTGTTAAATATTTCCAGGTATGTGTTTCCATGAGTAAACTTGAAGACCTTCGACCCAATGCAGCTGTACGAGGAATTCTTACAGATTGTCTGGTTACAGTCATAAGTGTGCAATGGTTCGGTTCAGAAGCCCTTGATCTTACCTACAAAACTCCTGAAGGCAAGCCGGCTAATGAACTTCTCTATCGTCATGATGAAAATAGAATAGAGGTTGTTGAGAAAGGAAGACCTTGGAGTTTCGATGGGGATGGAGGTCTTTTTAGGCTGGTTTCGGAAGCACACCGAATTCGACTGGCACACATGTTTGATCCGGTTCTGGCTGTGCATACTTCGATGGTCGATCCACTCCCACATCAGATCACAGCTGTCTATGATGCAATGTTGCCACGTCAGCCACTGCGTTTCCTGCTGGCAGATGACCCTGGAGCTGGTAAGACAATCATGGCTGGGCTTTTAATGAAAGAATTAATCGCCCGCGGAGATTTGCATCGCTGTCTTGTTGTTTGTCCTGGAAGTCTGGCTGAACAGTGGCAGGATGAGCTTTACCGACGTTTTAATCTTCCTTTTGAGATTCTTACAAATGACAAGCTTGAAGCTGCACGCACAGGTAACTGGTTCTTGGAAACGAATCTGGCAATTGCAAGGCTGGACAAGCTCTCACGCAATGAGAATATACAGGAGAAACTCAAAAGTCCAGACTGCCGCTGGGACTTGATAGTCTGCGATGAAGCACACAAGATGTCAGCAACGTTTTTTGGCGGTGAAATTAAGTACACAAAACGCTACAGGCTCGGACAGTTACTCTCTACCCTGACACGACACTTCCTTTTGATGACGGCAACACCACACAATGGGAAAGAGGAGGACTTCCAGCTTTTTATGGCTCTGCTGGATGGAGACCGCTTTGAAGGACGTTTCCGTGATGGAGTCCATACAGCAGATGTTTCTGATCTGATGCGCCGGATGGTAAAGGAAAAATTATTCAAGTTTGATGCAACGCCTCTGTTCCCTGAGCGCATTGCTTATACTGTACCTTATAGGCTTTCGGATGCCGAAACACGGCTTTACAGAGAAGTTACCGATTATGTGCGAAATGAATTTGACCGCGCCGAAGCGCTTCAGAATGATAAGCGAGCGGGGACAGTTGGCTTTGCACTTACCATCCTGCAGCGTCGTCTTGCATCATCTCCTGAGGCAATCCGCGAATCACTGCGTCGCCGTCACGAACGCCTGGAAAAACGATTGCGTGAGATGGAATTGCTCCAGAGAGGAGCTCAGGTTTCTGTATACGAAGGAGCAGTACTTGACGCAGAAGATGTAGAAGACCTTGAAGATGCACCTGACAGCGAAGTCCAAACAGTTGAGGAGGAGATCCTCGACCAGGCAACTGCAGCCCGCACCATTACCGAGTTAAAGGCAGAGATTGAAACCTTGAAACATCTGGAAGCCCTTGCTGATGCTGTTTATCGTAGTGGAGAGGACAAAAAATGGCGTGAACTTGCAAGCCTGCTTGAAGAAATTTTCACTCTGGCACCCATCGCAGACCACACAGCTGAAGAGCAGACACCTTATGGATCAAAGCCAATCCACAAGCCTGTATCTTCCCCACGCCAGAAACTGGTAATTTTCACTGAACATCGAGACACACTGAAATACCTGAAGAAACGTATCAGCACCCTTTTAGGAAGAGAAGAAGCCATTGTAACCATACATGGTGGCATGGGGCGTGAGGATAGGATGAAGGCACAGGAAGCCTTCAAGCACGATCCTGAAGTCCAAGTACTACTGGCAACTGATGCAGCTGGTGAAGGTATCAACCTGCAACGTGCTCATCTGATGGTCAATTATGATCTTCCATGGAATCCAAATCGTATAGAGCAGCGTTTTGGCCGTATTCATCGTATAGGTCAGACCGAAGTTTGTCACCTCTGGAACCTGGTTGCCGAAGAAACCCGAGAAGGTGATGTATACAGAACACTGTTATTAAAACTAGAACAGGCACGTCAGGCACTTGGAGGTCAAGTTTTTGATGTTCTGGGGAAACTTCAGTTTGACGGCAAACCCCTGCGCGAACTATTGATTGAAGCAATTCGCTACGGCGAACAACCCAATGTAAGAGCTAAACTTACACAGGTAATATCTAATGCCTTCGACCAAAGCCATCTCCAGGATTTGCTGGAAGAGAAGGCCCTTGCCCACGACGCAATGGATGCAAGCCGGGTATATCGCATCCGTGAAGATATGGAAAGGGCTGAGGCTAGAAGGCTTCAACCACATTACATTGAATCCTTTTTCCTTGAAGCTTTCCAGCGCCTTGGAGGATCTGTCAAACAGCGTGAGCCCCGCAGATATGAAATTACTTATGTGCCAGCACCTATCAGAAACCGTGATCGGATGATTGGTACGGGTGAGCCTATACTACCGAGGTACGAAAGAATTGCTTTTGAAAAATCACTTGTTGCACCTCAGGGACAGCCTCTTGCAGCCTTTGTTTGTCCTGGTCATCCGCTGCTCGCTTCCACCATAGACCTTACTCTGGAACGTCACAGAGATCTCCTGCGCAGAGGAACTATACTTGTAGACGAGCGTGATCAGGGAATTTCTCCGCGTGTTCTTTTCTACCTCGAACATGCTATTCAGGATGCAAGCCTTACCCGTTCTGGGGAAAGGCGTATTATTTCTAAACGTATGCTGTACGTGGAACTGGACTCAGCTGGAAACACCAGGCATTTACATTATGCACCTTATCTTGACTACCGACCGCTCAGACCAGATGAACCTCACGTGGAAGAACTTCTCGCTAGACCAGAGTGCTCATGGATTAGTCGAGAACTGGAGCAGAAGGCCCAGGGATACGCTGTTGCTTATGTTGTACCGGAACATCTTAAAGAAATCCGTTCACGCAAACTGGAGCTAATTGAGAAGACAGAAGCAGCAGTAAAAGACCGGCTGACAAAAGAGATAAACTATTGGGATCACAGAGCTGAAGAATTAAAGCTTCAGGAGCAGGCAGGAAAGCCCAATGCCAGGCTTAACTCCGGGGAAGCCCGCAAACGTGCAGATACACTGCAGGCTCGCCTTGAAAAGCGTATGGAAGAACTAAAACCGGAGAGACAGATTTCTCCGCTTCCTCCGATAATTCTCGGTGGGCTTCTGGTAGTGCCAGCTGGACTTATCGCAAAAATAACTGGAAAGTCTCTTCCAGAACCAATTCACCCTGCAGATACACAGGCTTCTGCAGCCCGTGCCCGTGTTATCGTTATGGAGATAGAACGCAGTCTCGGCTTTGATCCTATAGACCGCGAGACTGAAAAACTTGGTTACGATATAGAAAGTAGAGTCCCAGGTACAGGAAAGCTGCGCTTTATTGAAGTAAAAGGAAGAGTTTCTGGCGCAAAGACAGTCACAGTTACTAAAAATGAGATCCTTTACTCTCTCAATAAACCGGAAGACTTCATCCTGGCTATTGTTGAGTTTATGTCCGAAGAAGATCACCGTGTGCATTACCTCCGTCATCCCTTCCAACGCGAACCTGATTTCGGGGTGACAAGCGTAAACTATGACTTTGCAGAACTGCTGTCAAGAGCGGAGGAGATACGGCATTATACTACTGAAACATTGCCTCCCATATCAATACGCAGAAATCCTACTTAATGTCAGTTTAGTTCTTGAAATCTTCCAATTTACTTGATCTTCCACTGCTAAATAAAAAATATCTACAGAGATGTAATAATTAATGGCTTATAAAAAGAAACTTATAGAAGTTGCCCTCCCCCTGAAGGCGATTAACGAAGCCTCTGCACGAGAAAAATCTATCCGCTATGGGCATCCCAGCACCTTGCATCTCTGGTGGGCTCGCCGCCCACTTGCAGCAGCATGCGCAGTCATTTTTGCTCAGATGGTTGATGATCCTTCAGAAAATCCAGAAAAGTTCCCTACCGAAGAAGCCCAGGAACAGGAACGTCAGCGCCTTTTCAAGTTGATTGAAGAACTGGTGAAGTGGGAAAACATTACCAATGAAAAAGTGCTCAATCAGGCGAGGGAAGAAATCTGGAAAAGCTGGCGTGCTACCTGCGAAGAAAATAAGGATCATCCTCAAGCTGCAGAATTGTTTAACCCGGATAAACTGCCCGCCTTTCATGACCCCTTTGCTGGTGGCGGTTCTATTCCTCTAGAAGCTCAGCGGCTGGGCCTTGAAAGCTATGCAAGCGACCTTAATCCTGTGGCAGTACTCATCAACAAGGCAATGATAGAAATCCCTCCTAAATTTGCAAATAGGCCGCCTGTAAATCCTGAATCTAGAAAACAAAAAGGAATAACTGAAGACGGCTGGAAAGGTTCACAGGGATTGGCAGAGGATATACACTATTATGGTAAATGGATATGTGACGAAGCAAAAAGAAGAATCGGTTATCTCTATCCAAAAATAAAGATTACATATGAAATGGTGCAAGAACGCCCAGACTTGAAATCTTATTTGGACAAAGAACTCACAGTAATTGCTTGGATATGGGCACATACTGTAAAAAGTTCCAACCCAGCCTTTGCACATGTAGATGTGCCTCTTGTATCTAGTTTTATGCTCTCTGTGAAAAACGGAAAGGAAGCTTACGTTGAGCCTATTATAGAAGGCGATAGTTATCGGTTTACAGTGAAAATCGGAAAACCGGAAGATATGGAAACAGCAAAAAATGGTACTAAACTCTCACGAGGAGCGAACTTTAAATGTTTAATATCAGAGATGCCTATTAGTGCAGGTTACATTCGATCGGAGGCAAAAGCAGGACGGATGGGCGGACGAATGATGGCGATTGTAGCTGAGGGAGAACGAGAAAGGATCTATCTGTCCCCAACTTCAGAGCAGGAAATCATTGCTCATCAAGCTTGTCCAATTTGGAAGCCAGAATTGAAGGTTACAACTCCTTGTCACGATGTTGACCGGCTACCTATGTACGGTATGCCTACCTGGGGCGATGCATTCACATCTCGTCAGTTAGTGGCTTTGACTACTTTCTCTAACTTAGTGCAAGAAGCATGGCATATGGTGAAGTGGGAAGCTATTGCCAGTGGTTTGCCTGAAGATGATCTTAGTCTTGAGAACGGAGGCATTGGCGCTCAATCATATGCAGATGCAGTAGCAACTTATCTAACATGTGCCTTGGACAAACTTTCGGATTACAGTTCTGTTATCTGTTCATGGATCTCAGGTGGCCAAACAATGAGAAATACTTTTGGTAGACAAGCTATTCCAATGGTTTGGGATTTTGCTGAAGCGAATGTCCTTTCAGAGTCAACTGGGAGCTATTTAAGTTGTTGCGAACAAGTTAGAAGAGTCGTTAAAGAACTTTACAACACTTCGGAGGGATTTGCATTTCAAAGTGATGCGCAAAAACAAACTCTTAGCAATATGAAAATAATATCTACTGATCCTCCCTACTATGATAACATTGGATATGCCGACTTATCTGATTTTTTTTATATCTGGATGAGAAATTCATTGAAACAAATCTTTCCTGAGTTATTTGCCGGAATTGCAGTTCCTAAGGACGAAGAGCTTGTAGCCACGCTTCACCGTCACGGTAGTAAGGAAGAAGCCGAATCCTTCTTTCTTGAAGGAATGACAAAAGCAATACATCAACTTACAAAACAAGCACACCCTATATTACCGATAACTATTTACTATGCTTTCAAGCAATCTGAAATCGAGAAAGATCGCACTGTTTCCACTGGCTGGGAGATATTTCTTGATGCAGTGATTCGAGCAGGGTTAGCAATTAGTGGTACATGGCCCATACGTACTGAGATGGCAAATAAATTACTTGGAATCAAAGCTAATATTCTTGCTTCCAGCATCGTCCTTGTCTGCCGCATACGCGATCCAAATGCTCCCATAGCTACCCGAAGAGAATTCCTAAATGCTCTCAAATTTGAGCTTCCTAACTCCCTGAAACACTTACAACGTGGAAATATCGCTCCTGTAGATCTAGCACAAGCAGCTATTGGCCCCGGAATGGCAATATATACTCGCTATTCTAAGATACTTGACGCTCAAGGTAACGCTCTTTCTGTGCATGAAGCTCTTACACTTATCAACCAGATCCTTGACGAAATGCTTGCCGAACAAGAAGGAGATTTCGATGCCGACAGCCGCTGGGCTCTAGCATGGTTCGAGCAAGTTGGTTTTGATGAAGGAGAGTACGGTGTTGCTGAAACGCTCTCCAAAGCAAAGAATACCAGCGTTTCTGGAATGGTTGAAGCTGGGATTTTAACTTCAAAAGGAGGCAAAGTACGCCTTTTGAAACCTGAAGAGCTTCCAGAAGATTGGGATCCAGAAAATGATGAGCGTCTAACTGTATGGGAAATGGTACATCACCTGATCCGCGTGCTGGAAGCTGGCGGGGAGAAAGCTGCTGCTAAAATGGTGATAAAACTCGGGAGCAAAGCTAATGATGCGAGGGAACTCGCTTACCTGTTATACACTCTTTGCGAGCGCAAAAAGCGGGCTCAAGAAGCACTTACTTACAATTCACTGGTGCAGAGCTGGCCTGAAATTATGAGGCTTTCAAGAGAGGAAAAAGCCCTGCTGAAAGGACAAACGCATCTTGTTGAGGAGGAATAAAGATGTCAATGAGTAATAGCGAACGTGTTGGAAAGGCGCTGGAACTGCTAAAAGGGGATCTTGGGCCTTATGTTGAGAGAGAGGTGGAAAATGTCTATCAGGGAGAAGCGCGGGAAAAGGTGGCTCAAGTCCTGGGCGAAGGCGCGATCTTTGCAGGAAAGCCCATTTCTGACCTTGATGCAGCAGGACTTTTCAAGCTCATGTGGGATACCTGGAATGAAGTGTTCCGCAACACTCTGGGCTTTTCCGAACGAACTCTGGTAAGTGAGCTCAGGGATGTGAGAAATAAATGGGCACATCAGCAGCCTTTCTCAAGCGACGATGCAGACAGAGCTTTAGACTCAACAGAAAGATTACTGGCAGCAATTTCTTCTCCGAAGGCCGATGAAGTCCACAAAATGAAGATGGAGCTTCGCAGGGTAATATTTGACGAACAGGTGAGGAACGAAAGGCGCAAAAGCTCAGGAACAGGTATTGAAAGTGTTTCCAGCAGCCTCAAACCCTGGAGAGAAGTTGTCATTCCTCACCATGATGTTGCAAGCGGACGCTTCCAGCAGGCTGAGTTTGCAGCTGACCTCTGGCAGGTTCACCTTGGAGAAGGGACGGAAGAATATAGAGACCCAGTTGAGTTTTTCAGACGTACATACCTTACTGAAAGCCTCAAAGGTCTCCTTGTAAGCTCATTGCAGCGCATTGCAGGGCTTGGAGGAGATCCTGTTGTTCAACTTCAGACCAACTTCGGGGGAGGAAAAACTCACTCGATGCTGGCACTTTACCACCTCTTCTCAAAAAACGTTAGCGGAAATGAGCTTCCTGGAATTGAAAGCGTATTAATGGAAGCTGGAATTCCCAAGATCCCACATGCAAGGCGTGTAGTTCTTGTGGGAAACAAAATCTCCCCCGGAAATCCTGCAACAAAACCTGATGGGACAGTCATACATACTCTCTGGGGTGAACTTGCCTGGCAGCTTGGCGGAAAAGAAGCATATGAGCGTGTAAGGGCAGATGATGAAAAAGCAACAAGCCCTGGCGATGTATTACGTGAACTTTTCAACACATATGGGCCCTGTGTAATTCTCATTGACGAATGGGTAGCTTATGCACGCCAGCTTCATGACCAGAGCGACCTGCCAGCAGGCAGTTTTGAAACTCAATTTACCTTTGCCCAAGCTCTTACTGAATCTGCAAAACTTGCCCGAAACTGTCTGCTTGTAATCAGTCTTCCAGCTTCAGACACTGCTACTTCTCTTAACTCTCAGGTTGACGACGTAGAGGTTGGAGGTCAGCGTGGTCGAGAAGCCCTTGAAAGGCTCCGAAATGTTGTAGGGCGACTGGAATCTTCCTGGAGGCCTGCAAGTGCAGAAGAAGGGTTTGAAATCGTGCGCAGGCGATTATTTGAACCAGTTACTGATCCTTCCCAGTATAAAGACAGGGATGTTGTAGCTCGCGAGTTTGTTGAGCTCTACCGCTCCCAGAGCCAGGAGTTTCCTCCCGAGTGCCGGGATTCTGATTACGAAAAACGCATAAAAGCAGCTTATCCGATTCATCCTGAGATTTTTGATAGGCTCTATACTGATTGGTCTACTCTAGTAAAGTTCCAGCGCACAAGAGGCGTACTGCGCCTTATGGCTGCAGTCATCTACAGCCTCTGGGAGAAAGGGGACAAAAATCCGCTCATCCTTCCGGCAAACATTCCCATAGAAGATCCTCGTGTGCAGACCGAGCTTACCCGTTACCTCTCAGACAACTGGGCTCCTATTATCGAAAAAGATGTGGATGGCCCCAGCTCCCTGCCTCTGCGTATTGACTCAGATGTGCCTAACTTGGGCAAATTCTCTGCTTGCCGCCGTGTAGCCCGTACTATATATCTCGGCTCTGCTCCTACTTTGACAGCTGCAAACCGGGGGCTTGAGGATAGGAGAGTAAAGCTTGGATGCGTAATGCCTGGCGAGTCTCCTGCAGTCTTTGGAGACGCGCTCAGAAGGCTATCTTCGTCAGCAACATACCTCTACCAAGACGGCCCTCGCTACTGGTACTCTACTCAACCAACAGTCACCAAACTGGCTGAAGACCGTGCAGAGCAGCTCAAGCGAGATACTGACAAGGTAGCAAAAGAGCTTGACAAACGCCTGCGTGCAGATCTGCGCTATCAAGGGGACTTCAATCGTGTACACCCACTTCCAACATCAAGTGCCGATGTACCTGATGACCTTGATGCACGCCTTGTAGTGCTCGGAATTGACCATACTTATACTAAAGAAGCAGGAAACGGAGCTGAGAAAGCTTCAAAAGCAATTCTGGAAACCCGCGGAATCAACCCTCGTGTTTATCGCAATACCCTTGTCTTCCTTGCAGCTGATAAGACACGCTTGCAGGATCTTGATGAAGCAGTTCGCAAATACCTTGCCTGGGAGTCAATTCTCGGAGAAAAAGAGATCCTTGACCTTTCCCCTCACCAAGTAAAACAAGCCCAGACTCAGAGGGATGCTGCAAATACCACTGTGTCAGCAAGGATTCCAGAAACCTACCAGTGGTTGCTTGTGCCTATACAGGCAAATCCCCAGTCATCTGTAGAGTGGCAAGCTATTCGTCTCACAGGTCAAGATCCTCTCGCAGTTCGAGCCAGTAAGAAGCTAAAGACTGAAGAATTGCTTGTAACAGGTCTTGCAGGTACACGCCTTCGCATGGAACTTGATAAAATTCCTCTCTGGCGTTGGGATAGTGTTTCAATCAAGCAGCTAGCGGAGGATTTTGCATCCTATATCTATCTTCCTAGGCTGGTAAGGCCTTCAGTGCTAATAGGTGCGATTCGAGATGGCCTCACACTGATTACGTGGATGGATGATTCGTTTTCTTATGCTGACAGCTTTGATGAAGAAGCAAAACGTTACCGTGGACTTCGCTGTGGGCAGCCAATAATTCTTTCGGAAGATAATCTTTCAGGTTTGCTGGTGAAGTCAGATATAGCTGTAAACCAGCAGAAGGCAGAGGTGCCTCCTACTCAAACTCCAGTGACCAAACCTTCACAAAGTGCAGAAGACAGAGGTACGTATGGATCATTAGGTGGAGATGTAACTACAGATACAGGAACAGACGTGGTAATCGGAAATGTAATTGGAAATATAACCGTACAACCAGTAGAACAGCCTCCAAAACGTTTCTACGGGAGCGTAACTCTTGATCCAACCCGTGTAGGCCGTGATGCTGGAAGAATAGCTGATGAAGTAATCTCGCATCTTGCTGGGTTGATAGGTTCAAAAGTAACTGTAACACTAGAGATTGAGGTTGATATTCCGTCGGGAGCTCCAGAACATGTTATCAGAGTAGTTACTGAAAACAGTCGGACACTAAAATTTACTAATCACGGATTTGAGAAAGAGTAAAAACAAATACAATTGAACTTCAAAACTTTAAGGGTTACGTTTATTTTTAGATTACACGGGCCTATTCGAGCAGACTCCTATAAGAATAGGTCTTAAACCTATATCCTTTGATCTAGCTGGGCGAATCCTGCAATTTTTTCTATCCTTCTTTTGAGTTTATCTCTTCGAAATTAGTTCTGAGGGCTCAATTTTTATGAAAAGATAGTACTAATTAGTTAAAAAAATATAATTTATATAGGATCATAAACTATTTTTTTGTCATGTCTGAAGCTTCCTCTCCAGAATTGAAACAATTAGCAAAAAATCACATAAGCAAAGTATTTGAATTACTTGAAGACGGTAAACAAAATGAAGCTTTAAAAGAGCTTGAAATCGTTGAAGACATAGCATGGAAAGCAAAAACAGGTGACATTTTACTCTTTGTTTTAGCTATAAAAGCTGATCTAATGGTGGTTTTAGGTGCGCATGAAGAGGCCCTGAATATTTATAAAATTTATTTAAAAATTGATGATGACACCTTTTTTAAATTTCTTGGAGACGAAATTTATCGATCAATTCTTCAGATGAACCTTGATGATGTCTTCAATCTTGGATGTATTTTCTATAATATGGGATGTTTTCTTCAAGCCGAAAATTGTTTCGAAATAAACCTTTTTATCTCTAGAAAAATTCTCAAAAAAGATCCCAGAAATGTAGCTTATCAATCAAGTTTAGCACTGACACTCAACAGTTTAGGTGTTCTGCTTTCAGATATGGGACGTATTGATGAGGCTAAAGACAAGTACGAAAAGGCAATAGAAATAAAACAAAATCTCATCAAAGTAGATTCTAAGAATGTCACATATCTGTCAGATTTATCACTGATACTTAACAATTTAGGGAATTTACTATACAATATGGGACATATTGAGGAGGCAAAGGACAATTACGAAAAATCACTCGATATTTACGAAGACCTTCTCAAAGAAGATTCCGAGAATATTTCGTACCAATCAGATGTAGGAGGGATACTAAATAATTTAGGAAACTTGCTTTCTTATCTAGGACATATTGATGAGGCTAAAGAAAGGTACGAAAAAGCATTAGAGATCAGAGAAAAACTTCTCAATGCAGAGCCTGAAAATGTTACTTATCAATCAGATGTATCAATGACATTAAACAATTTAGGTAATTTACTTTGGAAGATGTGGCTTGTTGATCAAGCGAAAGAAAAGTACGAAAAGTCTCTAGAGATTTATGAGAATCTCCTTAAAATTAATCCCAATAATATCTCGTACCAATCAGATATAGGAGGGATACTTAACAACTTAGGTAATTTACTTTCTGATATGGGATGCTTCGAAAAGGCGAAAAAAAGTTATGAAAAGGCACTAGAAGTGAGACGAATTCTTCTCAATATAGATCCTGATAATGTTACTTATCAATCAGAGATATCAGTAACGTTCAGTAATTTAGGCACCTTGTTTTCTGATATGGGACGCTTTGAAGAAGCGAAACAGAAGTGTAAAAATGCACTAGATATCTATGAAAATCTCCTACATGGGGATCCTGAAAATCTAGTGTACAAATCAAATGTATCAATGACACTCAACAATTTAGGTATCTCGCTCCGTAATATGGGGTATATTGAGGAGGCTAAAAAAAGGTATGAAGAAGCACTCGATATTTACGAAGATCTACTTAAAATAGATCCCGAAAATGTCTCATACCAATCAGGTTTATCAATGCCACTCAATAATTTGGGAACCTTGTATTCTGATATGGGGCGAAACAATGAAGCGAAAGAAATGTACGAAAAAGCACTCAAAATAAGAGAAAATCTTTATCAAGTAGATCCAGAAAATCTTGCATATCAATCATACGTTGCAGAAACACTTAATGGTTTTGGAAATTTGCTTAAAATTATGGGAAAAGTTGAGGACGCAAAAAAAAGGCATGAGCATGCATTGGCAATTCGAGAAAAACTTTTGGAATCTAATTCCAAAAAAATAGTAAATCTATCTAATCTGGGAGAAACGCTTAACGATCTTGGCAATTCTCTCTATAAATTGGGTCAATTTAAGGAATCAGAAGATAAATATAAAAAAGCATTAAGAATTCGTGAAGACCTCCTCAAAAAAGATTCCCGTAATTTGATATATATATCAGAAGTTGGAGAAACTCTCAACAATCTTGGAACTTTACTTTTTGATATGGATAATATCAAAGAAGCTAAGAAAAGATATGAACAAGCATTAAAAATTTGTAGTGATTCTCAATTTCTTATTGTAGGTAAGAAAGCACAGGCGATTGTAGGAGTTATACGCTCACTACTTGAGCTAGCCGAGATTGAAGAATATTCATATCAAAAGATGAGCCTCCTGAAAATGGGAGTTAATGTTTGCAAACAGAACAGAGATTTTTTTAGAAAAAATGATTTGAAGCATGAAGGCAACCTTATCTTAGAGGCTGGATTAAGAGCATATTTAGACTATTTGATGCTAGATATTGGAAGAGAGAGAAATCCAGATAAGCTCGTAAAAGTATATGAAAAATCAATTAAAACAGTAAAAGAATTAGAGGATATTGAAACTGAGGAATCTAATAGAGTGCTGTTGGAATCTGCTTTGCACTATCTTCTTGGAAGACAGCTTATAAACGAATCGCTTCGATTTGAAAGTCCAGACATGGGACTGATTAAAGAAGCGAGGGAGCAGTTTAAACTAGCAAAGGAAACCTATGGGAAGGCATCTATTTGCTACTGTATTTATACAGGTATACTTGAGCTAGAGAGCATTGAAGATATCGAAAAAGAAAGTGACCTTAAAATAAAATCAATTCGAAAAGTTATTGAAGAACTAAAAAAGGAAGCACCAACTTCTGTTATTTCAAAAGTAATCATGGCATTTGAAGATATCATTTTGTTGTTGGAAAATAAAAAAAGTAAAGGTAAAGAAGAAGTGAGAAACAAACTCAACAGCCACATAATTAAAATTGATTCTTTTGCCGTAAGAAATATATTTGACCATACTGGAAACAAATTTTTGTGTAGACTTGCTGAATATCAAAAAGAACCTTTTAGCCCTAGCATAGAGTATAGAAGTGGTAAATTAATTATTAAATTTACCGATCCAGAAAAAGTAAAAGGTGTGTTAACTATTGTAGTTGGTGAAAGGAAAATATTTGACGACCCTCTTCATGGTAAAAATGAGATAATTATTACCTATACCCCAATGAAAAAAGAAGAAAAGATAATTTTTAAAGTTACATGTCAAAAAAAGCCAGTTATTAGATCATTTGAATTTTCAGAATATGTGGGCCCTAATCTTAAAGTTTGCATTTTAGAACACAACTGTAAGGAGAATATTTTAATTAATAGCAATATGTTAAATATTGCAGTTATCCAATTGAAATACAATATAATCAAAGATAGTAGAGTAATTAAGCTTACAATTGATGAGTCAATTGAGGAAAAGTTGTCCAAAGTCTGGGATGAAGAAAATGCTAACAATTTCAGGAAAGAGAAAGAAGCATACTGGAAAAAGATTAGATATATCCTTGAAGCTGTAAAAGAAAAGGCAAAAATAGTGGTGTTTCCAGAATTCTCAATTCCATTTGAACTTCTTCCTGAGATCCAAAAATATGCTGACGAAAATAGGATAATCGTAGTCGCAGGATCTCACTATGTTACAGAAAGAAATCTTAATAAATATGAAAATTTGTTTATATCAGACATTCAGAGTAAAGACTTGCGTAAAAATATCTGTCCAATAGTAATACCTTTTTCTAAAATAGTGCATACGGAAAAAATATTGCCTGCAGCAGTAGAGCGTAAATTTTTGAGCTCAGAAGGCATGATTCATGGAGATCTAAAGTGTATATTCAATATCAATAACAATTTAAATGTTGGAGTACTTATTTGTTTTGAATACCTTGACAAATTAAGGATGCGCTTTATTGAAACTTGTGATGTTCTACTTGTTCCACAAGCCAACCCAAATACTGAACGTTTTTATCAAGTGGCCCTAGAAGATCTAAATAATCCTCCGTCTCCAGGTAATAAGGCATACATAATGGCAAATGGGATATTCCCCTTTGAAGGTAAAATGATAGGTGGTTGTTCTGGCTTGCTTTTGACTCTTGATAAAAACTTGCATAAAGAACAAATTGAAAGAAATATAAAAAAGCCAATTGATGGAATTTATGAACAATTTATTTTAATGGCTTCAATAAATACTAAGTTTAACCCCGCTAGAGATATATCTCAGGGCCAAGTAGCAATAGGCGCGAAGTGGACAACAATTATAGAGGAAAATGAAATATTTGAGAGAGCAAGATTCTTGTTTGATAAAAAAGCTTCGTTGATAAAGGAGCTTTATGGTGATGAACCAAAAGAACAACAGGTTTCCTTAGAGAAAGAAAAGAATAAAATAAAAGACGAAGCACATAAATTAATTGAAATTTTGCAGAAAATAAAAGATTGTGATGATGAATCACTCAAACAGGTTCTGGAGAACAACAATTATATCATAAAGAAATTTTCTCCGTTGATGTATGAAGAGAATACAAAAGATCTTGCAAACCTTACTTCAATGGAAATTAAGGAAAAGTGCTGTCCCGTATTCATACCTACTGATTATTGAATAAATTATTCCTATTAAGTAAAGAGATACAAGTATGTTTTGTATATTCTTTAATAAGTTACCCCCTATATTGTGAAAAGTTAAAAATCTTTATATTAATATTTAATTAATGTGACTTAAAGTCTTGTTATACTTAGGCAGGTTACAAAAGCTATTTATTGTTAATTGGCGTTTTCATTATTGTTATATGCCATAAAGCTTGGTTTCTTATCCGAAAACAAGACATTGAAATATTTTAATGAGTAATCTAGTGTGGGATTAAGATGTTTGGTCAAAGTATGCTTGTTGGGCGCGTAGCTACTACTATTTGTAAGAATCTTGGGATGGATAAGGAAGATGCAAAAGCTATCGGTCTTGCAGCAAAGTGTGCTACACTTGTAATGACCATGGATGTCTGTGGTGCTATCCTTGCTGATGATGATACTATAGATAAAATAGCTGAGATCATGGAATAACGATGGATAATAAATACAGTTGGTGCCTTTACTATTTTTGCAGGTGACTCTTTAGGTAAAATACATTTATACTTTTGACAAATCCAATTAAGTGATCTCACGATTAGGGCTCTGAACCTGGCACCTTTGACCTGGCTGGACAATTCAGATCAGATGAATAAATTCATTATATTGGAAACTTTCCTATGATTCTACTATACTGATCTGTTGCTTGCTGTACTTTGTTTAAATAATGTGCACTTCCCACAGTAGCAGATGCTCTACCTTGAATAAAATCAGCTACGCTTTCTGTTATTCCTTCTTTAATCATGGTGTTTAAGTGCCATTTTCTAATTGTTTTTGCAGTCACACGCCCACTTCTTATTTCTTTCATGACGCTACAGTATGACTTGAGACTGCATAGTTTCTTTAATTCAGGAACATATGAAGCAGGGAAGAATACATGAAAAGTCTTTTTTGTACCACTTGATAAATAAGAGGTTGGATAGTGGGCAACGTCACCTTCAATGATTATGTTGCGTTTATCGAAGTTTTCAAGCATTTGATGAATATGGGTTAAGCGGTTTCCTGAATAAACCAATAAACTATATATAGGTTTCATTTGTTGAGGGCATTCTTCATATCCTTTCTTGATTTCCTCATCATTTACATAGATTTCAACAACACCTGATTTTTTGATCTTTACAAAACGTCTCCATTTCTCAAGACTATAACCACATATTTTATCAATCTCTTTATCTTCAAAGTAATTAAATAAGTTACGTAGTCCTCTTTCTTCTTTGTCCTTCAATGAAATATCTCTGAATTCTATAGGTTTACTTACAGTTCTACTTTCAAAAAACCTCGATAAAGCGCTAAAATAGCTTTTTTTTGTAGATTCCGATATGTTTTTATAATGGAGCCATTTTTCAAAAGAAATTTTATGTTCAATCCATATCTCATTGAGCATGAAGCTTTTACAATTGCTTTCTTTTAAAGAGTTTGATGGAAAAAAAGTATTTATCTGGTTGCAATTTAACAGGCTTATCTCATTAGAAATTAAAGGCATAATAAAGTTCTGTTTGGTAAAAGAAGCCTTTACACGGCGGGGATCCTGAGTTCGAATCTCAGCGGGCCCATTCTTTTTATTATCTTCTTTTTTATTTAGATGTTTTATAGATTTTTATTTTCTAATCTTTCAGCTCTTGCTTCAAGTTCAGATTTTACTTCTTGTTGTGTACTTTAAGTTCACATTTAAGCTTTTCTTCAAGGGAAATTACATACGAAAGTTTACCGTTATATTCTGTTTTGAAAATATGAGCAGTTTCTCTGGCAATGCTCACTCCCGATTGTGGAAGTCTTACTGAAGTATATTGTATCTCTGGTTTTAGCCTGAATTCGTGGGTTTTAATTTTCTAAAAATATATTTATAATGTTTTCATTGCCTTCAGTTTGATCAATGCAGTAAAGTGAAACAACTAAAATGACCAAGGTAAAAACTTCATAGAAACCTGGGACCGATTTAAATATTTCATGCAACTTCTGTGTAGCTGGGGGTTTCATTACATTTTCAGATGTTTCATTTCCATAATAATCTAAAAAATATTGACTGCTGTATTAAGAAGTAGAATCATTCCCACCCAGGTTCTGTCCCATAATAGCTTTGACTTTTACATCGCCCGTCTCATTAATTTTTGCATGATATATTATCATACCAACCAAAGTATTCTCTAGTTCACTCCGTTTGGTTATTGTTTGCATCCAATTGAATTTCGAAACTTTTGAATATATTCACTGATCATGGATTTTCCAATAAACAAGGAATTTATTTTGGAATTAAAGCGCTAGTTGCTTCAGTATTTTGAAGAGTATGAGTGCATTATTTTACGCAACTTCTCAGTTTTGTTTTCTACGATTTTAGTGTCTGATATACTCTTTACTAACTCTTATTTTATTTAAAAAGATTAACTGAAAGCTATTTCCGATTTTTTTCTGGCAATTTCCCTTTTTCTCTAGCCGCAAAAGGGAACTTGTCCGTTTAAATCTTTTTTCTTTATAACTTGACATTATATATAGTACTGAAATTGTTATATAGAAAGGGGAACGATAAAGATTTAGAATCTTTGT
>JGI2065J20421_1000647_pt1 | contig 36871 bp, 32 predicted proteins | sample Biomet5_FD_20421 | JGI IMG/M metagenome (IMG submission 20421)
ATTTGTTGTAATATTGCCTCTGTATCTATCTGAAATTCCATCTTTCAATCCTTTGGTATTTGAAATACTACCTGATTGACACAGATTTTCTAACGCTCCCCCTATCTAGGCAAAAAGTGAACTTATATCCCTATAAATTTCTCTTAAAAGACAGTTTTTGTCACTAATGACATGTAAAGTTCCTTTTATATTTTTAAAGGAGCGTTACATGTTTTCAAATTATTTTTCAGAATTAAAAAAGACATTCGTTTATAAAGGGCGAACAAGCAGAAAATCGTTTTGGTTATTTGCTGTAATACACACCATCTTACTTCTCTCCGTATTAGGTTTGATATTTTTATCAGATGCACTAGCCAAGGGTGATACAAAAAGTATTTATAGTACGATCGAGACAATTTCATCCATTCTTTTAATTCCTTTGTATCTTTTTCCAACACTCAGTATTACAACACGTCGTTTTCATGATCTAAATATGAGCGGTTGGCATCAGCTTTATAGTTTTTTACCATACATTGGCGGTCTTATTCTCTTTATTTACATGTGTTATAAATCTGTTGATGAAAATAATAGGTACAATATTGTAGATGAAAGTGCAATAGCTTTATAAATAATCTTGTGCAATGGAGGCAGCGTATGCCATGGTATATTTGGGGTATTTTTGGTATTTGTGCTATTTTTTTTGAAGTAGCGAGTCCTACTTTTTTTGCAGGTTTTATTGGTGTTGGCTTTTTTGGCTCGGCAGTGCTTTCATATTTTCAGCCAAATTCACTTATTTGGCAGATATTAATTGCTTTGGTGGGGATGTTTGTAGGATCGTTTATTTTTAAACGTCAAAAAATGGGTGATACAACTTCCAGCAAATTAGGGCAATCTGATGAATTTATAGGTATCCGTGGAAAAGTTGAATGTGATTTAAAAGAGGGGATGCAGGGCAGTGTTATGTTGTCAAGTCCTGTATTGGGAAGCACTCAGTGGAAAGCTGTATCTGAAAATGGTGTTGAGATACCAAATGCTGCAACCGTTAAAATCGTTGCAACACATGGTACTTATTTAGTTGTTAAACAAATTATATAAAGGATTGTTATGGACAGTAGTACGGGGTTAAGCTTATCATTTTTTATCATTTTACTTTTAGCAGGTGGCTATTTACTCTACCAAATGGTACGCATTGTACCACAAGGAGAAGAGTGGATTATTGAGCGATTGGGTAAGTTTCATACAGTTTTAAAACCGGGTCTTAATTTTCTCATCCCTGTCTTTGATAAAGTACAAATGAGGCTTAATACAAAAGAGCTCATTCAACAGATGAAAGCTCAAGAAGTTATCACAAAAGATAATGCCGTTGTTATCATTAGTGCCGTTGTGTTTTATAAGATCAGTGATCCTGCCAAAGCGGTTTATTCTATTGACAACTTTGAACTTGCCGTTGCCAATATGGCAGCAACAACGCTTCGTTCTGTCATTGGCAATATGGAGCTTGATACAGCACTTTCAGGTCGGGAAATCATTAAATCTTCAGTGTCTGAAAAGATTAGTGACCACCTTGAACAATGGGGATTATCGCTTACTGCCGTTGAAGTGCAAGACATTAGACCGAGTGATACTTTGCAAGAAGCAATGGAAAAACAAGCCGCAGCACAACGTGAGAAAAAAGCGCTTATTATGAAAGCTGAAGGTGAAAAACAAGCTGCTATCACTAAAGCAGAGGGATTCAAACAATCTTTGATTCTTGAAGCAGAGGGAAAATATGAAGCATCTAAAAAAGAAGCTGAAGCAAAAGTAGCTCTGGCTAATGGTGATAAGGAAGCTATGGTAGTCATTGCATCACAAATTAAAGTTGGAGATGCGGCAAGCTACCTTTTAGCACAGCGCTATATTGACAGTGTTATGCATTTGGGTAACTCAAATAATAGCAAAGTTGTGTTTATTCCTACAGATCTTAAGCATAGCCTTGAAGGAGCTACTGGAGGGCTAGGAACAATTTTTTCACAAGTAAAGTAGACGCAATTTAGTAACTATTACATCGTTTTTTAGTTGTATTTCTACCTACGGCATTAAATCCATTATTTTGCGATAAAACTCGTAAGCCATTCTCTATAAAGGTACTTGGCATCACGCTTACGAGTTTCAATCTTAGCCATATTGGATGATACTTCTTAAGAGGTTATAAGACACTTCTTTGTTTCTGATTTTTTATTTAACTTCTCTTTGAGAGAACTCTAAGATAGAAAAATATAAAATGGAGTATGTACAAGCAGAAATCGATAAAACGTGAAAGTTTCGTTTAAGAAATCATTGATGCAACAAAGGGCGTTTTCGAGGCATTTAACCTTAAAAAAGTGCCATTTTTCATCATGTAAGGTTTACCTAAGAAATGAAAGTGCGATAGTATCGGCATTCTCTGCTATTACATACTGACCCGATTATAAGGTGATTGAAACTTTCTATGGAGATACACGTATTAGAAAGAGCTTTAAATTACATACTGACCCGATTATAAGGGGATTGAAACGGCATAACCACTCTTTTATTCGCTCTATTTTATTACATACTGACCCGATTATAAGGGGATTGAAACTTGTTCCAAAACTTTTTTTAACTTGTTTTTCGAAAATTACATACTGACCCGATTATAAGGGGATTGAAACTTTTCGATGGTTTTTTCTAACAGTGGAAGATCTTAATTACATACTGACCCAATAATTTTTATGGATTTGCCATAAAAGTCTTCACAATAAATATATCCCAGTTTTTATTTACAAATTGACTGTATTTGTCACTTCAATACTCTATTATTCCTTATTAAAACAAATAAAGGAAAAAAATGTTTAGCGACTTTATAGTACACATTAACAATGCTCTTGGTGCATCGAATACAAAAGTAATTGTTATAGCACTTGTCATATTTTTATATGTTTCTATTGGATGGTTTATCAATAGCTATGGTGAGAGACATTACCAGTACCCGGTTGTTTCTGAGAATTGGAATTACATTTTATTTCTAGCTGCGTGTATTGGCTTAGCAATATTTTTGGGAATATTAATATCTTCAGTTACAGGGCTTCTTTCTGGTGAAGAGGTGATGAAATTAATTGTTTTTGGTATTTTGGTTGGATTTATTGCTTTGTATGTCAGAATATATAGAAATACTTCGCTTTTATTTGCAACATTTTCGTATATTTATATGGTTACGTTCTCAATTATACTGATCACCATTGCTTTTATTTTAGCTATGGCAAGCAGCAGAAGGGACGACCAAAATTGAAAAAAAACCATTTTACAAACATCTTAGTTTTAGTAGCCGTCTTTTTTGTTTTTACAGGGTGTGCTGGCAAAGATATGAAAAAATTTGGTGGAGAATTCGCTTTGGTTAATCAAACAGGAGAACCGATTTCAACTGCTGTTACGATCACGCTAGGTGTAACAATTTATGGCATAGGCGCGCTCGTTGACAGTTCTAGAGAAGAAGAACAAAAACCACAGCAACAAGAAACCATTTTTTTGACTGAAAACAATCAAAGTATGAACGAATCTAATACAAGTCAAACATCATATTTTGATAGTGGGATTATTCACACAAATAACGTCAATCATGTTGACGTTATGAATGGTACCCCGCCACAATAGGATCAAGAATAATAAGAAAAAAATATTGGGGGGGGGAGTTTTAAAACTAATTCATATCAAGTTTTTTTAAATACTCTAAAATGATTTTCCATTCCTCAGAAAAAAGCGATAATTCCATAGGAAGGTCATTAAAATACAAGACGCATAGCTTGTTTTCATCTTCCCTCCCTACCTCTTCTTTTAATCCAGTTTTTGCTGGTACAATGTAAATAATTTCCATATCATTAATAGCACTCATGGAATCATTCCAATCTTCTTATTTTTTAAATCAAGTTTTGTTGATGCTAAATTAAGTGGTGTACCATAATCGAATAGAATAGTAGTGTTTTGAGTTGAAAGCTCTATACAACTTCCACCTATTTCATTTGTCCCTTTGTGAATTGTAAGCGTCATTGATGACCTTTTGAGCAAAGTAGATTTTTGATAAAAAAGAATCCCTATATATATACTTCTTTTTAGAGCCCGAGAAATTTACACTTTGAGCTATTTTTGGATAAATTTCTTACGTAGAGTTACAAAGAGTAACATTTTTTGATCATATTTAAGATTATTCAAAGATATTGACTTATCACTACAAGAGGACTTTTGACTCTATTGATTATAGGGCTACTTCATCATTTTTTTATCTGAGGGATCAAATCTCCCACTTCCAAACCAAATTCAGAAGCAATTCTATAAAGGTGCTCAAGATTATAACTGACATCATGTTTACGGGTTTCTATTTTAGCCACATAGTTGGGTGATTTATGACCAAGGATTTGTGCTAATGCTAATTGGCTGATACCTCTTTTAGTTCTTTCAGCTTTCACATTTTCAACAATTTGATCCATAAAACGCTCAATCATTTTTTCCACAATAAATCACCTTTAATAAACACCCATAAGTTGATGAAATAGTAGTGATTAACAGGATTTGCAACAAACACTTATAAGTGTTTAATAAGCTCTTTTACGGTATCCTTTATCAATAAATTAGTCATAAGGAACATCAATGAAAAAGGTTCTTTTAGCGTTGATCATGGTCGTTGGTTGTGTCTTTGCAAGCGAAGGGCAAAAATCAGTCACAACCTGTCGTTTTGAGGCAAGACAGATAGGTGCATTTGCAGATAGTCCAATGACCTGTTCGGGAGATTTTAAAAAATCATCAACCACACAAGAGCTTTACGGGGATGGATGGCGATTGATAAACTCCTATACCCAGAATAGTAATGTGTACCTTGTGTTTGAAAAAGAAAAACAGCTGTAAAGGAGAATAAAAATGCTTTCCATGATTCGTGATTACTTCCTTTTGGTCTTGGTGAAACTAGTGATTGCTTCCGTGATTTTTGGACTATGCCTGTTGAGTATTTTTATAGCTTATTGGGTTTTCTGTGATTATACTATGGCTACGATGCAGATACATGAAATCATGATTAATGATTTTACAAAAGTTGTTTTAGGATTTATCTCTTTGCTCTGTTTATTTCAAGATGTGACAACGGGGAATAACAATGGTAATGCTAAAAAGTTTTATAAAAAAACTGAGAAATATTTTGAAATGTATGATACGGCTGGTATCAAATGGTAGGAGGAATTTTATGAAACCAATAGTAGTTCTCCCCTTAATAGCAGCAGCACTTTTTCTTGCTGGTTGTGCCACAACATCTTCACAACCTAATCCTTCCTCCTTGCAGCAAGCAACTTCTTTAAAAGAATACATTGCCCTCAAACGAGGTGGTGAGACAATAAACTACAACGTGATTGCCGAAAGAGAACATCAATCAATTATTGAGTACCGCACCTACGATGAAGCGATGAATGTGGCAGATGCTCGTGACATCATGGAAGTCCTTGATGATGCTAAAGGCTATTGTGAGAGCATCAAAGGGAAAAGTGTGTACGGTGATAAAGCAATTCAAGCTTTAAATGCACGACCAACTTTGCTTAGTCTTGATTATGTGAGTTATAAAAGTGCCATAAGAGAACAAGGTTTAGGAAAATACGAAGGATTTTACCAATGCCTCTCTTCCTATGATGGTTTTTCGATTGTTTCCATGAAAGATAATGTTGAGTTACAACAACGTGCCATTCTTGGCAATAAACGAGATCTAAAAGAGACCTATTCACGTTTTTATCTGATTCAACACGATAAAGCACAAAGCCTTGGCTTAAAAACATGGCTAAAAGGCTCAAAATATGCCCAAATTTCAACGAAGTACACTTCGTTCGAGGATTTACTCGACTTGGAAAAAAATAGCTCTGTTTTTCCTTGGAGATACGAACGCATTACCGGAGCTCAAAAGTATTGCACTTATCATGGCGGTGAATTCTTTGTTTCGAATGCCTTAACACAATTTAAACCTATTACGATGGATGAATATCTTTTTATGCGTTTAGAGACTATGAATCCAACAACTATCAATATTTTTATGAATCAAGAGACCTTTACATGTAAAAATAAAACTACTCCTGTACAGAGCTTTACATTGATACATACCGATAAACAACTGGAATACAAAAAAGGGGAATAAGACATTCCCCCTTGGTAATTTAGAACAATTTGTTCTATAATCTCAACATAGATCGAATCTAAAAGGATTGACGAATGACATGGTTTAATATCATATTTGGCGCATTATCTTTTATTGTAGCTGCTCTAGCGATTGCTAAACTTCGTTATGAACTGGGTTATTCTAAATACAGCCCTCAATACAAAGAGCATCGATAATCTCAAAATCAACACTCCAGAAGAGATACATTTAACCTCTTCTAAAAGCCTCTGTGAAAGATTTTCGTACATCACTATTCACTATCGTTCATATATAAGCCATTTTCGTGACAAAATAGAATTTTTCATGTTGTTTTTTCTACCTCTATAAGAGGTATAGGCTATTTACGTGACAAAACTTTTTTTATTGTAACGCACTATATATATGCCCTTTTCGTGACAAAAATAATGGATAGAAGATTTCAAGCATTGCAGTTAATTTTTTCAGAGAGGATTTTGAAGCCTTTATACAGCACTATTCACTGTCGTTCATAATATAGGGGTTTTATTCCCAAAAATGATTTTAGATGCTACCTCTTTAGAGGATATGGGCATTTTATTCCCAAATAGTAAAACACCTCTACTGAACTATATATAATATTGGCATTTTATTCCCACAAATAAATCTTATGACACTCTTATTTGCTATTATCTATAATTGAAAGAACATTTTTTCTTTACCAAAATAGAACTTTTTGGCTTTTATATCTTTTTTTGTGGTTATGCGGCAATGGTTTTTCTTTGATTCCTTCTTTACATGTAAAGGTGTTTATTTTCAACAAATAGTATTTTACATGACTTAAAAGTTGACAGTTTAACGCTAACTCTATATTTCAGTTATCTCCCATTTGAGAGAACTCTAAGATAGAAAAATATAAAATGGAGTATGTACAAGCAGAAATTGATAAAACGTGAAAGTTTCGTTTAAGAAATCATTGATGCAAAAAAGGGCGTTTGCAAGGCGTTTAACCTTAAAAAAGTGCCATTTTTCATCATGTAAGGTTTACCTAAGAAATGAAAGTGCGATAGTATCGGCATTCTCTGCTATTACATACTGACCCGATTATAAGGTGATTGAAACTTTCTATGGAGATACACGTATTAGAAAGAGCTTTAAATTACATACTGACCCGATTATAAGGGGATTGAAACGGCATAACCACTCTTTTATTCGCTCTATTTTATTACATACTGACCCGATTATAAGGGGATTGAAACTTGTTCCAAAACTTTTTTTAACTTGTTTTTCGAAAATTACATACTGACCCGATTATAAGGGGATTGAAACTTTTCGATGGTTTTTTCTAACAGTGGAAGATCTTAATTACATACTGACCCAATAATTTTTATGGATTTGCCATAAAAGTCTTCACAATAAATATATCCCAGTTTTTATTTACAAATTGACTGTATTTGTCACTTCAATACTCTATTATTCCTTATTAAAACAAATAAAGGAAAAAAATGTTTAGCGACTTTATAGTACACATTAACAATGCTCTTGGTGCATCGAATACAAAAGTAATTGTTATAGCACTTGTCATATTTTTATATGTTTCTATTGGATGGTTTATCAATAGCTATGGTGAGAGACATTACCAGTACCCGGTTGTTTCTGAGAATTGGAATTACATTTTATTTCTAGCTGCGTGTATTGGCTTAGCAATATTTTTGGGAATATTAATATCTTCAGTTACAGGGCTTCTTTCTGGTGAAGAGGTGATGAAATTAATTGTTTTTGGTATTTTGGTTGGATTTATTGCTTTGTATGTCAGAATATATAGAAATACTTCGCTTTTATTTGCAACATTTTCGTATATTTATATGGTTACGTTCTCAATTATACTGATCACCATTGCTTTTATTTTAGCTATGGCAAGCAGCAGAAGGGACGACCAAAATTGAAAAAAAACCATTTTACAAACATCTTAGTTTTAGTAGCCGTCTTTTTTGTTTTTACAGGGTGTGCTGGCAAAGATATGAAAAAATTTGGTGGAGAATTCGCTTTGGTTAATCAAACAGGAGAACCGATTTCAACTGCTGTTACGATCACGCTAGGTGTAACAATTTATGGCATAGGCGCGCTCGTTGACAGTTCTAGAGAAGAAGAACAAAAACCACAGCAACAAGAAACCATTTTTTTGACTGAAAACAATCAAAGTATGAACGAATCTAATACAAGTCAAACATCATATTTTGATAGTGGGATTATTCACACAAATAACGTCAATCATGTTGACGTTATGAATGGTACCCCGCCACAATAGGATCAAGAATAATAAGAAAAAAATATTGGGGGGGGGAGTTTTAAAACTAATTCATATCAAGTTTTTTTAAATACTCTAAAATGATTTTCCATTCCTCAGAAAAAAGCGATAATTCCATAGGAAGGTCATTAAAATACAAGACGCATAGCTTGTTTTCATCTTCCCTCCCTACCTCTTCTTTTAATCCAGTTTTTGCTGGTACAATGTAAATAATTTCCATATCATTAATAGCACTCATGGAATCATTCCAATCTTCTTATTTTTTAAATCAAGTTTTGTTGATGCTAAATTAAGTGGTGTACCATAATCGAATAGAATAGTAGTGTTTTGAGTTGAAAGCTCTATACAACTTCCACCTATTTCATTTGTCCCTTTGTGAATTGTAAGCGTCATTGATGACCTTTTGAGCAAAGTAGATTTTTGATAAAAAAGAATCCCTATATATATACTTCTTTTTAGAGCCCGAGAAATTTACACTTTGAGCTATTTTTGGATAAATTTCTTACGTAGAGTTACAAAGAGTAACATTTTTTGATCATATTTAAGATTATTCAAAGATATTGACTTATCACTACAAGAGGACTTTTGACTCTATTGATTATAGGGCTACTTCATCATTTTTTTATCTGAGGGATCAAATCTCCCACTTCCAAACCAAATTCAGAAGCAATTCTATAAAGGTGCTCAAGATTATAACTGACATCATGTTTACGGGTTTCTATTTTAGCCACATAGTTGGGTGATTTATGACCAAGGATTTGTGCTAATGCTAATTGGCTGATACCTCTTTTAGTTCTTTCAGCTTTCACATTTTCAACAATTTGATCCATAAAACGCTCAATCATTTTTTCCACAATAAATCACCTTTAATAAACACCCATAAGTTGATGAAATAGTAGTGATTAACAGGATTTGCAACAAACACTTATAAGTGTTTAATAAGCTCTTTTACGGTATCCTTTATCAATAAATTAGTCATAAGGAACATCAATGAAAAAGGTTCTTTTAGCGTTGATCATGGTCGTTGGTTGTGTCTTTGCAAGCGAAGGGCAAAAATCAGTCACAACCTGTCGTTTTGAGGCAAGACAGATAGGTGCATTTGCAGATAGTCCAATGACCTGTTCGGGAGATTTTAAAAAATCATCAACCACACAAGAGCTTTACGGGGATGGATGGCGATTGATAAACTCCTATACCCAGAATAGTAATGTGTACCTTGTGTTTGAAAAAGAAAAACAGCTGTAAAGGAGAATAAAAATGCTTTCCATGATTCGTGATTACTTCCTTTTGGTCTTGGTGAAACTAGTGATTGCTTCCGTGATTTTTGGACTATGCCTGTTGAGTATTTTTATAGCTTATTGGGTTTTCTGTGATTATACTATGGCTACGATGCAGATACATGAAATCATGATTAATGATTTTACAAAAGTTGTTTTAGGATTTATCTCTTTGCTCTGTTTATTTCAAGATGTGACAACGGGGAATAACAATGGTAATGCTAAAAAGTTTTATAAAAAAACTGAGAAATATTTTGAAATGTATGATACGGCTGGTATCAAATGGTAGGAGGAATTTTATGAAACCAATAGTAGTTCTCCCCTTAATAGCAGCAGCACTTTTTCTTGCTGGTTGTGCCACAACATCTTCACAACCTAATCCTTCCTCCTTGCAGCAAGCAACTTCTTTAAAAGAATACATTGCCCTCAAACGAGGTGGTGAGACAATAAACTACAACGTGATTGCCGAAAGAGAACATCAATCAATTATTGAGTACCGCACCTACGATGAAGCGATGAATGTGGCAGATGCTCGTGACATCATGGAAGTCCTTGATGATGCTAAAGGCTATTGTGAGAGCATCAAAGGGAAAAGTGTGTACGGTGATAAAGCAATTCAAGCTTTAAATGCACGACCAACTTTGCTTAGTCTTGATTATGTGAGTTATAAAAGTGCCATAAGAGAACAAGGTTTAGGAAAATACGAAGGATTTTACCAATGCCTCTCTTCCTATGATGGTTTTTCGATTGTTTCCATGAAAGATAATGTTGAGTTACAACAACGTGCCATTCTTGGCAATAAACGAGATCTAAAAGAGACCTATTCACGTTTTTATCTGATTCAACACGATAAAGCACAAAGCCTTGGCTTAAAAACATGGCTAAAAGGCTCAAAATATGCCCAAATTTCAACGAAGTACACTTCGTTCGAGGATTTACTCGACTTGGAAAAAAATAGCTCTGTTTTTCCTTGGAGATACGAACGCATTACCGGAGCTCAAAAGTATTGCACTTATCATGGCGGTGAATTCTTTGTTTCGAATGCCTTAACACAATTTAAACCTATTACGATGGATGAATATCTTTTTATGCGTTTAGAGACTATGAATCCAACAACTATCAATATTTTTATGAATCAAGAGACCTTTACATGTAAAAATAAAACTACTCCTGTACAGAGCTTTACATTGATACATACCGATAAACAACTGGAATACAAAAAAGGGGAATAAGACATTCCCCCTTGGTAATTTAGAACAATTTGTTCTATAATCTCAACATAGATCGAATCTAAAAGGATTGACGAATGACATGGTTTAATATCATATTTGGCGCATTATCTTTTATTGTAGCTGCTCTAGCGATTGCTAAACTTCGTTATGAACTGGGTTATTCTAAATACAGCCCTCAATACAAAGAGCATCGATAATCTCAAAATCAACACTCCAGAAGAGATACATTTAACCTCTTCTAAAAGCCTCTGTGAAAGATTTTCGTACATCACTATTCACTATCGTTCATATATAAGCCATTTTCGTGACAAAATAGAATTTTTCATGTTGTTTTTTCTACCTCTATAAGAGGTATAGGCTATTTACGTGACAAAACTTTTTTTATTGTAACGCACTATATATATGCCCTTTTCGTGACAAAAATAATGGATAGAAGATTTCAAGCATTGCAGTTAATTTTTTCAGAGAGGATTTTGAAGCCTTTATACAGCACTATTCACTGTCGTTCATAATATAGGGGTTTTATTCCCAAAAATGATTTTAGATGCTACCTCTTTAGAGGATATGGGCATTTTATTCCCAAATAGTAAAACACCTCTACTGAACTATATATAATATTGGCATTTTATTCCCACAAATAAATCTTATGACACTCTTATTTGCTATTATCTATAATTGAAAGAACATTTTTTCTTTACCAAAATAGAACTTTTTGGCTTTTATATCTTTTTTTGTGGTTATGCGGCAATGGTTTTTCTTTGATTCCTTCTTTACATGTAAAGGTGTTTATTTTCAACAAATAGTATTTTACATGACTTAAAAGTTGACAGTTTAACGCTAACTCTATATTTCAGTTATCTCCCATTTGAGAGAACTCTAAGATAGAAAAATATAAAATGGAGTATGTACAAGCAGAAATTGATAAAACGTGAAAGTTTCGTTTAAGAAATCATTGATGCAAAAAAGGGCGTTTGCAAGGCGTTTAACCTTAAAAAAGTGCCATTTTTCATCATGTAAGGTTTACCTAAGAAATGAAAGTGCGATAGTATCGGCATTCTCTGCTATTACATACTGACCCGATTATAAGGTGATTGAAACTTTCTATGGAGATACACGTATTAGAAAGAGCTTTAAATTACATACTGACCCGATTATAAGGGGATTGAAACGGCATAACCACTCTTTTATTCGCTCTATTTTATTACATACTGACCCGATTATAAGGGGATTGAAACTTGTTCCAAAACTTTTTTTAACTTGTTTTTCGAAAATTACATACTGACCCGATTATAAGGGGATTGAAACTTTTCGATGGTTTTTTCTAACAGTGGAAGATCTTAATTACATACTGACCCAATAATTTTTATGGATTTGCCATAAAAGTCTTCACAATAAATATATCCCAGTTTTTATTTACAAATTGACTGTATTTGTCACTTCAATACTCTATTATTCCTTATTAAAACAAATAAAGGAAAAAAATGTTTAGCGACTTTATAGTACACATTAACAATGCTCTTGGTGCATCGAATACAAAAGTAATTGTTATAGCACTTGTCATATTTTTATATGTTTCTATTGGATGGTTTATCAATAGCTATGGTGAGAGACATTACCAGTACCCGGTTGTTTCTGAGAATTGGAATTACATTTTATTTCTAGCTGCGTGTATTGGCTTAGCAATATTTTTGGGAATATTAATATCTTCAGTTACAGGGCTTCTTTCTGGTGAAGAGGTGATGAAATTAATTGTTTTTGGTATTTTGGTTGGATTTATTGCTTTGTATGTCAGAATATATAGAAATACTTCGCTTTTATTTGCAACATTTTCGTATATTTATATGGTTACGTTCTCAATTATACTGATCACCATTGCTTTTATTTTAGCTATGGCAAGCAGCAGAAGGGACGACCAAAATTGAAAAAAAACCATTTTACAAACATCTTAGTTTTAGTAGCCGTCTTTTTTGTTTTTACAGGGTGTGCTGGCAAAGATATGAAAAAATTTGGTGGAGAATTCGCTTTGGTTAATCAAACAGGAGAACCGATTTCAACTGCTGTTACGATCACGCTAGGTGTAACAATTTATGGCATAGGCGCGCTCGTTGACAGTTCTAGAGAAGAAGAACAAAAACCACAGCAACAAGAAACCATTTTTTTGACTGAAAACAATCAAAGTATGAACGAATCTAATACAAGTCAAACATCATATTTTGATAGTGGGATTATTCACACAAATAACGTCAATCATGTTGACGTTATGAATGGTACCCCGCCACAATAGGATCAAGAATAATAAGAAAAAAATATTGGGGGGGGGAGTTTTAAAACTAATTCATATCAAGTTTTTTTAAATACTCTAAAATGATTTTCCATTCCTCAGAAAAAAGCGATAATTCCATAGGAAGGTCATTAAAATACAAGACGCATAGCTTGTTTTCATCTTCCCTCCCTACCTCTTCTTTTAATCCAGTTTTTGCTGGTACAATGTAAATAATTTCCATATCATTAATAGCACTCATGGAATCATTCCAATCTTCTTATTTTTTAAATCAAGTTTTGTTGATGCTAAATTAAGTGGTGTACCATAATCGAATAGAATAGTAGTGTTTTGAGTTGAAAGCTCTATACAACTTCCACCTATTTCATTTGTCCCTTTGTGAATTGTAAGCGTCATTGATGACCTTTTGAGCAAAGTAGATTTTTGATAAAAAAGAATCCCTATATATATACTTCTTTTTAGAGCCCGAGAAATTTACACTTTGAGCTATTTTTGGATAAATTTCTTACGTAGAGTTACAAAGAGTAACATTTTTTGATCATATTTAAGATTATTCAAAGATATTGACTTATCACTACAAGAGGACTTTTGACTCTATTGATTATAGGGCTACTTCATCATTTTTTTATCTGAGGGATCAAATCTCCCACTTCCAAACCAAATTCAGAAGCAATTCTATAAAGGTGCTCAAGATTATAACTGACATCATGTTTACGGGTTTCTATTTTAGCCACATAGTTGGGTGATTTATGACCAAGGATTTGTGCTAATGCTAATTGGCTGATACCTCTTTTAGTTCTTTCAGCTTTCACATTTTCAACAATTTGATCCATAAAACGCTCAATCATTTTTTCCACAATAAATCACCTTTAATAAACACCCATAAGTTGATGAAATAGTAGTGATTAACAGGATTTGCAACAAACACTTATAAGTGTTTAATAAGCTCTTTTACGGTATCCTTTATCAATAAATTAGTCATAAGGAACATCAATGAAAAAGGTTCTTTTAGCGTTGATCATGGTCGTTGGTTGTGTCTTTGCAAGCGAAGGGCAAAAATCAGTCACAACCTGTCGTTTTGAGGCAAGACAGATAGGTGCATTTGCAGATAGTCCAATGACCTGTTCGGGAGATTTTAAAAAATCATCAACCACACAAGAGCTTTACGGGGATGGATGGCGATTGATAAACTCCTATACCCAGAATAGTAATGTGTACCTTGTGTTTGAAAAAGAAAAACAGCTGTAAAGGAGAATAAAAATGCTTTCCATGATTCGTGATTACTTCCTTTTGGTCTTGGTGAAACTAGTGATTGCTTCCGTGATTTTTGGACTATGCCTGTTGAGTATTTTTATAGCTTATTGGGTTTTCTGTGATTATACTATGGCTACGATGCAGATACATGAAATCATGATTAATGATTTTACAAAAGTTGTTTTAGGATTTATCTCTTTGCTCTGTTTATTTCAAGATGTGACAACGGGGAATAACAATGGTAATGCTAAAAAGTTTTATAAAAAAACTGAGAAATATTTTGAAATGTATGATACGGCTGGTATCAAATGGTAGGAGGAATTTTATGAAACCAATAGTAGTTCTCCCCTTAATAGCAGCAGCACTTTTTCTTGCTGGTTGTGCCACAACATCTTCACAACCTAATCCTTCCTCCTTGCAGCAAGCAACTTCTTTAAAAGAATACATTGCCCTCAAACGAGGTGGTGAGACAATAAACTACAACGTGATTGCCGAAAGAGAACATCAATCAATTATTGAGTACCGCACCTACGATGAAGCGATGAATGTGGCAGATGCTCGTGACATCATGGAAGTCCTTGATGATGCTAAAGGCTATTGTGAGAGCATCAAAGGGAAAAGTGTGTACGGTGATAAAGCAATTCAAGCTTTAAATGCACGACCAACTTTGCTTAGTCTTGATTATGTGAGTTATAAAAGTGCCATAAGAGAACAAGGTTTAGGAAAATACGAAGGATTTTACCAATGCCTCTCTTCCTATGATGGTTTTTCGATTGTTTCCATGAAAGATAATGTTGAGTTACAACAACGTGCCATTCTTGGCAATAAACGAGATCTAAAAGAGACCTATTCACGTTTTTATCTGATTCAACACGATAAAGCACAAAGCCTTGGCTTAAAAACATGGCTAAAAGGCTCAAAATATGCCCAAATTTCAACGAAGTACACTTCGTTCGAGGATTTACTCGACTTGGAAAAAAATAGCTCTGTTTTTCCTTGGAGATACGAACGCATTACCGGAGCTCAAAAGTATTGCACTTATCATGGCGGTGAATTCTTTGTTTCGAATGCCTTAACACAATTTAAACCTATTACGATGGATGAATATCTTTTTATGCGTTTAGAGACTATGAATCCAACAACTATCAATATTTTTATGAATCAAGAGACCTTTACATGTAAAAATAAAACTACTCCTGTACAGAGCTTTACATTGATACATACCGATAAACAACTGGAATACAAAAAAGGGGAATAAGACATTCCCCCTTGGTAATTTAGAACAATTTGTTCTATAATCTCAACATAGATCGAATCTAAAAGGATTGACGAATGACATGGTTTAATATCATATTTGGCGCATTATCTTTTATTGTAGCTGCTCTAGCGATTGCTAAACTTCGTTATGAACTGGGTTATTCTAAATACAGCCCTCAATACAAAGAGCATCGATAATCTCAAAATCAACACTCCAGAAGAGATACATTTAACCTCTTCTAAAAGCCTCTGTGAAAGATTTTCGTACATCACTATTCACTATCGTTCATATATAAGCCATTTTCGTGACAAAATAGAATTTTTCATGTTGTTTTTTCTACCTCTATAAGAGGTATAGGCTATTTACGTGACAAAACTTTTTTTATTGTAACGCACTATATATATGCCCTTTTCGTGACAAAAATAATGGATAGAAGATTTCAAGCATTGCAGTTAATTTTTTCAGAGAGGATTTTGAAGCCTTTATACAGCACTATTCACTGTCGTTCATAATATAGGGGTTTTATTCCCAAAAATGATTTTAGATGCTACCTCTTTAGAGGATATGGGCATTTTATTCCCAAATAGTAAAACACCTCTACTGAACTATATATAATATTGGCATTTTATTCCCACAAATAAATCTTATGACACTCTTATTTGCTATTATCTATAATTGAAAGAACATTTTTTCTTTACCAAAATAGAACTTTTTGGCTTTTATATCTTTTTTTGTGGTTATGCGGCAATGGTTTTTCTTTGATTCCTTCTTTACATGTAAAGGTGTTTATTTTCAACAAATAGTATTTTACATGACTTAAAAGTTGACAGTTTAACGCTAACTCTATATTTCAGTTATCTCCCATTTGAGAGAACTCTAAGATAGAAAAATATAAAATGGAGTATGTACAAGCAGAAATTGATAAAACGTGAAAGTTTCGTTTAAGAAATCATTGATGCAAAAAAGGGCGTTTGCAAGGCGTTTAACCTTAAAAAAGTGCCATTTTTCATCATGTAAGGTTTACCTAAGAAATGAAAGTGCGATAGTATCGGCATTCTCTGCTATTACATACTGACCCGATTATAAGGGGATTGAAACTCCATAACTTTCCTTCAATATTGAAATTGTAAAATTACATACTGACCCGATTATAAGGGGATTGAAACCAGCTTTCGCTTCTGGTTTTACTTCAGCTTTCGATTACATACTGACCCGATTATAAGGGGATTGAAACGAAAGTGTCTTGCGTTTGCTGTGAATTGTTTTCTTGGTTATTACATACTGACCCGATTATAAGGGGATTGAAACGGCATCTTTAGGTGATATTCCAGTTTCACAAATTACATACTGACCCGATTATAAGGGGATTGAAACGAGTGGATTATTCATTGTATACTCCTTGGTTTTCAATTACATACTGACCCGATTATAAGGGGATTGAAACAATTTCATTCAAACCGCTAATATTCATAAGTTAATATTACATACTGACCCGATTATAAGGGGATTGAAACAAAAAGCAGATCTAACAACGGTACAAGCTATAAATTACATACTGACCCGATTATAAGGGGATTGAAACAGATCATTTGGATGAAAAGCGGCCCAAGTTTAATTACATACTGACCCGATTATAAGGGGATTGAAACAATTAAGGCTGTTTTCTTAGCTTTTATGTTATCTTTTATTACATACTGACCCGATTATAAGGGGATTGAAACCATTGATTTTGTTCCATGAAAGCTGAAAATATTATTACATACTGACCCGATTATAAGGGGATTGAAACAAAGTTGAAGATGAGATGTTCTGATGAAGTTGAATTACATACTGACCCGATTATAAGGGGATTGAAACTCCTTGAACTTTCAGTACCGAGAATTTTTTTAATTACATACTGACCCGATTATAAGGGGATTGAAACTCAGGGATAATCTTCTTTATGTATTTTTGTTCAATTACATACTGACCCGATTATAAGGGGATTGAAACTAATATGCAGTTGTATGCGCAACTTCTGTTACATTACATATTGACCCGATTTAACATCATCATTGCTTACATGTAAGAAACCATGGGAGGCAACTATCTTAAAAAATTTGCCGTATCTTTTCTCTTTTTTACAAATAGCATACCTAACTAAGCAAGCTGTAATACTCTTTTTGGCTTAATACTTATTATCTTTATGGGGAGAGTTAAGTGTTACGTTTTATCAAAATCGACATCACTCTTGCCTCTTCCCACACTACTTCATTAGACTTTCTTGGCTCAACTTTAAGGGGTGCTTTTGGTGTTGCACTAAAAGCAGTCTCTTGCCTCAATAAAACTGAGGAGTGCCAAGGGTGTTTTGCTACTCAAAACTGCCTTTATTATGATTTTTTTGAAATCAAAAATAGAGCGCATGCGTACCGCTTTTCGAAACCATTGCATGAAAACAGTTACAATTTTTCTTTGTATCTTTTTGAGGCGGCATGTGAAAAACTTCCTTATGTCCTAAGCACATTACACACAATGTTTGGGCGCATTGGAGTAGGGTGGAATCGGCACCTTATACCGATAGAGCGCATCGTATGCAATGGGGTTGTTGTCTCTTCGGGAAAAAATTTTGACTTGAGCCAGATTGTGGTAGATGTGTTTGAAACAAAAGAGTATTTCCCTGACATTACGTTGCATTTTTTAACACCACTTCGCATCAAATCAAACAATGCATTACTCCATACCACACCCACATTGGAACAGATTTTAAGCTCCATTTTTAATCGTCACAATGAGCTTAAAGGCGTACCTCTTGCCAAACTACCTTTTACCCCTCGCTACAAAGAGCTACGAACGCATCTTGAGTTTCAAGAGTTGAGTCGTTATTCCAATAGGCAAGAGACCACGATGCATTTAGGGGGCATGATGGGAACGATTGACTATGAAGATGTTGATGAACACAGTTACGCACTTTTAAAACTCGGGGAGTTACTAGGGGTTGGAAAACAGACTGTTTTTGGTTTGGGTGAGATCAAAGTAGAACATCAGTGACAGAATTTGTCTTGCAATAAGCATACAATATTAAAATTAAAGAGCGAGGATAGAGAATGGCAAAATATTTATACGGCGCTAGCATACAAGGAATACAAGAGTTTATTTTTAAGACAAATCAACTTCAAGAAATTATAGGGGCAAGCGAAATCGTCAAAAGCTTGGAATATGAGTTTAAAGCTTTTGCTAATATTTCCGATGAAAACATCTTACTCAATGCAGCGGGAAATATCAAAGCGCTGTTTGATGATGAAGAAAACCTTCGTAATGTCGTTAAAAATTTTCCTAAAAAAATCATGCAAAAAGCATATGGAATTACCCTATCACAAGCCGTTGTTGATATGACAAAGGCTGAATATGATACATATGAAAAGGCGATTAATGCACTTGAAAAAAAGCTCAAAACACAAAGAAACAAGCCATCTATTCCCCTTGATATAAGCATTAATCTCATGGACTTAGCACCTAAAACAGCGAGACCTGTCGCCAAAATAGAAAGAAAAGGTAATGATGAAATTCGTATGGATGTTTCCACAGCACAAAAATATCGGGCAAACCCTACGAACAAAGGGCAATTGTCTGACTTAAAAAATAGCAAAGGTAAAATAGCCATTATTCACGCCGATGGTAATGGACTAGGAGCACTCATCCCTACACTTTCTAATATCCCGGCATTTTCGAAAGGGTTAGATAAAGCAACCCATGAAGCATATGAAGAAGCAAGCAAAGTTATACAAAATGGCAAAATCAGAAAAATCATTTTAGGTGGAGACGATATGAGCGTCATTTGCGATGCCAATGATGCTTTAGCGTTTACACAAACTTTTCTCAAAAAATTTGAAGAGCTTACCGAAAGTCATACAGGACACAAGCTCACAGCATGTGCAGGTATCGCTTTTTGTAATGAAAAATACCCTTTCCATTATGCGGTTAGTCTAGCAGAAGCTTTATGTGGTGCGACGAAAAAGCACGCTAAAAATATCGATAAAAAGCTCGCCCCATCGAGCCTTATGTTTCACAATATTCAAAGCTCAAACTTCCAAAGTTGGGAAAAATTTATTGAAGATGAGTTAACCATTCGCAATGATCATGATGTGATACGCTGCGATTTTGGGCCATATTATGTAGCACATGTTGGGCAGCCTAGCATTGAAGATTTGATAGACGTTGTCAAGGTGTATCAGCAAGAAGGAAGCCCCATTAGCAGGCTTAGAGAATGGCTAGGTGAACTTAGTAAAAGTCATCACTATGCCAAGGATCTATTGGACAGAATTAATGAAAATAGTGCCCAAAATGATAAAAAGGCACTTGATACTCTAAATTTGAAACTCAAAAAAGTGCATCCAGCGTTAGGCACACAGACTATGATCATTCCGAAAGATGGTTTTGACAAAACTCTTATTTACGATGTGCTTCAAATTTTATCGGTTACGGAGGCAAAAGTATGACATTACGCTATCAACTGAAATTTTATGATTATTGGCATATTGGTAGTGGGCTCAGTGCTGGGGCAAGACTGGATAGCACTGTTATTAAAGATCAAAATGATTTGCCTTATGTTGCAGGGAAAATTATTAAAGGTTTAAGTCGTGAAATGGCAGAAACTTTGAAGGATGCTGCTTTTGTCAATGTCTGCTTTGGAAACAATGGTATTGAGATGGGAAAATGTTATTTTTCAAATGCACAACTTTTGGATGCAACAGCAAAGCATATCTGTTCTTTGAAGCTCCAATCTAATCTTTACGATGTTATCGCTTCTACGAAAATAGATGAAACTAATGGTGTCGCTGAAGATAATAGTTTACGGGAAATTGAAGTAGTTGTACCTCTTGAGCTGTGTGGGGAAATCAGAGATCTTCCAGAAAACTATAAAGAAGCAATGACACGATCTCTTAAGATGATCAAACGCATGGGGCTCAACCGTAATCGCGGTCTTGGGAGATGTGAATTTTTTGTGGAGGAGAACCAATGAAAGAGTTAGTATTTCACGTAGAATTTTTAAGTGATATTGTCTTGCCTGCCACATCGAATACAGAAGGGAAAATAGACCACTTAGATTTTATCGCAGGAAGTAATTTCTTAGGCATGGTCGCACAAAAGTATGATGATTTTAAAGATAGTTTTACGGTTTTTCATAGTGGCAAAGTGCGATTTGGTGATGCGCATATCTTAAAAAATGAAAAACTGCCTACTTACAAAGTTCCTTATTCTTATGTCCATGAAAAACTTGAAAATGAGCGTATTTATAACCATCATACATTAACGCCCGATGATTTTAAGACATTAGGGCAACTTAAGCAATTGCGAAGCGGTTACATTACCAAAGAGAAAGAGCTAGTTTTTATAGACTACAGTTACTCTCAAAAATCAGCCTATGATAAAGAAAATAGAAAAAGCTTAGATAGCACTATGTATGGCTATAAAGCGATCAAAAAAGGTTCCATGTGGCAGCTTGTGGTAAAAGTTGATGGCAGTATAGTGCCTGAAGATGAAAAGCTTATGGTAGAGACTTTGCAAACAAGTTCAAGACTTGGTAAATCCAAATCAGCTGAATTTGGGCAAGTGAAAATCACCCATTTGGCAGATCAAGCAAGAGAAAATATTAGCGAGAAAGATTTACCCCTCAATGAAGTTATTTTGTACTGCAATAGCCGAGTAGCTTTACTGGATGAGAGCGGTAACCCAACGTATGAACTAAAACACCTTTGTGAGGGACTAAAAGAAGAACAGATCGCTTATGAAAAAACGCAAATACGAACGTCTACATTTACACCGTATAATACGAAAAGGCAAACCAAAGATTATGAGAGAGTGTGCATTAACAAAGGCAGTGTGATTGTCCTAAAAGATATATCCGATGCACAATTAAAACAAATCCAACAAGGTGTTGGAGCATATTTAAGTGAGGGGTTTGGTGAAATTATAATTAATCCTAGCTTTTTGATGGAGAGATGTTTTACATTTGCATCTAATGAACCAGAAGAGGTGAAAAAGGATGAACGACAAAAAATCACTCAAACGTTTACAGACCCCACGATACAGTTCTTAGTCAATCGTCATAATACAACCATTGATACGCTCAGAATTGCCAAGAACGTCGCAGATTTTATCAAAAACCACAAAGCTGAATTTAAAAATATCAACTCTTCTCAGTGGGGCAATATTCGCTCAATCGCATCCAGTAATCAAAATGATTTTATAGAAAAAATCAAAGAGTACATTGGGAGTGGTAGTAAAAAATGGGAGATATATCAAGTTGAAACACTCGTGAAAGCAATGGATCATGATGCGATCAACAAGCAAAAATTTATCAAACTTCTTGCAATGAAAATGGGAGGCAAAAATGATGAATAAACGATACAGAGCTCATATTGTCATTGAAGCGCAAACGCCACTTAAAATGGGTAGTAATGCAATGGACTTTCTCCAAGATTCTCCTGTACAAAAAGATTGGAATGGATTACCGATGATTTTAGGAACGTCCATAGCGGGCGTTTTACGAAAAGAGTTTAATGGTGATAAAGCAGCAGATGTTTTCGGGCTAAATAATGGCTCCAAAATTATTATCTCAAATGCACTTTTAATCGTAGATACACAAGGGATGGTCTATGAAGATTTATGTGTTCAAAAATCAGATTTTTTAAAGCTTTTTGAAAACCTTCCCCTCCGCGAACACACCAAGATAACAGCAAAAGGAACAACGCAAAAAGGTGCAAAATTTGATGAAGAAGTCGTTTTTAAAGGAACACGCTTCAAATTTAGCATTGAATTTATCGATAATAATAAAGAGCTCTTTATGGAGTTAATAGGACTTTTAAGAAGTTCTAATTTTCGCTTGGGTGGTGGAAGTACCAAAGGGTTCGGAAAATTTAAAATGATAGAGATTGAGTATGGACTTTTTGACATTGAAAACTATTCAAGCTCACTCAATAAACCTCTTGGTGGAGATAAAGAATGCAATCTTGAAACCATTACATGTAAAGATTACACCCCTTATATACTTCAATTAAAACCTGATGACTTTTTTATGTTTGGAAGTGGTTTTAGTGACAATGATGCCGATATGACACCCGTATATGAACAGGTCATTGATTATGAGAAACGCGCATTGAGCGAGAAAAAAGTACTAATTCCTGCCTCTTCTATAAAAGGAGCTTTAGCCCATCGTACAACGTATCATTACAATAAGCTACATGGCAATACAATTGAAGCTGGCAACGGTGTTGACTCTGTTAGCACACTCTTTGGTGCGGCAAAAAATAGCAAGCAAAACATAGATGGCGCAAAAGGAAAAATTCTTATTACAGACTGTTTTAAAAACGGTCATGGCAAAACCAAAACATTTGATCACGTAAGTATTGATCGCTTTACGGGTGGGGCTATGGAAGGTGCTCTTTTTCAAGAAAAAACAGTTGCAAACGATGAGGAATGGTATGAAATTGAACTTTTAGTGCACAGCGATATTCAAGGTAAAGAATTAGAGGCGTTTGAGCTAGCATTAAAAGACGTGACAACAGGGATGCTTCCACTTGGTGGCGCAACAACAAAAGGTCATGGCATCTTTTTAGGAACTATCACTAAAAATGGAGTAGCCTTATGAAAAAAAATCAAATTGAAATCATAGAGTATATCAATACACTCAAAGGCTATGAAGGGTATATCCAGATGAGCGATGCTCCCATCAAAGATATTTGGACAACGCCTAGCACGATTACTTTTTCCCCTCAAAATGGATTTATTTATGAGGCACATTTTTTTAATGGAAAAGATTCCATTGCCATTCGTCAGATGAACGATGTGTGGTTTGTGGATGAGACGAAAGATGTTTCGCTTATCGACACCCAAATATATGATGCAAAGCAAAGCCTTAAGATAAAAATGGCTCAGGTTTGGGAAGAAGAGAACGACCTACTTTGTGAAAATATGCCCGTACTTAAACTCAAAAAAGTTGTTTTTGCAGGTTTTGCAGGAGATAAAAAATGATAACAGCACCTTACAATTTTGTACCACTCAATAAAGAAGTTTTTTATCCATCATGGAGTGAAGATGTGAGTCACGATATACCGTTTGAAGACAGTGAAAGCGGGGAAATAGACATTACGATTACGGCTAAAAGCCCCATCTTCATTCGAAATCATAGTGATGAGAGAGATAAACCTTCAGAAGAATTTTGCCAGTATAATGGAGAATATTATATCCCATCAACCACAGTCAAAGGGATGGTGCGAAGTGTACTTGAAATTATAAGTTTTAGTAAAATGAATCCAGATATGGTCGATGATAAAACATACTCTATTCGAGATTTGCGTAATCGAGATTTGTATATGAATCGAATGAAACCACAAGAAATTTTTTGTGGATGGTTAAAAAAAGTTGGGAACGATTATAAAATTGAAGACTGTGGTGTTGTGGGAAGAATTTCACAAGATAATATCCATAAAGATTTTGGATCTAAATTTAAAGCACAACAAGGTGGTTTTATTAACAAACCAGACTTTAAAACTGCTAAATACAAATATGATCTTTTAAAAAAACTCAATATTGAATTAACACAAAAATTTGATTTTTCCAAAGAAGCTCAAGGCAAAAAAATCTACACCAAAGGTACAAAATTAGAAGGTACATTGGTGCTAACGGGACAAGCAAGTGCACGTAAAGATAATGGGCGAATGGGTGATGGAAAAATATATGAATTTGTTTTTTTTAATGCAATAGGTGAGATAACACTATCAAAAGAAACAATGGAAAATTTCAAATTTGCTTATTTTGATGGACGAAAAACGGAGCCAAAAGAATCGCCAGATTGGAAATATTGGAAAGAAAAACTCGCTAATGGACAAAAAGTACCCGTATTTTTTCAAAAAGAGATGAGAAAAGATAGCAATGGTCAAAACCAAACAATCATTAAGCATTTTGGTCTTTCTTACCTCTACAAATTGCCCTATAACGGAAGTATTCACGATGGAATCTTCAAGTCACACTTTGAAAAAAAATTAGATTTAGCACAAACACTCTTTGGCTATGTAAATAATGATACTGCTCTAAAAGGTCGAGTCCAATTTAGTCATTTTAAAGCGATTGATAAAACAAAAATAGTTAAATTAGCCCCAAGAACTGAAAATTTAGGAACACCACGAGCATCATTTTATCCTTTTTATATCTTCCAAGAAGATGGGAAGCTCTACTCAACCTTTATGAATGATAATTTTGTGCTAGCCGGACGAAAACGGTATCCAATCCACAAAAACAATCCTGATGAAAGTAAAATATCCTATAATCCAACTAGTTCCATTGGGACATCTTTTAAACCTTTGAAAGAAGGTGTTATTTTTAAAGGTAAAATGAGATACCACAATTTAAAAAAATGTGAAATAGGCGCTTTGCTCTCTGCTCTTACATTTCACAGTACCCCAAATACATTTCATAATGTTGGGCTTGGCAAATCATTAGGGTATGGGAAAATCAATCTTACAATTCATTCCCCTAATAAAGAACAATATTTACAAGAGTTTGAAACACTGATGAAGGAAAATATTAATAACTGGATGAGTAGCAATATTCTTAAAGAGCTTCTGACAATGGCGACGCCTCAAGACAATCAAAGAAATTCACAATTAAGTTATATGGAATTAGCAGATTTTGCACAAACTAAAAATGACAAGATTAACGGCTATTTAAAAAACTATTCCAAGCTAGACAATATAGTATCTGTCACTTTATCAAGTCCATCTCCTCAAAAACAACAGACTATCCAAGTGGCTACATCTGATACTATTTCAAAAACAAAGATGCGAAAAACCATTACAGAAGCATGGCAAAGAGTATTTGGCATTTTTTATCATCCTCATCAAATAGAAGAATTTTTAAAAGGTGCATTTCAAACTACCCCAACAGATCAACAGCAAATTTATTTAAAATTGAAAGATAATCACTCTTTTATAGAGTTAATTCGCATGATTCATCAATACAATAATGGTCATTTGAATGATCAAGAAGTAGGTAAACTTTATTTAGAAGTGTTAAACATGAGGAGCTATAAATGACACGATTTCATAAACGTGAGGCACAAAAGATTGTTGCCTCTTTTATTGGTTCTAATACACTCTCCATAAGGGGTGCCCTTATTGCAATCATCTTAATGATTATTGCTTCATGGCTTCCTGATGGCTTAATTGAGGTCGTTGCGGGCGTTAAAGAGGAAGATAAAGTGAAAGTCTTTTGTCAACTACTTATATCCAGTGGGCTTTTAGTTTGGCTTATGTTTTTTATTAAAAATCTATCCAAAAGCTATGTCCCTACTGTTGATATTGAAATCGAACCCTCTCCTCAAGCCTCTAAAGTACTTATCCTTTTCTTGAGCGCAAATCCAAAAGTACATGAGGTATTGCACGTTAATAGTATTGATGAATTAGAGCGTAATAATTTTCGTATGCCATTACTTGCGATTAATCATCATAAAACGAGGCTTAAAAAGGTCATTGTTATTTGCTCAGAAGATTCACAAAATAGTTATGAACCTTTTAAAAACCTTGTGCAAAAGCTTCTTCCAACATGTGATATTTCGATGATAGAACAAACACCTTCTGTGATTGATTTTGAAGATGGCAATGCTGTGTATGAGCTCTTAGAAACACTTTATCAAGACTTAGCAAAGGCTAAATACAAACATAAAGAGATCATGATAGATATTACAGGAGGAACCAAAGTGGTTACTTTAGCATCTGCCATTTTTGCCATACCAAATGATAAAGAGTTGGAGTATGTCTCAACATCAGATTATCAGATAAAAACGTATGACATACGCTATAGTGAAGCAAATTAAGTTAAAAGAAAAATAATGACAATTATCTCTATATGTGGCATGATAGGTACCACCAAACCAAACCCTAGTGAAAAGAGTTTTATTCAAAAAACAGATGCTGATAAAGCACTTTATGATGTTGATGTCTCTTTGCAATATCTCATGTCTCCACCCAAAAAAACATATATTAATATGCTTCCCTTACTGGTTGATACGTTTGCCAAAGAGCATCAAATCATTGCACTCGCAACGGCTTCTGCTGAAAAAATTCAAAAAGAAGTATTGTCCTTTGAAGGGCTTGATGTTACAAAGTGTTCATTTGCATTCATCGATGATACAGCGTTTGAAGCATATTTCTCCACTGTCAATCAACTACTCAGGGAACATGATGAAGTCATTATTGATCTTTCCCATGGTTTTCGCCATTTACCTCTTTTAACATTAGTAAGCCTCTTGGTCAATCATCTCAAATCTCCTGAAAAAATAAAACATATTCTCTTTGCTCAAGAAGTGATACCATCTAAGCATTATAAAATTATTGATCTCAATGAATATCTTGATATTGCAACCATTGCATACGCACTTGTCTCTTTTAAAGATAACTATACGATTGCTCGCTCTATCGTCCTTCGAACGGATCGCTATAAGCCATTACTTGAAATTTTAAGAGACTTTAGTCAACATATCTTATCGAATGCCATTCAAACGCTCTTCGAAAGAGAGTTGCCAAGGCAAATACGAGAAAAGATTGAGGAATTAGATTCTGATCCTCATGTAGCAGCGCTCAAAGAGCTTTTAAGTGGCATACGGTTACATCTTATCAATTTGGAAGCTATTTCTAAAAAAGCAGATTATGCACGTTATTATAAAATTGGAAAATTACTCCTTGAAAAGGGGTATTTACTAAATGCCATTACGATTATTAATGAAGCGCTACCACTTTATATTCAAAATATATTGCATTCCAAAAAACTCCTGTGTATTCCATCAGGGACAGATGCGTATCATGTGACAAAATCGATGATGGATTTTATTGAAAAAGGCAAACGTGATTCGACATTGATGTCAGAAGAAATTGATGCGTATTTTGTGTGTTCTAACAAAGTTGTTTTTGATGCGTTTTCCTCGTTGCAACAAAAAATGCGTCAACTTCGCAATGATTTTGCTCATGCGTATGGTGAAAATGCTCATAAAACGATTACTTCAACACTAGAGATGCTTTTTGCAACATTTCACACTCTTGTTTTTGAACAAAATTTATTTGCCACAATCAAACCTAGCGACAGAACATCTCCCCCTTGTCAATACGACTATACACTGTTTGAACTCAAAGCAAATACAATGTTTTTAAAGTTATTTCCTTTGGTGCTATTTAAAAATGTTTTTGAAGAGAAACGCATTTTAAAACTCTATCAAAAAGAGATTCCACCTCAATGGAATATACCTAAAAATATGAGTGAAAAACAGCATAGGTTAATTGATATATTGTATCACTACTTTGAGCATAAAAATGATCCAAAAGAAGCAAGGCATTATATGGACGCGTTTTATCAAGATTTTAAATAATCCAAAAATAATGAAGTAAAAGACACAGTTTGTCAGTACGTCGCTGTAAACTAATGAAAAAGAGAGTTAATGATAAAAAAATTATTTGTGCTTATGAACCATGAGATGTTACCTTCTCAAATAAGTCAAGCGCATGAAGTACTAGGTATTGAGAAGATTATTTCACTCAATGATACAAACTGGTCATCATTTGATCCTGACGTCTCAAGCATTATAAATGCCTTAGCGTCGTATAAAAGTAGGCTATTGAAAGAAGCCAGCAGAGGCGATTATCTTCTGGTGCAAGGGGACTTTGGAGCGACCTACCATATGGTCTGTTTTGCGAAAAAATTAGGACTTACTCCGCTTTATGCAACCACGAAGCGCGTTGCGACACAAAAGATGGTTGATGGCTCTGTGGTGACACAGCGAGAGTTTTTACATGTAAGATTTAGAGAGTATGAGGACGCCTGATGAAAAGTACAACAACTGAGAAGAAGATTATTCACATTTTTACGCTGATGCAAAAGCTTTACGAGGGAGAAGAGCTCTACCCTCAAAATGAACGCATTTTAGATGAGCTTGGGGTGAATGAACGCACACTTAGGCGTTATTTAGAAGATATTCACCGTTTGTATGGGGACATTCTCGTTTCTGAAAAAAAACAAAAGTATCTTCACGGCAAAAAAGTATCGGTTTATCGTGTCCCCAATAAAGAACAAGACATTTCGAAAACATTGCGTTTTTTCCTTGAAGAGAGCAATGAGCTTAGTTGGATTTTAACGCTGATTAATGAGAATAATCCTAGATTTTTAAAACAACTCTCATTGAGTGAAAAAGAGGCGATAGAGCAAGCCATCGCTCAAGATAAAGAGGTGTTTCTTTTTAAGTCGAACCCTTTTGAAAATTTGCAAGATGAGCATGAACGTCTCTTCTCTCAACTCAAAATTGCCGTTAAACACCATGAGTATCGAACGATTATCTATCGTTATGACAATGAAGAAACAGTTGAAAGTGTCAAATGCCTCAAGCTCATTTTTACCAATAACAACTGGTATCTTGCCATTGAAACAGCAAATGAAGAGTTAAGGCTTTTGCGGATTGCATTTATCAAAGAGGTACGTTATTCTGCCAAAACGACCTATCAAAAACACGTTCTTGCGAAGTACCGCTACTATTTTGAGAGTATGCAAAATGCGATGAGTTTGCAAGGTGTGGCACTCAAAACAGCGGTTTTAAAAGCATCACCTTCTATCCGCCGTTACTTTTTAAAAGAGATGAAACCCTTTTTTGCATCGCAGAAGTTTATTGAAGCACCAAGTGATGGTAGTGTGATCTTTAGTGTAGACTATACCCAACCACTTGAAATTTTACCGTTTGTCAAACAGTGGCTTCCAGAACTGGAAATTTTAGAGCCCAAGGAACTTAGAATACTCTACAAAACAGAGCTCAAAAAAGCCTTGGCTCAACAAGGCTAACGAAAGAGTTCCAAGTTTTAATATGTCAAAACCTTACATGTAAGAAATGACATACTGACCCGATTATAAGGGGATTGAAACAAACTTGATGGTACGTGCAAAACCTTTTTTGTTCAAATGATGTATTGTCAGCGTGCCTTTACCGTAGTAGGCTCTCAAAATCTTACATGTAAAATGACTGCTATCTTTTCACTTTTTTATTTTCTTCGCTTTTTGTGCATAATTTTCTATTTTTGACAGTTTTTGTCGCATCTATTGTCTATTATGCTACTTATCGATCCATTACAGGGCGGTTGAATTAGGTATTTATAAAAAAAGTAAAAGGATTTTTAATGAGACAATGGGTAAATTTTAGTTTAGTGCATTTGACCTACAAAATAAAACTGTATTACGCATTACATAAAGTTTTCTACACACTTTTGGTTTTAATGATTTATCAGCTTTTGGTGCAAGAGAGTATCTTGACATTGAAAAATGGAATAGCTATTTGTGTAACATTGATTTTGAGTATGCTATGTGAGCATTATTATAAACGTTATCTAGCGCAATATTATGAGGCAAGAGCTCAAAATAATGATGCATAACTATCTACTTTGTTACGATATTTTTAATGAAAAACGTTTGTATAAGATTCGCAAGATCAGTTACCCATTTGCTCTTGGCGGGCAGAAATCTGCTCTTGAAATGCCACTTTCCCGAAAAGAAGCCAAAGTATTATTGACTACGTTATCACCCCATAGCGCGCCCGAAGATAAAATCAATCTCATTGAAATCGAGGAGCATCCTTTGTACATCGGCAAATCCATAGACGTAATATTTGAAGAAGGAATGATTATTTTATGAATACTATCATCATCGATAAAGATAAAACAGAGGTGACTTACAAAGCTTCCAAGCTTTATACAGCAGGGCAGAGTATACCTATAAAATTGGTTGATATGTTAGTCATAACAGATTCAGTCTGCATTGATACAAAAAGCATTATTCAGATTGCCAATGCCAATGTGCCTATTTTATACCTTACGAAAGACAGCAAACAGTTTGCATTGACATTTGTCAAGCGAAGCGCAGAACTGGTCAGTTTTTAGTGTAAAAAAGTTGCGAATTGAAACTTAAACCACCTCTTGATTTTGACCTTCTATGTTTGAAGATTTAGCTTCAAACTTATAGATTTCTGAGTGTAAAACTCCTGTTTGTTTCTTCTCTTTAAGTCGGTAGCTATCTCCTTGAATATTGATGATATGTGAGTGATGTAACACTCGATCTAATATAGCGGTTGTAACGATTTTATCTCCTGCAAAGACTTGAACCCATTTACTAAATACAAGATTTGAAGTAAAAATGGTAGAGCTTTTTTCATAGCGTTTAGAAATAATTTGAAAAAAGTGATTGGCTTCTTCTTTGCTCATATTGAAATATCCAATCTCATCAATGACAAGTACCGATGGAGAGGCGATAGATTTCAAGAAGCTATCATATTTTTTCTCTTTTTTGGCTCTATTTGCATTACTTAAAAGCTCACTTATGGTGGTAAATCTTACTTTATAGCGATGTTGCACCGCTTTGAGTGCTAGCGCAATAGCAAGATGTGTTTTACCCACACCACTTTCACCTAAGAGGATGATGTTCTCATACTTTTTAACAAATATTAGGCTTGAGAGTTCTTCAATCTGTTTACGGTTCACGCCAACGGAGAAAGTGTAATCAAACTGCTCTAATGTCTTAATAACTGGGAATCCTGCGAGTTTGGTCAACATATTTTTAGACCTTCCTAGTCTATTATCTACTTCCACTCGTAATACCTCCTCCAAGAACTGTGTATATTGCCAATTCTCTTTAGCTGCCATACTGGCAATATCATGATATTTTTCGCCTATGATAGAGAGCTTGAGTTCTTTACATAACTCATCGATAGAGGTATCTAACTCCATAATGCACCACCATAAAATCCAACAGGAAGGATGATGTTTGCAACCATGGGTATAAACTCATCGTAACATTGAATGTCTCTATTGGGGATATATAATTTTTCCAAGTCTTTGTGAGAATTGATTGGGGAATATTTTTTAGCTACACTTTCAATCAAAGCTTTAGGGTGGATTCCTTGATAGGCTTTAGGCACAGGAAGTAGCTGTAACTGCTCCTGTGCTAACAACTCAAATGGCATCTGTAATGTCGTTTGGTGGATGCGTTTATTGGCGGTATTGTCCAACCATTTTAGAACTTCCGCATTTGCATTATCAAGCGTTAATGTGTAATGTTTCATAGAGAGTCGCACCCGTAATCCATTGTGAAAGTTATACCGCAGATAATGGTTAAATCTCTCAACTTTTCCTTTGGTCTTAGCACGATAGGGTTTGCATACTTTGATACTGAATCCACAATGTTTAGCAAAGTCAGCAAACAAGGGATTGAATCTATGATCACCTTTGCTATAGTCATTGCGCGACAATATAACCGTTTTCATATTGTCATAGAGACAGTTCCTAGAAACACCGCCAAAGTAGGCAAAAGCGTTCATATGGCACCCTATTAAGGTCTCAATCTTCTCATTATTAACGTATTCCACATAAGATGCCCTAGAGTAACCCATCGTCGCCACAAAGGCGGATAAATTATCCTTGGGAAACTCTACCCAGTCGACCTGCATTTGCTGGGCTGGTTTGGTTTCAAAGCGTATAATAGGCTCATCTAATTTGGCTCGAGCTCTAAGCTCATATCTTAGTATGACTTGTTGAAGCCACCTCAGACTTCCATCGTATCCTAGCTTCTTAATCTCTTCGTAAATAACAGTTAATGGTATTTCACTTTTCTGCTGCTCTGCCGTCTCTAACATCTTGGCAATATGTGGCAAATAAGGATCAACACTGTTAATCACAGGAGGTCTATTGATATGGGGAATATAATCATCTGGAAGATTGGCATAGCGCCTTACAGTTTCTCTTGAAATACCTAACTTTCTAGCAATGGCACTTTTACTAAAACCTTCAGCTAAAAACTTCTTTATCATTTTAATTTCACCTTTTTTTAACACTCAACTCCTTTCCAAAAATTTGAAAATGGAGTTTAACCAATTTAACTTGGTTCTTTAAGGTTTTAAATAAAAATGCAACTCTCAAATTACATTTTCTACTGACCAGTTTAGCAGTTCGTTTGACAACTCTTAAGCGGTTGTGCTACATCTGATCTTCAAACCAGTGCAAAAATGACCCAAAGTGTTTTTATTAACCCTGTGGCAAAAGATAAGCGTACGGTTTTTATTAATATGAAAAATACGAGTGGCACGAATATTAATCTGGAACAGACCATTGCACAAGCATTAAATGTTAAAGGCTATATGTTAGTTGATGATCCAGAAGCTGCGACCTATGTTTTAATGACCAATGTGCTTTATTGCAATAAAAAACAAGAAAACAATGTAGGACAAGGCGTGGTTTTAGGCGGTGCAACAGGTGCCATAGCCAATTCTGGAAGTAGTGGAAAAGGTATGGCTGCGGCTGGGCTAGCGGGTGCTGTCGTTGGAGGACTTATCGCCAAAGCGACTGAAGATACGATATATCAAATGCAAGTTGATATTGTTATCCGTGAAAAAGCTAAAGGTAGAGTCACTGCTACGACAGGTAATGTTGCAGGGCAGGCGAGTATACGAGATACACAAAAAGCAGGGTTTATCAATAGCTTTGGAGGCAATATTCGCAACAGTGATGCAAGTGGGCAGTTGAACAGCAATAGCGTTAATAGTAATGCACAAACCTATGAGACAGATTTCATTGAACATAAAACGATGATGTTTGCTGAAGCAACTAAAATGAATTTGACACTTGATGAAGCGACACCTATTTTAGAGCAAAAAATAGCAACGCAAATTGCAGGGTTGTTTTAGTCAATTATATTTACAAAAAAAGAGTTAGTTTAAAGACTGACTCTTTTTGAACGATAGCAATATTTTACAAATGAATTTTGTCAACACCGTTGTTGACAAAATTACAAAAAGTCTATTTAAAGGGCATTTTGAAGCATTTTGATTAATAATTTTTTTATAATTACTATGCTTTAATTATGTCATCTGTTAAATTTTTACTAGCAGGTAACGTGTTGTGTTAAACAAACACAATGGAGGAAAATGAAAGAAGGATCTAAGCTCCTTTTAGATCTTTAGAATTTAATTGTCAGAAGCATAGTTGGTATAGGTTTTAACTATATACCATGTTAAAAAAGTCTTCATGCCTATTTTATGCCATGAAGCAAAACAATGTTTAACATAATGCGTTCATCAACAAAAGGATTGTCGATGGACGTTGAACTTTTTGTTCAAAAATTGTTAGAAAAGTATGGCTATATGCTTACAAGAGAAGAGGTGGCTGAAGTGTTAAATATCAGCATATCAACGGTTGATAGAAAGCGTAAACAGTATCCAAAGCTGTTTCCACCTTTCAAAAAAATAGGTACTGGAAATCGTGCACCTGTGAAGTTCCCAGTACATGGTGTAGCTCAGTATTTGGTGCAAATACAGTAACCTCTATGAAGATAGGAAGAAAATCTTCCTATCGCTTTTTTTTGATCTTTGTAAAATCTAACTATTAATTAAAAAACAACACAAAAATTGATACAATATTTATCGCATATAGCATTTAGGGTAGAAATAGGGTAGAAATCTGAGAAATCCAAAAATGTGAGTGAGAAAAAAACCTCTAAAATAGGGGCTTTTGAGGAAAAAAAGAAAAATGGTATTGATGATAGACAACTATGACAGTTTTACGTACAATATTGTGCAGTATTGCTTAGAGCTTGGCGCTGATCTTAAAGTAATTCGCAATGATGAGCTGAGTGTTGAAGAGATTGAAGCGCTTCATCCTGAGAAAATTATTATATCCCCAGGTCCTGCTACTCCAAATGAAGCAGGTGTGAGTTTAGACGTTATAAAATACTTTGGTGGGAAAATCCCCATTTTAGGTATTTGCTTAGGACATCAAGCCATTGGACAAGCTTTTGGAGGCAAAGTCGTGCGTGCTAAGCGTATGATGCATGGTAAAACGTCTATTACAAAACAACTTCACAACAGCTGTCTGTTTGATGGACTTCCTGAAACGTTTACGACGACGCGTTATCATTCCTTAACGGTTGAGCAAGAAGGGCTCCCTGATGTGGTTGTTCCAACAGCATATAGTACGGACGATCATGAAATCATGGCACTTCAAATTAAAGATAAACAAATCTATGGTGTACAGTTTCACCCAGAATCCATTTTAAGTGAACACGGTCATGCCATCTTAAATAACTTTTTAAAACTATGAGAGAAAGACTTTTTTTACTTCTTATCCTTCTTATTAGTAGTGCATTACTTACGTATGGTTCACAGAGTATCTCCATTAGCTACGATGAGGCTTATACTTTTTTCAATGGCAATGACCTCGTTCATTATCTTGCAGTATATTCGACACAGCTTTTAGGACAAAATGATTTTGCGCTGCGTTTGCCTTTTATCCTTTTACATTTAACTTCCATTATTTTACTGTATAAAATTGGCAAACTTTTTTTAAAAAAACGAATAGATCGTATCGTTTCGGTTGCAATTTATGCCTTTTTACCAGGTGTTAATGGTGTAGCACTTTTAGTCAATAGTGGTATAGTTGTCATCTTTTTCAGCCTTTTATTTACGTATCTCTATCTTAGAGAATGGAAAGTAGCTTCTCATATTGTGCTAATCGCATGTCTTTTTGTTGATAATTCCTTTGCTATTTTTTACATTGCACTGTTTGTTTATGCTCTGATGAAACGCAAAACGGACCTGCTCATTTTGACACTAATTTTATTTAGTGCTTCTATGTATCTGTATGGATTTGATACAGGCGGAAAACCTAGAGGTTATTTTATAGATACTTTAGGTGTGTATGCAATTGTGTTTTCGCCATTACTTTTCTTATATTTTGTCTATGCAATGTATCGCATTTTAATTAAAGAAGAAAAAAATCTTTTATGGTATATTTCTTTTTTTTCGCTGGTCGTTTCATTGCTTCTTTCGTTACGCCAAAAGCTTTTGCTTGAAGATTTTGCTCCTTTTGTTGTACTCTCTGTACCGTTAATGGTTAAGGTCTTTTTTAACAGCTATCGTGTAAGACTTCCTGCCTTTCGTAAATTGCATACATTTTTCTTTATCTTAGTGCTCATAACACTTTTTATCAATACAATGCTTAGTTTTTTCAATAAACCATTGTATGCTTTTATGAATGAGCCCTCCAAACATTTTGCAATTAACTATAATATTGCAAAAGAACTAGCTCATGAGTTAAAAGCTAGAGACATCCATAAAGTCATAATAAAAGATGATAAAATGGCACTTAGACTAAAATTTTATAATATCGAAGGTGGTGGTGCATATAAACTTATGAACCAAAAAGAGATAGAAGAAGGATTTGAACAAATTAATATTGTTTATTATGGTAAAACGGTCAGAACGTTTTATCTTTACCGCATAAATTAGAAAGAGGATAAAATGAAAAAAGCGTTTACGATGCTTGAACTGGTATTTGTGATTGTTGTCGTAGGCATTTTATCCTATTTCGTTTCCACAGGCTTTCAACGAAACCCTTTGCGTGAAGCTGCTGATCAAGTTGTTAGTCATATCCGCTATACACAACATCTTGCGATGCAGGATAATCATTTTAATGGAACAGATGCAAATTGGTTTCAAGGACGTTGGCAAATTCGCTTTTTTCCAAATCTTAGCTTTTCGGGAGTCTATGTGCCTAATGGGGATTATACTAATGTGTGGGCATATTCCATCTACTCAGATGTTCCTGCTTATTCTCATTTACCTGATCTTTCAGGATTAGCAAGAAATCCTCTCAATAATAATCAGTATCTTAGTGGAGGCTATAATAACACTTTACATGTAGAAGATGCAAAGGCGATGAAAGAGTTACGCTTGAAAGATAAATATGGTGTTATTAATATTGTCTTTGGCGGTGGATGCCGAGTAGGTATATCTCACATTCAATTTGATGAGCTTGGAAGACCTTATAATAACTATATAACAGGCAATAATCCTGCTGGTGAAATCGTTGCTGGTTTTCCTAGACTAATACAGTCACAATGCCGTATTACTTTATCTAATACCACTGATAATATTGTGATTGCAATCGAGCCAGAGACAGGCTACACACATATTTTATAAATCCAAATTTTTTAACATAGTTTTAAGGTGTAAGGATATATAATTTCGTCCTCGTTTGAGAAAGCGGGGTTAAAGAGAAGTACCCAAAGTAGGGGATAAGCTTCACGTTCATTACCATTTTAAC
>JGI2065J20421_1000684_pt1 | contig 34663 bp, 25 predicted proteins | sample Biomet5_FD_20421 | JGI IMG/M metagenome (IMG submission 20421)
GCTTTCGGGCGAAATTTCTATTCGTGTATTTGATGCCGTTGCTACGTTATTGATAAATAAATCGTCGTCGCCCGATTGTATCTTATAATGGGAGGAAAAACCTTTATTTTTATAGAACAACGATTTTCGGTACGAAAGATTTCTCCCGACGCCCATATAAGCCAGTCCCATGATGGCATACGAAAGATATTGCATGGCAATCTGGAGGGTGTCGTAGCGAATAATGGTATTTAACAGTGTGGGGCGTGGTTGGTAAGCTCCGTAGCCTAAAACGATAGCTGTTTTTCCGGTATAGTTTTCCTGAATTTTATTTAGCCATTGGTTGCTTTGGGGTTTACAATCGGCATCGGTAAGGATAAGCAAGTCATGTTTTGCAGATTTGATGCCGATAGAAAGCGGGAATTTTTTGCCGTAGAAAAAGTTTAAATTTTGGGTAATATTAACAATACTAAGGTTTTTATATTTCTCGGCAAAATCCTGGAGAAGGTAATTGGTGTCATCATCGGAGCAGTCGTTCACGACTACAACGTCGAAATCGGGATAGTCCTGTTCGAGGATGAACGGCAGATTTTTTTCAAGATTAGAATATTCGTTTTTAGCACAAATGACAACCGAAACGGGTTGTTTTACCGGGTTTTTTGCTTTTTCCCGATAAAAGGCAAGCCTGCTGAAAATTCCCCAGAAATAAAACAACTGGATGAAGGTAACAGCAAGAAAAGCAAAAAACAGAATATACAAAAGCTGGTTAGTTTCAAAGGGTTCGAGCATCATAGCATATACGGTATTGAATCTACAAATTTATTTATTCTAAACGAATAACCACTATCTTTGGAAAAATTTTTAAATGCTCAGATTTCAAGTCCAAAATACTGATAATGCTTCGTCTGCCCGCACAGGCGTTATTACTACCGATCATGGTTCCATTGATACTCCCATTTTTATGCCTGTTGGCACGTTGGGAGCCGTAAAAGCAATGCACTTTAAGGATTTATTAGAGGATACCAAGGCTCAGATTATACTGGGAAATACCTATCATTTGTATTTGCGTCCGGGTACCGATGTTCTTGAGCGTGCTGGCGGATTGCATCGTTTTAATGGATGGAATAAACCTATTTTGACTGATAGCGGTGGTTACCAGGTATATTCGTTAACTCACCGGCGCAAATTGGAACAAGAAGGTGTAACTTTTCAATCGCATATTGATGGTTCACGGCATTTGTTTTCGCCCGAAAGGGTAATAGATATTCAGCGTTCTATTGGCGCCGATATCATGATGGCTTTTGATGAATGTACGCCTTATCCCTGCGATAAAAATTATGCAAGTGATTCGCTGAAAACAACGCATCAGTGGCTTTTACGGTGTATGAAACAATACAAGGCTACAGAACCGAAATATGGATACCATCAGGCATTGTTTCCGATAGTTCAGGGAAGTGTTTATCCCGATTTGCGTATAAAATCGGCAGAGGAAATTTCCGCTTTGAATGCCGAAGGTAATGCCATAGGCGGTTTGTCGGTAGGTGAGCCCATCGAAAAGATGTATGAGATAACCCAATTGGTTTGTAATATTCTTCCGCAAAATAAGCCAAGATATTTAATGGGGGTAGGGACTCCGGTAAATATCCTCGAATGCATTGCTTTGGGAATAGACATGTTTGATTGTGTGATGCCTACCCGTAACGGACGCAACGGTATGATTTTTACCCGCAACGGTATTATTAACATCAAAAATGAAAAATGGAAAGATGATTTTTCTCCTGTTGAAGCAGAAGGTAATTCTTTCGTGGACACTCAATATTCCAAAGCTTATCTGCGTCATTTGTTTGTAGCCGGAGAGATGAACGGCCCTATGATTGCAAGTACTCATAACCTTGCCTTTTATCTTTGGCTGATGAATGAAGCCAGGAATAACATCCGGAATGGGACTTTTTCGGAATGGAAAAACTCAATGGTAAAAAAACTGGCAACAAGATTATAAAATTTCCGTTATTGAATTACGAATGAAGAAAATTGATATTTACATAATCAAAAAATTCCTCGGGACTTTTTTCTATGCCATTGCTCTTTTGGCAATGATTATCATTATATTTGATATTTCAGAAAAAATTGATGATTTTTTTGAAAAACAGGCTCCGCTCAAGGAAATTATTTTTTCGTATTACCTGAACTTTATCCCGTACTTCATCAATATGTTTAGTGCGTTGTTCACCTTTATTGCTGTCATCTTTTTTACTTCCAAGATGGCCGGAAATACGGAAATTATTGCCATTTTAAATAGCGGAATCAGTTTTAACCGTATGCTGAGACCTTATTTTATAGCAGCTACTTTTTTGGCATTGATGTCGTTTACGCTTACCAATTTTGTTATTCCGCATACCAGCAAAACAATGCTTGCTTTCGAAAAAAAATACATCAAGGACGTAATCCGGAATAAGGATGTAAACATCCATATGCAACTCGATTCGGTAACGTACGCTTATGTGGAAAGTTATAATACGGTAAATAATATGGGTTATCGTTTTTCGATGGAAAAAATTAACGAAAAGGGACTGTATTATAAATTGAATGCCGATTATATGCGGTGGGATAGTATTGGTAAAAAATGGCAGATTGAAAATTGTAATATGCGCACTTTTGATGGATTAAATGAAAAACTGGCTTTCAGGCAAAAGATAGATACCGTTTTACCTCTTCAACCATCCGATTTTACGATCAATCTGGATAATTTAAAAACCATGACTTACAGTCAGCTTCGTGAGTTTATCCATCGCGAAAAAATGCGTGGCTCGATGAATGTTCGAAAGTTTCAGTTGGAGCAACATAAACGGATCGCTTTTCCGTTTGCCACCATTATTCTTACGCTAATAGGCGTTTCTCTTTCAAGCCGTAAAGTCAGAGGGGGAATCGGCTTACATTTAGGTTTGGGGATTACAATAAGTTTTGCCTTTATTCTGTTTATGCAGATATCTTCAGTATTTGCCTCTTTCGGCAATTTGCCACCGGTTATTGCTGCGTGGCTACCCAACATTGTATTTGGTTTGCTTAGTATTTATCTTCTGAAGACTGCGCCCAAGTAAACGCAATTAAAATAAATTTTGTAAATAATTTTGATAAACCTACGCTTATGTTTATTATCAATTTAACGTACACAAAATCCATTGAAACGATTGAAAAAGAACTTGCCAACCATAGCAAATTTCTTGACAAATATTATTCGCTCGGTTTACTCATTTGCTCGGGGCGAAAACAGCCAAGAACCGGAGGAATGATTATTTCAAGATCCACAAGCCGCGAAGAAGTTGAAAAAATGATTTCGGAAGATCCTTTTTATAAAAACCAGCTTGCCGAATATGAGCTTATTGAACTTATTCCCACCAAGTATGCTTCGGGGTTTGAGCTGTTTTTAACTGATAAAAAAAGCTGATTGCTCTAATGAGTAATCAGCTTTAGCAGATAATAAATTAAATCCATTTGACCAGATTAAAATCCTGGCGATGGGGCAGAAGCGGATTTTTAGGAAATACCCTGAAAGCATAATCGAATACTCCGGAACGGACGGCGGGAATTTCACACCGGAAACTTACCTGGTTTTTAGCCGTTTTGGTAATTTTCATTTCTTCTTTATAAACAATTTCTTTCACCTCATCATTTTCTTTTTGACCCAAAATAACTTCAACACCAATATCGGTGGCCGAAAGTTCATTCAGATCTAAAATAATTTCCGCTTTATAACTTTCGCCGAGGACCAAGGGTTTAATTGTAGAATGAGGAAGAATCATGGAAACGACTTCGATACTATCCCAGCTTCGCAGTATTCTTCGTTTCCAGGTAGCCAGGCGGCGTGCCACTTCGCAATCGTTATAAGTCATCATTTTAGAACGAAGGATGAGTTTGGAATAATATTTTTCCTGATAATCGGTCAGCATGCGTTTCATGGTAAAATGGGGCGCAATCTTGGCGATAGAGTTTTTGATGTATTTAATCCAATCGTGGGGCAAGCCTTCGGGATCGTGCCGGTAGAAAAGAGGAACAATATCTTCTTCAAAAGTATTATAAAGGGTTTCGGCATCCAATTCGTCTTGAAATTGCTGATTAGCATAGGTGCGGGCTTCTTTCAGCATCCATCCGGCTTCGTGGCAATAGCCTTCGGCCCACCAGCCATCAAGCACACTGAAATTCAAAACTCCGTTCATTACAGCTTTTTCTCCGCTCGTTCCTGAAGCTTCCAGAGGACGGGTCGGTGTATTTAACCACACATCAACACCCTGAACCAGTTTTTTTGCAAGATCCATCTCATAATTTTCGATAAAAGTTATTTTTCCTAAAAACTCAGGACGTTTTGAAATTTCTATGATTTTTTTGATGAATTCTTCTCCGGCTTTATCGCTGGGATGTGCCTTTCCGGCAAAAATGAAATGAACCGGATGTTTGGGATGATTGACTATAAGCGATAGTCTTTCGAGATTGGTAAAAAGCAGATGCGCTCGTTTGTAAGTGGCAAAACGGCGGGCAAAACCAACCGTAAGGGCTTTTTCATCAATGGATTCAAGTGTCTTGAAAATCATCTGAGGACTATCTTGCCGACGGGTCATATCATCGTTTAACCGTGTTTTGATATAATTAATCAAGTCTTTTTTTAGCTTTAAACGAATGTCCCATATTGTTTTATCCGGTACGTTTTGAATTTTGGACCATAGTTCTTTGTTCGATTGAACAGATTCAAAATCTGGACTTAAATGTTCGTTGTACAATCTCTGCCATTCAGGAGCAGTCCATGTGGGGTAATGAACTCCGTTGGTAACATATCCGATGTGTAGTTCTTCGGGGAAAAACCCTTCGTAAAGGTCTGCAAACATTTCGCGGGTAACTCTGCCGTGGATTCGGCTAACTCCGTTTATTTCCTGACTTAGTTTGGCGGCTAAAACGCTCATCGAAAATTTCTCATTGGGATCATTTTCGTGTATGCGTCCCAGGTTCATGAATTCATCCCAGGTAATATTCAGACGATTTGCATAATGTGGAATATACATGCGGAGCAAATCTTCAGAAAAAGAATCGTGGCCTGCCGGAACGGGTGTATGCGTAGTAAACAGCGATGAGGAACGGATAATTTCAATGGCTTGATTGAACGAAAATTTAGAATCTTCAACGTATTTGCGTATGCGTTCAATGGTTGTAAAAGCAGCGTGTCCTTCGTTGCAATGGTAAATTGTAGGGGTTATACCCATAGCATCGAGCATCCGAATGCCGCCTACGCCAAGCAATAGTTCCTGTTTTAGGCGGTTTTCCCAATCGCCGCCATAAAGATTATGGGTTATGGTGCGGTCGTTTTCCGAATTTTCGTCAATATCTGTATCAAGCAAATAGAGAGGAATCCGGCCAACATCCACCCGCCAGACTTTGGCAAAAACTGTTCGCCCGGGAAGTGCAACGCTTATCGTTATCCATTTTCCCTGAGCATTACGTACCGGTGCAAGAGGTAAAAAACTGAATTTTTGGGGTTCATAATTTACCAACTGATCGCCAAAAATAGATAATGCCTGGGTAAAATAACCATAGCGGTACATTAGTCCTATTCCAACAATATTTTCGTTGGAATCGCTGGCTTCTTTCAGATAATCTCCGGCCAGAACACCTAATCCGCCGGAGTATATTTTTAATGAATCGTGCAAGCCGTATTCCATGCTGAAATAAGCAATCATATCTTTTGGCTTTTCGACGGACATGTATGCATCGAATTTTTGAGTTACGGATTCCAATTTCTGGACAAATTTTTCGTTCCGTTCAAGGTGCCTTAATTGTTTATAGTTGAGCGATTCGAGCATAGCGATAGGGTTGTGTCCAAATTTTGTCCAAAGTTCTGGATCAATCATCGAAAATAATTCTATGGCTTCGGTATTCCACGACCACCAAAGATTACGGGCAAGCTTTTGCAGGGAAGAAATTTTGGGCGGCAGTACAGAACTAATAAATACCTTTTTCCATTCTGGTTTTCCATATTTGATTTTACGCAACGGAATAAAATGGTCGTAAGGCGTTTTATCCTTAAACAAATCATGCCTTTGTTCTACTTTCTGTAAAGCAAGGGAAAATGCATCAAAATAATGGTTTATTAAGTTTTTCCATAAAGCTACTCTGGAAATTTTATAAGCCCATTGATGACTTTCCAATTTTTCGTCTTCGGTTTTATTAATAAATTTTTTTAAACAAGAAGCGATTTTATTGATAACTTCTTCATCATTATCATCGGTGCGTTCGACCACGCAAATACCTTTTTCAATGTCCGGAAAATTGTTTTTGACCCATCTTCCAAAACCAGCCAGAGATGTTGTAATTGTTGGAATGTGAAACGCCAGACTTTCAAGAGGTGTATAGCCCCAAGGTTCGTAATACGATGGAAAAACGGATATATCAAATCCTGGCAGCAAATTATAATAATCGAGATTAAAAATGCCGTCGTCGCCATTCAGATAGGAGGGGACAAAAATGATTTTAACTTTTTGATCGGGTCTGTTGAAGATGTTATTCTTTTTGATTCGCTTTAAAATAGGATCGAATTCAGCATCGTGCAAACCATGTGTCAGATATTCTCCGGTGATGGGATTAGAAAAATCGGGATGATTCATGCGGTCGATGACTTCTTTTCGTGCTCCCGATTGATTAGCCGGTACCATAATAAATGCAACCACAGTTTGTTCAAATTGGTCGTTTTCTTCCAATTTTGCCAGCGAATCAATAAACAAATCAATACCTTTATTTTTAAATTCGTACCTTCCGCTATTTACCATTAAAATTGAATCTCCGGGAAGTTGCTGGTTGAGTAAAGCTTCTGCTACATTGATTAATTTATCTCTTGCAGTTTTACGAATACTGCCAAAAGAATCATTATCCGGCACGAAAGAGTCGTCAAATCCGTTGGGCGTAATGATATCAACTTTTTTGTCGAAAAAATAACTGCATTCCAGTGCTGTTATTTCGCTTACGGTGGTAAAGGCATCGCTTTCGCGTGCCGATAGTTTTTCGAGCGAATATTTTGATTTCACACCAAAGTTAGCGGCCATCATTTCACTGTTATACTGAGTCAGATTATTGTACAATGGCAGGTTGTTTCCGGCAATGCAACGACCAAGAACAGTAGCATGAGTAGTAAAAACACAACCGATTTGTGGAACCTTTTCCTTGAGATATAGCAATCCCGTACCCGTCATCCATTCATGAAACTGGGCAACAATCTTATCCTGTGCCGATAAATTGAAATTGTAAAAACTTTCGATGGTTTTGGCAGCGGCATAGCCAAAAAGAGCTGGTTCGGCATAATCCCATTGTCCGGAAAGAGAATCAAGCTTATAGATTTTCCAGAATTCGGTAAAAATGTTGTCTTTATTTTGGAAATACGGGGTAAAATCAACCAGGATAACAAGAGGCTCGCCGGCAATATTCCAACGGCCAATACGGATTTTTAATCCTTCGCTTTCGGCTTTTTCACGCCAGGATTTGTAAAGATATTTGTCTTCGATAAAATCAGGATTTTTCCGGGTCTCCATCCAGACATCCGGCCCGATCAGGATAAAATTATCCTTATATTCTTTTACTAAAAGGTTGGCTTTGGTTGAAACAACGGTATATATCCCGCCTACCATATTGCATATTTCCCACGAAGTTTCAAAGATATAATCGGGTTTTATCAGCTTGTTTTCAGTCATAGATATTGTGCTTTTTTGAACGACAAAAATACGAAAAATTGAAGAACGGAATTTCGGAAAGCTAATGAATGTAATTAGCCAAAATCTCAATAAAATTATTGTAAAGCAGTGCGTTTGATGCAATAATTTCCTTACCAAAAACATAATCATTGCTTCCCTTGAAATCGCTTACTTTGCCACCGGCTTGTTGAACAATAAAGGCTCCGGCTGCAACATCCCATGGTTTTAGCCCGTATTCATAAAAAATATCAAATCTTCCACAGGCAACATAAATTAAATCTACTGCGGCAGAACCCAGACGACGGACTCCCTGGGTGTTTTGCATCAGGTATTTCAGTAAATCCATGTATTGATCCATCCGGCTAAAATCGGTATACGGAAAACCGGTAGCCAGCAATGAATTGTCGAGCGATGATTGCTGGGTAACGGCAATGGGTTTGTCGTTGCAAAATGCTTGACTTCCTTGCCAGGCATAAAAACATTCTTTTAAGTTTACTTCATAAACCACACCCAAAATCACCGAATTTTCCTTCATCAACGCAATGCTAATGGAAAAAAGAGGAACTCCGTGTACATAATTGGTGGTGCCGTCCAACGGATCTACTATCCAGTTATAATGCTTGCCTCGGGTTGTAACGGAATTTTCTTCAGCCAAAAAACCGGCTTCCGGCAGCATCTTCGATAGGCCTTCCACTAATTTTTTCTCAGAAGTTTTGTCTACAAATGTTACCAAATCGTGCCGGCCTTTCTTTTCGATGTCTTCCGACGAAATTTTGTTAAGATGAGCGGCCAAAAATTCACCCGTTTCAATGGATAAATCCCGAACCTGATGGCATAATTGTTCTAAATTCAATTCCAAAATATGAGTATTTATAAATTAGTAAAAAATAAACGTCTTAGTTAGGAAATTTGTTCTTGATCGGGATAGAATTAATTTCCGGTATTTTTTTTCCTGGTTAAAAAATAATTGATTAGAAAGTAAGCCGATAAAAATAATCCAGTAAAAAAGAGGAAAAGTGGCAGGTAAATGTCCGGAGAAAAATCGGTAATAAAAGGTCTGTGCGAAAAATTTCCGGTAGTTTCAATACTATAATTTCCCAGGCCTGCTATGATCAGAAAGGTGGAAAACAATAAACCGGAAATGGTAAAGTTTTTTCGTAAAAATGTGAAAATAAAAAAAATGATAAAAAAGAAGATGCTTTTGTACAACGATTCAGAATAAATTCCGGAAGTGGAACTCATTAATCCGGCATCGCCCGATAAATAACCTCCGAGATTTCCGAGGGCTAAACCTATCGAAAGGGCTAAAACAGATGAATCTGAAAAATGCTTCCAGTTAACTTTGCTTTTTATTACCATTCCTGCAATGACAAGGGTAGCCAAAATCAAACCGCCCCAAAATATCATATCAAACGATAAAATCATCTGGAATGGAAATGCCTTAAATTCCTTCAGGTGTAATAGTATATAAGCACTTTTTGCGCCAAGCAAACCAAAAATAAATGCACCGGAAATAACCGGCAGGGCAATCTGAAAAGGATGCACCGGAACATATACAAAGGGCTTTTTCATGCCACGTAATAAAGCGGAAATATTAATTCCCAAAGAAATTGCCCCGAAAATGATTCCGCCGCTTAAATGTCCGTTTCCGTTAAAAATATAATCGAAGGGATGTTCCCAAAATTCAGCGTATTTAAAAAATATGCCAAATAATTTATAACCGATGAAAACGCTAAAAACGAAGGATACAATGATGTCGAAGAAATCGGGGGGATCGCTCTGCTTTATTTTTTTTTTATAAACCGGAAGCAGAGCTGCATTTTCCTTATTAATTAGTTCCATCCGGAGAAATATCCAGGCGGAAATAAACGCCAATACTAAAAAGAACCCAAAGGTCTGGATGGGTAAATCAAAATCGCTCCCGATGAGTTTATTGATAATATCGCTTAGCTTAGGGTACATCAGTTAAATCCTGGCTTTAAAAAATCAAAAATACATAAAATTTAAAATTATACTAAAAAAATTCCATCCGAATCCATGTTTTCCAAACGTATGGTTTTTATTTCGTTTACCAATGACGGATCGTATGTTGTTTTTACCCGGATATAATTATCGGTGAACCCAAACATAAAACCATTTTGAACATCGCTTTCCCATAATACTTTTACCGTTTTGCCGATATTGGATTTATAGAATGTTAACTTTTTTTCTTCCGACAATTGGTGCAGAAGCTGGCTCCTGGTTTTCTTTTCTTTTTCCGAAACTTTTTCATCAATTTTTAGCGCAAGGGTATTGGGCCGGGGAGAATACGTGAAAACATGGATGTACGAAATGTCGAGTTGTCCGAGAAATTGCAAGGTGTCGTTAAATTCTTCGTTTGTTTCGCTTGGGAAGCCAACGATTACATCGCAAGCCACGCAGCAATCGGGCATGAGTTCCTTTATTTTTATCACTCTTTCTGCAAACAATTCCCGGGGATATTTCCGGTGCATTAGTTTTAGGATACGATTATTGCCCGATTGAAGCGGAATATGGAAATGGGGCATAAATTTAACGGAATTGTTGACAAACCCGATGATTTCGTTGGTTAATAAATCGGGTTCAATGGACGATATGCGATAACGTTCGATGCCATTTACTTTTTCGAGCTGGGTAATTAACTGATAGAAGCTTTCGTTATGATGTTTCCCAAAGTCGCCAATGTTTATGCCTGTAAGGACAACTTCTTTAATTTTAGTTTGTCCAATTTCATTAGCAATTTTTATGGTATTGGCTATGGTATCGTTCCGGCTTCGCCCCCGTGCAAAAGGGATGGCACAATAGGTGCAGAAATAATCGCATCCGTCCTGAATTTTAAAAAACGAACGGGTACGACTGGTAATGGAATAGGATGGAATAAATTGTGCTTCTTTTAAAATATCGTGATTATAAATTTCCGCATGTTCATTCTTATTCAGATTGTCGAGAAAATCGGGCAATAGAAATTTATCGGTATTTCCCAAAACAAGGTCAACGCCATCTATTTTCGAAATTTCCAAGGCTTTGAGCTGAGATAAACAGCCCATTACTGCAATTTTAGCTTTGGGGTTCCGATGCAGTGCCTGCTTGATGGCCGTTTTGCATTTTTTATCTGCATTTGCCGTTACTGTGCAGGTGTTTATTACATAAACATCGGCAAATTCTTTGTAATCGACAAGCTCAAAATTTTTTTTCTGAATGTTTCTCGAAATCTCGGATGTTTCGGCAAAATTTAACTTACAGCCGAACGTGCTGAATGCTATCTTTTTTTTCATTGCTGCAAAGATAAGTAATAATGAATTTCAATACTAAAAGGAAAGTAAGACCAGAGGGTAAAATAGTAAACAATGTTTTGAATTTTATGAATACCCAGTTAGAACAAAGGTCGGTTTTAAAAAAACAATCTCCTTTTTTGCAGATTTGACGTTTCTTTTTTCAAATTAGATATCCATTTTTTTAATCAGATGTTACTTTTTCAAATTTAAACGTCTTTTTTCTGAATTAAACATTATTTTTTCAGAATTAAATGTTTCTTTTTCTGAACTAAACGTTCATTTTCCAAAAACAGACGTCCTTTTTAAAAATTAAACATTTATTTTTTCAAAACAGACGTTATTTTTTTTAAATTAAACGTCCGTTTTTCAAATTAGATGTTACTTTTTTATGGATTTAAGCTTGTTTTTTTCAATCAAACATTACTTTTTAAAAATATAACGTCCTTTTTTCAGATTAAGCGTCTCTTTCCCAAAATCAAGCGTTTCTTTTCCAAATCGGAGGACTTTTTACAGATAATATCTTACCGTTTAAAAGAAATAAATTTACTTTTTGTGGATTCTAAAATAGTTCAACTTTGTTTTTTATCTTTTCATACACATCGCACCTTCAATTTAAACAATACTTCCGTAAAGTAAATCGAAGAACGTTTCGATATGTTCAGAATTGATTTTTAGTCGAATAGTCGAAAATAAAATAAAATTTTTTTTTATTAAATTTTATTAGAATTTTGTATCGATAAGCGGGACAATTTTTAAGGATATCGTATTTAAAGAAGCCAACATAAAAATCATGCAAGAATTTTTAAAAATTTTGTTAATTGATGATAATCCAGATGATCGTTTTTTGACGATAAAGGAGTTGAAAAAAGAATTTGATGTAGATGTTGATCAGGTTTCAACCGAGGCCGAATTCTTACAGGCAATGGTTAAGGATAATTACAATATAGTTATTATCGATTATCAACTCCGGTGGGCAACCGGCTTTGAAATTATAAGAAGGATTAAGCAAAAGTTTCCGTTTTTGCCAATTATTATGTTTACGGGTTCTGGTGACGAGGAAGTTGCCGTTGAAGCGATGAAGAAGGGGCTGGATGATTACATCATTAAATCGGAGAATCATTATATGCGCATTCCGATAGCCATCAGGTCAATTTTATATAAGATAGATCAGGATAAAACCCGCCATCGTACCGAAAAAGTACAGAATGTATTATATAACATTATCAATGCCGTTAGTACAGCTCAGGATTTAGATGAATTATTCTTCGAAATCAGGAAAGAATTGGGGACGATTATTGATACCGAAAATTTTTTTATAGCGCTTTATAATCAAAAAAATGATACGCTTTCATTGCCTTTTATGGTAGATGAAAAGGATAAATTTAAAGAATTTCCAACACGTAAGACATTAACGGGTTATGTAATAAAGCATGACCGACCTATGCTGGTGGATGAAAAGCTATTGAAAGAATTGATAGAAAAAGATGAAATCGAGAATGTAGGTTCTCCAAGTGAAATATGGCTGGGCGTTCCTTTAAAATCGAAAGATGGCATTATAGGGGCTCTTGTAGTACAAAGTTATACCGATCCTTATGCTTATACCAATGAAGATCTGGAGATGTTGAAGTTTGTATCCAACCAGGTGGCTATTTCAATTGAAAGGAAACAATCGGAAGATGCTTTAAAGGAAAGTGAAAAAAAATACCGCGAATTGGCCGATTTTTTACCGGAAGTAGTTTTTGAGTTAAATACGGAAAATCGTTTAACGTATTTGAATAAAAAAGGATTTGAAAAATTTGGAATAACCCAGCAGGATTTGGATCAGGGAATAGATATTATTGAATACATGCATCCTGATTTTAGGCAAAGGGCGATAAGGGAACTCCAGGAACGGTTTGATGGAAAAGAACCGGAATCGGATCATGAATATGCTGTTGTAACTAAGCTTGGGAAACAATTTCCGGCAATGATTTATGCTGAATTAATAAAAACCGATAATAAAATTAAAGGATTAAGATGTATTTTGGTTGATATTACCAAGTTGAAAGAAAGCGAGCATACATTGCTTAAAGCTAAACTAAAAGCTGAAGAATCAGATAAGCTAAAAACGGCCTTTCTTTCGAATATGTCGCATGAAATTCGTACTCCCATGAATGCAATTATCGGTTTTTCGTCGTTATTGTCCGATAATGGACTTTCGTCCGAAGAAAAGCATGAGTACATTAACTTAATAAATGATAATGGTAATATTTTATTGAACCTGATTAACGATATAATTGATATCGCTAAAATAGAAACGGGTGAGATGCCTCTTTCCGAATCTCAATGTGAAATTAATCAGTTGATAGATCAGTTATCAGAGTCTTTTCAAAGTAAAAGGCAAAATGAAGAAGTCGAAATAATGGCACAAAAGCCAAATGCAGATAAAAATTTCACAATTATTACCGATCCTTTGCGTTTGCGACAAGTGATATCCAATTTAATTGGAAATGCACTGAAATTTACAAAAAAAGGATCGATACGTTTTGGATATAGGATTAGGAATGATAATTTTATGGAATTTTTTGTAAAAGATACCGGTATCGGTATTCCTTTGGAATGTCAGTCATTAATTTTCGACCGTTTTCGTCAGGCCGACGATTCCTTTACCCGAAGATTTGGAGGTACAGGTTTGGGACTCACCATTTCAAAGAATTTAATAAATCTTTTGGGTGGGGAAATATGGGTAGATTCGTCGCCCGAAAATGGTTCTACATTTTATTTTACAATTCCGTATAAACCAGTAAATAAAGAAGTGAAAGAGACAACGGTAGTTACTAAGATTAATAAAACTATTTATGAATGGCACGATAAACTGATATTGATAGCCGAAGATGTTGAATCGAATTATCAATTTTTGGAAGCCGTATTGCGAAAAACCGGTTGTAAATTGCTTTGGGCAAAAAACGGTGTGGAAGCTGTGGACATTTGCAGTAATAATTCTGCCATAGATGTAGTATTGATGGACATTCAAATGCCTTTGATGAATGGTTATGAAGCGATGCGCAAAATTAAAAGTTTTAGAAAGGAATTGCCAATTATATCACAAACCGCTTATGCTATGTTAGGCGAACGCGAACTAAGTTTTGAAGCCGGTTGTGACGACTATCTCTCAAAACCAATTCGTACGGGCGAACTTCTTTCTACTCTTTCAAAGTATTTGTAGTTGCAGTTAACTGTTGCCACACGATACCGGCTATGATTAAAACAAGTCCGGTAATCGTAGAAATCAGTATTTTTTCGCCTACGATAAAATGAATAAAAATAAGCGATGTAAAGGGTGAGAGATAAATCAGGTTGGTAACTTTTGCTGTTGTTGCTGAAAGTTTTAACGCCATGAGCCAGATGATGTAAGTTATTCCCATTTCAAAAAAACCTACATAGCATGCCCCCAGCAATCCCTGCCAGCTTTTTATAAAAATATCGGAATAAAAAGCTGAAAAAATGAGAATGTAAAGAAAACCAAAAACAAAATTCAATAACAACTTCGATACTTCTTCTCTTTTGTCTTTAACATTTAATAGCCAGAATAAAGCCCAGATGATGGTACTGCACAAAGCAAGAACAATACCCACAGGATCGCTCAGGGTAAACCCGCTAAAATCTCCATGAAAGGTTATGATTACTGTTCCTGAAAAACTTACGATAATCGCGAGTATGCTTTGCCAGCCGATTTTTTGTTTCAAAATGGGGATTGACAATAGAACCAGCATGACAGGCCAGATATAATTTAAAACAACGGCTTCCTGAGCCAGGAGAATAGAATAAGCCTTAAGAAGCACTACATAATAAAGGAAGGGATTCAAAAAGCCCATACCAGCCGAAAGCAATATGTCCTTGCGACTGATTTGCCGGAAGATGTAGAATTTATGTTGAATAAGCAATATTACGAAAAGCAGACAAACAGAAATCAGTGTGGCGTACAAAAGCAACTGAAGGTAACCAATATAATTTAAGGTCAGTTTAAAAGCTGTGCCCATGGTCGACCAAAAAGCGACGGCTATTAGGGCGAATAGGTACGCTTTTTTTTGATTTTTCAACGTTTTGCTTAACTAATATTCAATTTTGTTTGTCAGATTATCCCAATCGTCAAAAACCGATTTTGCTTCTTCTTGAAGAAGCTGTTCCGATTCAATTTTGCGATGTTGTATCGGAAGAGCAATTTCATCATAAATCAGCGAATCGTCAAATCCGGAAGCTGCAGCATCGATACGCGAAGCGGCAAAATAGATTTTTTTTGGTCTGGCCCAGTAGATTGCTCCAAGGCACATCGGGCAAGGTTCGCAACTTGAATAAATTTCACAATCGTCCAATTGAAAAGTATTCAGTGTTTTACAGGCATTTCGTATGGCAACCACTTCCGCATGAGCCGTGGGATCGTTGGACGAGGTAACGCAATTAGTACCCGAAGCAATTATTTTTCCATCCTTTACGATAACGGCTCCAAAAGGGCCTCCAGTTCCATTTTTAATATTTTGTTTCGACAGCCGGATGGCTTCTTTCATGTATGTTTCTGGCGATTTATTCATGATGTATTTCAGTTTTAAAATTTATTAGCTGACTCCAATTTCCCTGTAATGTAGGTTCCAGCAAAGCTTTTTCCAAATGTATAAAAAAATCAGTTCTCGGAATCATTTCGGCTCCCAAACTTTTTAGATGTTTTGTTTCCACCTGGGCATCAATAAAATGGAAATTCCATTGTAGTAACAGATTTACAAGGTGATATAAAGCAATTTTTGAAGCATCGCGTTGAAGAAAAAACATGGATTCGCCAAAAAAAGCTTTTCCTAAAGAAACACCATATAAACCACCGGCCAGCTTGCCATCCCGATACGTTTCCACCGAATGGGCAAACCCGGCGTAATGCAAATTAAGGTATGCCTTTTTCATTTCGGAAGTGATCCATGTATCATCCTGCTCCTTTCGCCGAACGCTGGAACAATATTCTATGACGGATTCAAAATCGTTATCAAATTTTACTTCAAAGGTATTTTGAGCTAAGGTATGCTTAAGACTTTTCGACAAAATAAATTTTTTGGGAAAAAGCACCATTCGCGGATCAGGCGACCACCACATAATTGGATATTCATCGGAATACCAAGGGAAAATTCCTTTTTTATATGCAGAAAGAAGCGTGTTTATTTCTAAGTTTCCTCCCAAAGCAAGCAACCCATCTTTATCAGCTTCTGCAATATCGGGAAAAATGATGCGATTTTGAGATATGTATTCAGGCATTGCAAACAAGAAATGAGGATTGGAAATTATAATAAGCGTTTCATATTCGTATTAATGAACAACTTTTTCCTTAAGGAAAAACCCGGTAGGGGATTTGGGGCATTTGATCAGGTTTTCGGGGGTGCCTTCAAAAACGATTTCTCCTCCAAGGTCGCCGCCTTCGGGACCCAGATCAATTACCCAGTCGCCGCTTTTAATAATTTCGGGATTATGTTCAATGACAATCAGCGAATGTCCTTTGTTTAACAAGGCAGTGAAAGCTGTGAGTAATTTGTTGATGTCGTGAAAATGGAGCCCGGTGGTGGGTTCGTCAAAAATAAAGAGGGTTGGACTGTCGTTGCTTCCTTTGGAAAGGAAAAACGCCAGTTTGATACGTTGAGCTTCTCCGCCGGATAAGGTGCTTGAAGGCTGTCCCATTTTCAGGTAGCCCAATCCAACATCGGCAAGTGGTTGCAATTTAATAAGTATATGCGATTCGGTGGCAGTTCTTTTCTTATTCGAGCCAAAGAATTCAATGGCTTCAGTAATGGTCATGTTCAATATGTCGCTGATGCTTTTTCCTTTATATTTTATATCGAGCACTTCGTCGCGGTAACGCTTACCACCACAACTGTCGCAGGTAAGATAAATATCGGCCATAAACTGCATTTCAATCTTTACCACACCTTCGCCTTCGCATTCTTCGCAGCGTCCGCCTTCGACATTGAATGAAAAATATCCGGGTTTGTAGCCTCTTGTTTTTGCTAAAGGCTGATCGGCAAATAAATTTCTAATATCATCGTAGGCTTTGACGTAAGTGGCCGGATTAGAACGTGTGGAACGTCCAATGGGATTTTGATCCACCAATTCTACTCCGGTAATCCGGTTAATATCTCCGTTGAGATGATCAAATTTTCCCGTTTTATCACCATAGCCACCAAATATTTTTTTAAGTGACGGATAAAGAATATTTTTAACCAACGAAGTTTTTCCTGAGCCGCTGACGCCGGTAACCACAGTCAAGGTATTGAGCGGAAATTTTACAGTAATATTTTTCAGATTGTTTTCCCGGGCGCCAACGAGTTCAATAAAGTCTTTCCATTTCCGGCGTGTTTTCGGTAGACCGATTTGCATTATTTTATTAAGATATTGTGCTGTAAGGCTTCTGCCATCCGAGAGCATTTCCTGATATGTTCCCTGAAATACCACTTCGCCGCCCTGATAGCCGGCCAAAGGACCAATGTCAATAATTTGATCGGCTGCTTTAATAATTTCTTCGTCATGTTCTACAACGATCACCGTATTCCCAATATCTCTTAATTGTTTCAAAACGTGAATGAGACGATGAGTATCCCGTGGATGAAGCCCAATGCTGGGTTCGTCGAGTATATACATGGATCCAACGAGGCTGCTTCCAAGCGACGTCGCAATATTGATTCGCTGCGATTCGCCTCCCGAAAGTGTATTCGATAAACGATTCAACGTTAAATAATTTAATCCTACGTCTTTTAGGTATTGCAGACGGCAGGTTATTTCTGTGAGTAATCGATTGGCAACCTTTTGTTCAAAAGGAGATAGCTTCAATTCTTTAAAAAAGTCATAGGCCTTATTTACAGGCATCAATACGATATCAGTGATTGATTTGCCGTCAATTTTTACATAATTTGCATCTTTACGCAGACGCGAACCTTTGCAATCGGGACAGACCGTCTTGCCTCGATAGCGTGCCATCATCACACGATACTGAATTTTATGATACTGACTCTCGACGTATTTAAAAAAAGCATTTAATCCTTCAAAATATTGGTTACCAGTCCATAGTAATTCTTTTTGTTCGGGGGTAAGCTGATAGAAAGGACGATGAATCGGAAAATCAAATTTATGAGCAGTCATTACCAATTTGTTTTTCCATTCGCTCATTTTTTCACCTTTCCAACAGGCGATAGCTTCTTCAAAAACAGAAAGACTTTTATTGGGAATCACCAGATCTTCATCAATTCCTATAACGCTTCCAAATCCTTCACATGTTTGGCAGGCACCATAAGGATTATTGAAACTGAATAAATTAACAGAAGGCTCTTCAAATTCAATACCATCACGTTCGAAGCGGTTTGAAAAAACTTTATTTTGGGTTACATCCCCGTTAATAATATCAACAAAACAAGTTCCATTACCTTCAAAAAAAGCAGTCTGAACCGAATCGGTTATTCGTGAGGGCAAATCTTCGTCGTCTTTATGAATGGAAAACCGGTCGATAACGATATAAATATCATTTGTGGTTGCCGGTAATTTTTTTAATATTTCGGCTATTCGGATAATTTCTTTTCCAATCTTCAACCTTGAATAGCCTTGCTGCATTAAAACAGTAAATTGTTCACGGATTGTTCTTTGAGTTTTTAGAATTAATGGACAAAAAATTAAGACATTTGTTTCTTCATCCTGAGAAAGGAGATAATCGGCTACATCTGTAACGCTATCTCTTTTAACTAGGTCTCCCGAAACCGGAGAATAAGTTTTGCCAATACGTGCAAATAATAATTTGATGTATTCATAGATTTCGGTAGAAGTGCCAACCGTTGAACGGGGATTACGTGTATTTACTCTTTGTTCGATAGCAATGGCAGGGGATATACCTTTAATGTAATCCACTTCTGGTTTTTGCATGCGCCCGAGAAACTGCCGGGCATAGGAACTGAGGCTTTCAACATACCTCCGCTGCCCGTCGGCATACAATGTATCGAAGGCTAAGGATGACTTGCCTGAGCCCGATAATCCCGTTATAACAACAAATTTGTTGCGTGGAATTGCCAGCGAAATGTTTTTTAGATTATGAACTCTGGCACCTTTTATTACAATATATTTTCCGGCATCGTAATTATCAATCTCATTTTCAATCATAAACAACCCTGCTCTAATTTTTTTCAAAATTATGCTTATTTTTTTTCTAAAATTTGTTTTTGTTGATATTTGTTTTAAATTTGTTGCTTCAAAAAAAGCAAACATAGTTATCAATTTATACAGCTTCGGTTGTAAAAATAATAGGAGGAAAATTATCGAGTAAATATCTACCCTTTACAAATAACTTAAAAAAGGGAGGAACAATGAACAATCAATTGGTTTCCGATCAGGAGCTGATTAACAGATATTTGTCCGGTAATCAAGCCAGTCTTGAACTGCTTATTCATCGTCATAAGAACAAGGTTTATTCTTATATTCTTACAGTTGTTAAGGATAAGGAACTTGCTGATGATATTTTTCAGGATGCCTTTATAAAAGTAATATACACCCTACGTTCTGGCACCTATCAGGAAGAAGGCAAGTTTATTCAGTGGGTTATGCGAATAGCTCATAATCTGATTATAGACTTTTTTAGAAAATCCAAACGCATACCAGTAGTTGATAATTCGAACGATGAGTTTGATATTTTTGATACTATCAAAATATCTGATGGTTCGATAGAGGATCGTATAATAAATGAACAAATACATGAGGATGTTCGTAAATTGATAGAATGTTTACCCGAAGAACAAAAACAGGTGCTGATAATGAGGCATTATGCTGATATGAGTTTTAAGGATATTGCCGAGCAAACCGATGTCAGCATCAATACTGCACTCGGTAGAATGCGTTATGCCTTGATTAATCTTCGTAAGATGATAAAAGAAAAAGAAATTATACTAACAGCTTAGTGTTGGTATTAAAAATAAAGTTTTATTGATTTTTTTATTGATTTTTAAACAAAAGGGAGGTTTAAACAAATTTATTTTTTGATTGGAATACTATTCCTGTCAATTGTATCGTTTGCTTGTTATTAAGTAAGTATAAATTAAATAATAAGCTTATGAACCAAACGTTTACACCTGAAGAATTTATTACGTTAGCTACTCTTGATTTAGAAGCGTCGATGTGTGAATCGGATTTATGCAAAGAAAAAAAACAAGTTTCGCCCAGTAATAATGTAATAAATTACATCCTTAATTTTTCCAGTGTTTTAGCTGTTTATTCAACTAAAAATACCGGTGCCTTTAATGTAATTCTTAATTAAATTAAAGGTGTTAAAGAAACTAAAGCCATTCTTTTTTAACGGAATGGCTTTTTTTACTTTTTATCATGCTGAGTACCAAAGAACGTTATAAACAATTTATAGAATATTTTTCGATAAACCAGCCGGATGCTGGTACCGAACTTAATTATTACAATCCATACCAATTGCTGGTTGCCGTAATTCTTTCCGCTCAATGTACTGACAAAAGGGTAAATATGATTACTCCACCGTTTTTCAGGCGTTTTCCCGACTGCTTTTTACTTGCCGCTGCCGAACAATCGGAAGTTTATGAATTAATTAAAAGTTGCTCGTATCCCAATAACAAAACAAAAAATTTGATTGGGATGGCAAAAAAACTTTCCGAAGAATTTAATGGCATTGTTCCGTCGGATGTTGATGCATTACAGAAACTTCCCGGCGTAGGCCGCAAAACAGCCAATGTAATTGCTTCGGTAGTATTTCATAAACCAGCCATGGCTGTGGATACACATGTTTTTCGGGTGGCTGCACGTATCGGGTTAACCACAAATTCAAAAACTCCTTTAGATACCGAACGTCAGTTGGTTGAGAATATCCCCGAAGATAAAATACCCATTGCTCACCATTGGCTTATTCTTCACGGAAGATATGTTTGCATTGCAAGAAAACCCAAGTGTAATGAATGTAAAATTTCGTACATTTGCAAATTCTTTGAAAACCAAACATAAATCGTAGATTCTCATCATAAAAAGCTGTTTACGAAAAAAATAAGGAATTCCTTCCTTTAGCTATTTATTTATCGAATACCAAAAAAATGCAAGAAATTAGAAATATTGCCATTATTGCTCATGTTGATCATGGGAAAACCACACTCGTCGACCGGATATTGTTTCAATGTAAACTCTTCCGTGAAAATCAAAATATGGGAGAATTAATCCTCGACAGCAACGAACTGGAACGTGAACGCGGGATAACTATTTTATCAAAAAATGTTTCGGTAAGATACAAAGGTACAAAAATCAATATTATTGATACCCCTGGTCACTCTGATTTTGGGGGCGAAGTAGAACGCGTTCTCAACATGGCTGACGGAGTTTTATTGCTTGTAGATGCTTTTGAAGGCCCTATGCCTCAAACTCGTTTTGTTTTGCAAAAAGCATTGGCTCTTCATAAAAAACCTATAGTGGTAATCAATAAAGTAGATAAACCAAACTGTCATCCCGACGAAGTGCAGGAAGCCGTATTCGATTTGATGTGTAATCTTGATGCTACCGAAGATCAGTTGAATTTTCCTACCGTTTTTGGTTCGTCGAAAGAAGGCTGGATGTCGGAACGTTGGGACAAGCCGGCAACCGATGTCAGCTACCTGTTGGATACGATAATAAAATATATTCCGGTAGCTACCTTTCCTGAAGGTTCGTTGCAGATGCAAATTACATCGCTGGATTATTCGTCATACGTTGGACGAATAGCCGTTGGAAGATTAACCCGTGGAATTATGCGTTGGGGAATGAATGTTTCGCTGGTGAAACGCGATAAAACCATTTTAAAATCAAAAATAAAGGAACTTTATGTTTTTGAGGGCCTGGGAAAAGAAAAGATGAAACAGGATGTATATCCCGGAGAGATTTGTGCTGTTTTAGGTATTGATGATTTTGAAATAGGTGATACGATAGCCGATTTTGAAAATCCTGAAGCCATGACGGCAATCAATATTGATGAGCCAACCATGAGCATGCTTTTCACCATTAATAATTCACCTTTATATGGAAGAGAAGGCAAATACGTTACTTCCCGTCATTTACGCGAGCGTTTATATCTTGAAACAGAGAAAAATCTTGCCCTTCGGGTGGAAGATACTTCTTCGCCCGATTCCTATATTGTATTTGGCCGTGGAATACTTCATCTTTCCATCTTAGTAGAAACTATGCGCCGCGAAGGATACGAACTGCAATTGGGGCAGCCTGAGGTTATCATTAAAGAAATTGATGGGAAGAAATGTGAACCGATTGAGTATCTCACCATTTTAGTTCCCGAAGCTTTTTCGGGCAAAGCCATCGAAATTGTAACGCAACGCCGTGGTGAGATTTTAAATATTGAAACGACTAACGATCGTATCAGGTTGGAGTTTGCTATTCCGGCAAGAGGCCTTATCGGTTTACGTAATTTAACGCTAACGGCTACTGAGGGCGAAGCTATCATTGCTCATCGATTTAAAGCTTTTGAACCATGGAAAGGTGATATACCAAGCAAACGCAATGGCTCGCTTATCGCTATGGAAACGGGTACGGCTATTGCATATTCTATTGATAAATTACAGGACAGGGGAACTTTTTTTATAGAACCCGGAGATGAAGTTTATGCCGGACAAATCATTGGCGAACATGTGCGTCAGGACGATTTGGTGATTAATGTTACCAAAACCAAAAAACTTTCCAATGTACGTGCTTCGGGTACCGATGAAAAAGCGGTAATTTATCCGGCAGTGAAATTTTCGCTCGATCAATGCATGGAATTTATTGATAAGGACGAATACCTTGAAGTTACTCCTCATTCGTTGCGTTTACGCAAAATTTTACTCAACGAATTGGATCGCAAACGTCAGAACAAATAATTCTGCCTCCGGTAGATGTTTTTTCGGATAACAGGGAAGCGGTTATTTTTTAAGCATTTCTTCAAAAGCGGGTAGTCCATGCAATGTCTTAAGCAAGGGATCGTTTTGCAGACGGGTTATATCATGGAATCCGAGTTGAATGGCTTTTTGCAGATGAACGATAGCATCATCCGTTTTGCCGGTATTTGCTTTCAGGCAAGCTAAGTCATAATAACATTCTGTATTTTCAGGATCGGCTTGCTGATAAATTCCGGTATAAAGTTCTGCAGCTTTCCAGTTCTGCGTCTGGAGTGCCCGGTTTACGTAGCTGTAACAACTCAGACTCACATATCCAAGCAAACGTTTGGCCACATTCTTCATTGCTCCGTTTTCTTTTGATATTTGTTCGAATTCAGCCAACTGAGCCTGCCACCATTTGCTGGGCTTTGATTCAAATGCTGCGACTAATTCCTGCTGTTTCTGAAATTCATATTTTTCGAGCGATAGTTCCGCGTTGAAATAATTTTGCACTTCCGGCTGTTGCTGAAGATTGGTAAGTATCGTTTTTTGTCCGCCGACGTCTGTCAATCCATCGAGCATCCCGATGGATTGCTTAAGCAGGAGGCAAGCTTTGGCTAAGCTGTCGGGCGATTTTGTTTCCATCAGATGTTTTGCATCCTGGGTGTTTTTCGATTCAAAAGTGCTGATCGATTTTTTATTTACAGGCTGCAATTTATCTTTCATGGCATAAAGATCGAGCAGGGTAATGGCTTTATGCATCAAAACTTCCGGCGGCCATTGATGTTTGCCTTCAAAGATGAGTAACTGATGCCGGGCGTTCATACTTTCTAACTTTTCGTCAAGCCGTTTCATTTCAAGATAATTCATATCCTGCGTTCCGGCAATTCCGATAAAGTGAAAGCCGGGAGCATTATTCCCGGGTTGAAATCCGGCCGAGCAAGCAATTACTCCGCGTATCCCATAATTATATTGGGCAACGGCACAGGCAAAACGTGCACCTCCCGAAAATCCGGCGGTATACATCCGTAAGGTATCAATGGATAAATTTTGCTTTGTTTCTATCAGCAGATTATTGGCGATGTCCTGCATTTCGTCCGAACCCAAACCATTATGAAAATCGTTGGAACCGACAAGAATATAACCTGATTCTTCGGCTGCATTTTTCATTAACTCTACGGGAAGGCGTCCGCTTCCGTGCGAGTCGAAAGCAAAAATTACCGGATAGGTTTTTTTGACGGAATACGACGTGGGCAGATAAAGACAATAGCTTTGTCCCGGAGCAATCTTGCATACAATATTATCCAGAACGGCTCCTTTTTGCACTCTTTTCAGGAATTGTTCTTTAGGCCTAACCGCCGGATCGCACGAAAGGCTGATAAAAAGCAGAAGGATGTAAATATGGAATTTATTCATGATTTTCAGGTTTATTAAAAATTTAAAATATCCGGTGGTATTCGTCGATTTTATATCTTTTAATTTTACCGGTAGTATTTAAAATTACAAGACAAAGGTATTTTTTTATTTTTAAAGAAGCTTGAAAATTCGGAATTTTGATGAGAAATGAGTTGAATTACAAATTACGGTTTGACATTTCATGTTCGAAATAATAAGCTAAAGGCATACCTTGATTTAGGCTTAATAGACAAAAATGATACTGACAGGCCATTCGAATGGAGCAATGGTATAACTTTGGAGCATTTGAAAACTATGAATAAAAAATTTGCTTTTATTGCGGTTCCAAAATCATCAAAAAAAGTGGAAAGATAAATGGTGTACAAAAGTTAAAATGTTATATTTGTGGTAAGCAATTTCTTGGTGGAAATAGAATTGATAGTCATATTCTGTGGCACGAATACACAGAAGACAAACAGACCTATTTTCAACTATCTCAAAAATATAATGTTTCAATAAGAACCATACGGCGCAGATTCGACAAGGTTCAGACAGATAGACAATTCTGTAAGCCAGAAGCAGAGCCTGCTTCCGCTTACTTGATAAACAAAGCTATTAAATTAAACACAAGCTAAATAAAAATCATGAAGATAAACAGCATCAAAAATGTCCATTACGCCTCATTCACCTAAAAATGTTTTCCAGGCTTTACCCAACGCCCGGATGCTATCGCTGGCAATCATGGCTTCCTGTCCAAATTTTTGTGCTGCCCGATCACCAGCTAATCCATGAAGAAAAACTCCAAGAAGGCAGGCCTGTTGTGGAGTGTATTTCTGCGCAAGCAAGCCTAAAATGATTCCGGTAAGCACATCGCCGCTTCCGGCTGTGGCCATGCCGGGATTTCCGGTGGAATTGAAATAACAGTTACCGTCGGGGCAGGTAATGGCGGTATGAGCTCCTTTAAGAACTACATATACTCCGTATTTGATGGAAAATTCCCGTTGCAAATGATTCCGTTCAAAGTCGTTGTTGCTTTTGCCGGCTAAACGTTCAAATTCTTTGGGATGAGGCGTAAAAATGCTGTTGGCGGGAACAAAAGGTATCCATGTTTTATTTTCGCCAAGGATGTTGATGGCATCGGCATCGAAGAGCAGGGGAATGCCTGAATTTTGAATCAGCAGTTTCAGTGAATTTTGCGTCTGATTATCCATGCCAATTCCTGGTCCTATGCCTATGGCATTGTATGGCGATAAATCGGGTACTTCCGAAAAGAAAAAATCGGAAGTGTCGATGCTTATCATGGCTTCGGGTATTGCCGTTTGGATGATTTCGTATCCTTTGCGCGGAATATGTGTGGTTAGCAGTCCGGCTCCCGCGCGAAGACAGGCGGAAGACGATAATATGGCTGCCCCCATTTTACCATAACTTCCGGAAATTAAAAGGGCGTGACCAAAACTACCTTTGTGCGCAAATTTGTCCCGAAGTTTGTAAATATGCTGACAATAATCTTTTTGTAAAAAGAAGTTTTGGGTTTCAGCCGACAGTATAAAATCCGGATGTAAACCGATAGGAATAACTTCCCAATTGCCAACAAAGCGCCTGTTTTCGGGAAACATAAAGGCAAGTTTTGGAAATTGAAACGACAAGGTATAATCGGCTTCAATGACGGAATTATCCTTGCCCAAGCTGCTTTGGTCGCAAAACAATCCCGAAGGAATATCTATCGAAAGTACTTTGGCATTACTTTGGTTGATGTATTTGATAATATCAGCAGCATGGCCTTCCACTGATTTGGAAAGTCCCGATCCGAAGATACAGTCGATAACCAAAACATTTTCGTCGAGCCTGGGTAGCGGAGTGTCCTGTTTAAGCCAGGTTACGGCAACGTTAGTGGTATCTTTAATCCGCTCGAGGTTAGTAGCAAAATCGGATGAAAATTTATCGGAAAAAGAGGTGATAAATACTTCGGGATTGAACCCATTTTGCTGCAAAAGCCGGGCAATTGCCAGTCCATCGCCTCCATTGTTGCCTAATCCGCAGAAAAGTTTGATTGTTTGGCTCTTTTCCCATTTTTTTATTACATAATCAACGCAAGCCTTGGCAGCCCGCTCCATCAGATCGATGGAATTTACCGGTTCGTTTTGGATGGTATAGGCATCCGCCTGCCGAATCTTTTCAACCGGAAGGATTTTCATAAACTTATCTTTTTACAACGAGGCAATTAGCCATAATGTCGTGTAATGCTTGTTTCTTTTCGGTAAATCCAGCCATGATATAGCCTATCAGTAATATCATTCCCGATATAATTTTTCCAAAATAGCGACCGGTAGCGCGGGCAAAAGAAATACGTTGTCCATTCATATCGGTAACTTTGAGTCCAAGAGCCAATTTGCCTATAGTAGCCTGGTGTTTTGATGATTCCATCAGTGCATAATATAGCCATGTAGCTGCCATTATGATAACGTAACCATGAATGCTCCTATAATCATAGCCAGATTGGCAAAGAAATCAGGGGAACATTCATCCTCAAAATCAAATGAACCATGAGCGGCGCTAATACCTAACACTACGAGCAACGGAGAGATAATAATCCATTTTACGAAGGAAATAATTATGCCATCAATAAGTATGGCTACGAAACGCAGCCAAAAACCGGCATACTTTACCGGTTGTGGGGCAGGAGCAAATTCTTGATTTTCCATGATAATCGAATTTTTAAATACTTTATTAGTTGGTTTTTGAATAAGAAAAAACAAACTTACAAAATATTTTAAAGAAACGTTTACATTATTGTTATTTTTTTACATTATTGTCCAATAAAAAATTTCTTTGAGGGGCTAAAGCCCAATGTTTATTATGTTTTACTAACTCCAGGCTTAAGCCTGGAGTTACAGAACGTAACTGCTTGAAGGACTTTAGTCCGAATGTTTTTATCGGACAACAGTGAATTTTTTTATTAAAAACTTCCCCGTAATGCAATGATAAAGTTTCGTCCCGGAGCGCTGATGCCGGAAGCAAAAGTACGGTAATGTATATCGAGAATGTTTTCCATGGCAAGTTGAATAGTAAAGTATTTATTAAACTGATAGGCTGTTTTTAAATTCAGTGTATACCAGGCAGGCATTCCGTGAATTGTTGCCGATTCGAGGTTGTCTTCACCGCTTGGGCTGTAATATTTCAGTCTTTTCCAGGCACTGTAGCGGATATAGAATTCCGATTTAAAACGATTTAATTCTATGCGGTAAGTACTTTGCCCGTAAAACGGCGGAATGTGGTCGAGCGGAACATCTTCTTTTTTTACTCTTCCATAGGAGTAGTTAAGATTGGTTTCCATGGATACCAAAGGATTAATCTGTATTTTAACATTTCCCTGTATGCCGTAAAGAAAAGCTTCGCCGGCATTGGTATTTGCCTGTACCTGGCATAACGAGCCGTCGTACATCACCGAATCCTGACCATTGAGTTGAAAAGGGCGGGCCACGATGGCATCTTCCAGCAGGGTATAGTAGGCTGTGGCTTCCAATTGTATGGTTTTCATAATAATTTTTCCGATGGTAACGTCAATATTATAGGAATATTCGGGTTTTAATCCGGGGTTAGGCACTACCAGAAGGTGATCTTTTCCGTTGGAATCGTTTACCTTGGAAATATCATCCACATTTGGCGCCCTGAAACCCGTGCTTCCGTTGATGCAAAAGCGCCAGTTGCTGCCGGGTATATAAACCATGCCGGCGCTGCCGCTAAATGCCGAGTTGTCCTGGCTGATTTTTTTATTGAAGGGGAATTTCATGATATGCATCATGGAATCGGAATATTCGGAACGGAGGGCGATGTAATTAAACCGCAATCCCTGCGATAATATGAGTTTGGGGTTTAGTTCCCAGCGGTGCGATACATAGGTGGCAAGGGAAGTATAGCTGTTGCCGTCGTCGGGATAACGTGTGGCGATGTTATCGGCGGTTTCGCCATTACTAATATTTTTTTGATAAGCTTTGGAATCTATACTATTATAAACGGCTTCTATTCCGTAGCGTAGTTCATTTTTGCCGGTGAGTTTTTTCATCAGATCGGTATTGAGCGAAAAAACATTCACCGTTTCTTCCTGATATTGTTTCCAATCTTTTCCAAATTTCCGGTTGATTCTGTCTTCGCTGATATTTTGCCAGGCGGAAGTCAGATTTATATTGTCGTAAAATTTGTTTTTACCTTTCCATTCAGTCTGTAACGAAGCGAGTATACGGGTTTGGGGACCGTAATACCATTCGGCATATTTTAATATACCATTATCGCCGGTTTGTTGCAGACGGTCGTAACGTGAAATGTTGCTTGAGTTTGAAAACTGGAGGTTAAGGATGTAGCGTTGATTCTCGCTGGGCTGAAAAAGTATTTTCTGCATCAGATCGTATTGGGAGTAGCCGCTGTTTTTCTGGATATTGTAATTGGCATTTTTCATCATGCTATCCTTTCCGTTGATGCGTTGGGCATAATACAAACATTTTCCCCAATCTCCGTAAAACGGATCGCGTATGCTTCCCATTTGGAGGTCGCCGATGTTTTTATGCGAAACATTGGTAAGAAAGGCAATTTTTCGAAAGCCAAGATTAATGTTAATATTTTCGGTATATTCGTTTGCCGCCGTGGAATAACGTGAAAATGCGCCGGCTTTGATATTTTTCTTTCCGTCGGATGAAAGTTGAGGATTTTTTGAATAATAATGGATGGTACCTCCCATAGCATCGCTGCCATAAATTACCGAACCGGGACCAAAAACCACCTCCACGCGATTGAGCATGGAGGGGTCGATGGTGATGGCGCTTTGCAGGTGTCCGCTGCGATAGATGGCGTTGTTCATCCGAACGCCATCTATCACCATCAGCACCTGGTTGGCTTCAAACCCACGTAAAATGGGACTTCCGCCACCCAATTGGCTTTGCTGTACGTACACCATTCCGCTTTGCTGAAGCAAATCGGCAGCGGTAACTGGATTGTTCATGACAATTTCCTTCGCTTTGATAATTCCTATTTTCTGCGGCAGGCTGTTTTGTTGTTCTTCTACCTTGTTTGCCGATAAGACGACTTCGTTAAGCCGGATAATGTTATCGGTAAGCAACACCTTGTATTGGATAGCTTTTAAATCCTTTTTGGCAGATTTACAAATCTGGTAGGCAAGATGCTTAAAAAACAAAGTGTCGTTTTCGGCAAAATCTGAAATGTCGGCATTTCCTTCATCATTGGTGATGCGGACAATATTGTTTTGCAAATTATACACCGTTACATTAGCTATCGGTTGCAAATCTGATTTATCCAATACAGTGATTTTTTGAGCACGGGCAGAAAAAACTGCCAGAACAATTGCTGCAAAAAGAATAAGATATTTTAGCATAAAGGGTTAAAATTGTTACTACTAAGTTTAGAAATTAAATTTCAGGCTACCAAAAAATTCTCTTCGTGAACCGGGCTGGTAAGAATTTCCTCCATCATCGGGTTCGGTAAAAGCAACGTATTTCTGATCGGTAAAGTTTTTGGCATACACGCTGATTTCGCCTTTTAGTCCGGCAATATTCCATGTGTAGGCTAAACGTGCATGATAAAGATTAAATCCATCCTGTGATACATCTTTACGGATTTTATTGGTATAGATATACCATTTGCTTTGGTATTCGGTGCTTACGCCTATCGTGAGATTTTTGGTGAGTTTATAGCTGACATCGGCGTTCAACTGATGTTCGGGTGAATTGGGTAACCAATTGTCCTTAATACTGTCGGGTGAAGAATATTTGAAGTTGGAATAAGTATAAGCCAACTGAATAGACAGAGGATCAATGGGAGTAACAGAAACAAATGTTTCAATACCATAGCGGTTGCTTGAACCGACATTACCATAAAAAGTTTCCTGGTCGCGTGGTGCAGCAATACGATAACGGTAAAAATCATTGTCGGTATTCATAATAAAACCGGTTACATCATAAAAAATATAATTCCTGAAATTACCCCTGATTCCAATTTCTTCGCTGTTGGAAGTTGCCGGTTTCAAATCGGTATTGAAACCGCCGAAAGATAACGGGTTACTTGCTAATTCTTCGGTAGCGGGAGGTAAAAATCCCTGGCTCCAGTCGGCATATATATTGGCCATTTCACAAATAGAATAGGATAAACCGACTCTTGCGGTGGTTCTGTCGAAATCTTTATTTCCCGAATGATTGTTGTTGCTTACAATACGGTCTTTAAGTTTATTTTGGGTGTTGTCATAACGTAGGCTGAAGGTAGCGCTCCATTTTTTGCCAAGTTCAAGCCGGTCGAGTAAAAATAATCCTAAACCTTGTTGTTCGTAAATCTGGTTGGCCAATAATGTATCTCCGCCTTCATGAAGTGTTTCCGAAGGAATTCCGTTGCCGTCCCTGCGTAAGGTATCTTTCAGGTTGGTATGCTTGGTTTCATAAATATTCTGATACTGAAAATCAGATCCTATGCTGACGTGATTTTTTATTACATCGCTTCCGAAAGTCAGGTTGTATTGCAATGATCCGCCATTGGCTTTTATATTCCGGCGAAGCACGCCCGAGTTAGTTGCTTCTAAATAATTGGTCGAACGAAGAAATCCATTGAATTGAATATTCTGATTTTTGTTAATTTCAACTTGTCCAAGCAAACCGTTGGTTGTCCGGCTGGTTTTCATATACTCGTTAAAAGGAACAGCATCGGGATTGGCTTGTTTTGGATTTTCAGCAAGCTGATCAAGACTTAATCCTTCAGCATTTTGGTTGAAATAATCGGTAACATTCATAATTTGCGTAAGTTTTACTCTTTTTGAAGGAGAAAAAGTTATTTTTTCATTCAGGTTATTGCCCCAAAAAGCAGTATGATCGCGATAACCATCGCCAGCCAGACGCGAATAGGATACTCTGTAGTTTATATTATTGGAAGTTCCATCCACTTGTCCGCGGAGTTTATAAAATCCGTTGGAACCTACGGATGTCGAAATATTGCCTCCGATAGGTTTATCGCCTCCGTCCTGGGTGGCCACACTGATAACTCCAGCATTGGAACTTCCACCATAGAGTGAAGCGGCTGAACCTCTTAATACTTCAATATTTTTAACCGAAGCCCAATCAATATCATACAAATCGGCAGCAAAACCGGTCGGATCGTTTACCGGAATTCCGTCAATCAATACTTTGATACCTCTGAGGCCATGTTCGCTCAATATTCCTTGTCCACGGATAGACATGTGCAGACGTGAACCGTTTGCCTGGTTATCAATCCGTACGCCGGGAACCAAACGCAACGCTTCGTCGGCGGCAATGGCCCGTGGCATAACCGAAAGTACATTCTGTCCGACCAGCGATGTGGCTGCCGGATTCATTTTTAAAGGCATGGGCAAACGTCCTGCCGAGATAATTACTTCACCAAGATTTTGTGTTTTAATGGTATCCTTTTGATTTTGTGAAAACAGGAGACCGGATGCTGATAATAATATTGTAAGGGTAAATATAAGTTTCAATTTCATTTTTTTAAATTTTAATAAAATAAAAAGATTATGGCAAATGGCCTAATCATAAAAATAATTTGTTGGAATAACTTGTTGAAATGCAGCTATTCCGGAATAAATGGTTTAAAAATTACACTTTCAAAGCAGTATAAATTTTGGGAGGAGGGTAGGGAATTCCTGGAATGAAATTTCGATTTGTTTGAGAATATTCAAAATAAAATAATTCCGATAAACAAAAGCTATCGAATCGTACATAAAACAATGGAATAAAATCTTTTACGATTAATTTCAGAATATTGGGATGTTTGTGATTTAGCGGAAGGTTGGTAGTGGTATAAGTTTCGACATGTTGATGAAAATTTTTGATTATCGCTTCTTCCTTTTTGTCATGCAAACAGTAAAAGAAAACGGAATCGCCTATATTTTTTCTCCGAACAATATCGTAAAACCTACCATGATATTTTATTTCATTTTTTTTAATGAATTGTATTTCTGAAGCTTGATTATTTTTAGCTAATAAGCTGATTTTAATTACTTCCAGACTGTTTAGGGAAGCTTTTTTTCGAATGGCAGCCCTCATTTCCAATCGATTAAAATATCGAGAACTTTTGTAAGCAACAAAGTATCCCATGGCATTGTAAATGAATAGCAATGATAATAAAAGGCTGGTTAGCCGTTTTAGAAATTCAACTTTCATTCCGCAAAAATAAAATTTATTAGAATGAATGGGCAAAAAATCTAACATTTAAAGATTTTTCTTACTTTTGATTTCTTATTATTTATGAAAATTATGAAAACATTGATTAAAATTTTTACCGGCGTTTTTTTAGGATTAGCGCTCGTTGCTATTTCTTCGTGCAATTGTATTGAAGGAAAGGGAGATGTGATAACTCAGATGCGACAAGTTGAGTCGTTTAACGCCATCAATCTTGATTTTCCGGCTCAGGTTTATCTTGTTCAGGATTCGGTACAAAAAATTAAGATTGAAGGGCAACAAAATATTCTTGATATTATTAAAACTGAGGTTTCGGGTAATAAACTTACCATTAAATCCGGCAAAAGGTGCATTAATAATAACAAGGGGGTAATTATTTATATTTCTGTTCCTGCACTTGAAAAAGTAGTTATTAATGGTTCGGGAAACATTGAAACTAAAAACACTATTAAAACCGAACGAATGAAAGTATTATTGAATGGTTCGGGAGACATTACCATGAACCTCGAAACGGATAAACTGGATGCTGAATTATTGGGCTCGGGCAATTTTATTTTTAAAGGAACAGTTAAATCAGAAGAACTTACAATTAATGGTTCGGGAAGTATCAATGCTACGGAATTCCCCGGAAGCGATTGTAAGATAGATATCAATGGTTCGGGAAGTTGCCAGGTAATGGTTCTGAAAACGCTGAAAGTTGACATTGCGGGTAGCGGCAACGTTACCTATAAAGGTTCGCCGGAAATTAAAAGCCGGATTTCCGGTTCGGGCAGTGTGAATAAAGCCGATTAATCTTTAATACATCTTACGCTTTTTGCCAATTTTTTGCTGTCAAATGTAAAAAAGATGGCATCAAAGTTTGTCGCTATGTGTGTTTGAAAGGCATGAGTTGTATCTCTTTCGGTAGAACTCCAGAAATAAGCATAATTACCAAGATTCGAAAATCCGCCTGTTTCGAGGCGTGTGCCAGCCATTAATGCATCAAAATTTGATGAACCTCCGTTTTTTAATTCTTTACCGGCAGCCAAATTTCCTCCTAAATAGCTAACCAACTGGTTCCATTCGGCTTCGGTAGGGATATGCCATCCGGCAGGACAAATTCCCTGCGTTCCTTCTGTGGCGAGATAATTCATAAGCTCATCCCATTGATAAAGCCCGCCGTAAGTATCACAATTCGATTCCAGGTTGTTGTAACAATATTTTTCTATTTGCTGGTTGTTGGTTTGTTCGTTTGCCGGATTAAGTTTTATGCCATAATTCAGGTTTTCGCCCATCCAGCATTGTTCGCCGATGACAACTCCGGTATATTTTTTATTATTTCGAATATCGGTAAAAGAAGCAGGGCATTGACTCATATCGGCTTTTGTCCGGAAACTCCAGATTTTGCTGCTCGAAGAATTGCTATGGCTATCCAAAGCTACAATTTTCCAGTAATATGTTTTGCCCAAAACGAGTTGTGTGAGATTATAACTATTGGTTGTTAAGCCACTCTGCAACAATGGAGGATCGCTCTGTTCGCCAAAATACAATTTATAAATCAGGGCGTCGCCATCAGGATCGGTGCATTGCCAGGTAAGTGTTAAATTTATTGGTTGCGAGACAGCTCCTGAATCAGGAATCGGGTTGGTGGGTGCATTGGGAGCCTGGTTATTTACGTCGGCTACTTCGAAAATCCGGGTCGTTGCGGCGGTATAGCCTTGGCTATTGCGTATTTTTAACGTTACCGTTTGAGTTCCGGGTGTCGTGAACTGATGTTTTGCTATCGCAGAAGTATCGTTTATAAAGTCCCAATTGCCATCGCTGTCAAAATCCCAAAGGTATTGTTTAATACTAACTTCGGCGCCACTTCCATGCCAACTGGAAGAAGCATCGAAAACGAAAGTCGTATTTAAATCGCCGGTTTGGGGGACAACCGTAAAAGCGGCGGTCGGCTGGCTTACTTCTTTGCTGCATGAAAAATTAAACTGAAGCATCAGAAGAAACCCAAGTACAAAAGCAATTTTTAAAAAAATATATTGAAGTTTTTTGAAGATTGACATGTGCAAAACAATGATATTGAATGTTTAATGAGTTTGTACGATTTTTTTAACAAATATTTGATTTCCGGACTGGACTTTCAGATAGAATATATTTTCTGTTCCGGCAACGGATGAAGGTTGAATCGTATAATTGTGTTTTCC
>JGI2065J20421_1000689_pt1 | contig 34421 bp, 29 predicted proteins | sample Biomet5_FD_20421 | JGI IMG/M metagenome (IMG submission 20421)
CGGCTCCATGAACGCCTTGCAAAAGAACATTCAAATCCCAGTGTTTGTAACGGAATGTAGAATTGAGTCCCCAAAAGTAATCCGGAGTTCCATTACCGATACTCGTACGATCGTTTGCATCAATTTTTCCATTTCCATCAAGATCTTCATATTTGTAATCACCCGGCTTATTCCCATATTTAGCAGCTTCGGTAGCTTCACTTGTCTGCCAGATCCCCAAACATTTATATCCATACAATTCACCAAGAGGAAGACCTTCTTTAACAATATAAGTCTCATCAGAAAGAATAGAGTCATTATTGCCTGACGAACTCAAACCATAAATTACCTGACCACCCAAATTCATAATTCTATTCTTATTTCTGGATATATTTGCTTGAATCTCCCAATATATATCCTTTGTCTGAATTGGAACTGCATTGATACTTGCTTCAAGACCTCTGTTCCTTACTTTACCTATATTACGATAAATCTGATCACCACCCAAATAATAAGGGGTGGAAATAGTCAGTAACAAATCTGAAGTATTTTTCTGATAATAATCCAAAGTCACATTCAAACGATTTTTGAAAAAGCCCATATCTATACCAAAATCTGTTTGAGCTGTCTGTTCCCATTTCAAACCCGCATTTACCGCCTTGGCACTATAACCTACAGTTCGATCATTCATCCCATATATTTTAGGATCATATTTAGCCAGCGATGCAATGGTTGAATAAGAATTTACTCCCTGATTACCGGTTTTACCATAACTTGCCCTAAATTTCAAGTTAGAAAAGATATCCAGATCATTTATAAATGATTCTTCTGAAGCGCGCCAGGCTAAAGAACCTGAAGGAAAATAACCCCATCTGTTCCCTTTTGCAAATTTAGAAGAACCATCGGTACGAAAAGCGGCAGTTGCATAATATTTACCTGCATAGTTGTAATTAGCACGTCCAATATAAGACAATAAAGACCAGTCAGACCATCCTGTACCCACACCTTTCGAACTTGCCGATGCCATACCCCAATAGCCTAATGTTTCATTTGAGAATATATCGCCATTAGCCGAAAGAGAATCATATGTATACTTTGTCCCTTCAGCAACGCCTGTGACTGTGATATTATGTAATCCAAAAGATTTATTCCACGTTGCAATGAAATCTTGAAATAATGTTTTACTCGTTCCTCTTGAACCGCTTGCTGAAGCATTACCGACCGTATAAGTAGAGCTATCCCATTCGTAATTATTTCCATTCGATAAGCTAAAATCGACACTATACTGTAATGATAACGAAGGTAATGCCTGCCATGTTAGAGCTGCATAAGTACTGAATCCTGAATTCTTTTTCCACGTATTTTTTTCCAACATACATTGTACAGGATTATTTCCCATAGCTCCATAATTATCAGCCAAATTATAAGAGCCGTCGCTCTCGTAAATGCTTTCTGTCGGACCCCACGTAAGCGCATTAAATAAAATAGCATCAGCACCTCCTTCATAAGTAGAACTACCAGTATTATAACTATTATTATAGTTCCCATTCAAATGCATTTGTAGAGAAAGGTTTTTGTACAAATCCATATTGAAATTGCTTCTCAAAATGTAATTCTCATTATTCTGACGCTTGATCAAAGAAGCATTCTTAGAATATTCACCAAACACATGGTATTTTATTTTATTGGAACCTCCATCTAAAGAAACATTGTATTTTTGTTGCCAAGCACTATTTAGAATTTCTTTTTGCCAATCAGTTCCTCTTGTCCCATTCTGAAACTCCTGTAAATCTGCACTTGAATATACATTATTGTGAATTATATTTATCTCCTGAGCATATGCGTATGGATCCAAAACATCATATAGATGAGTAGGTTGTATATTAGAAAGAAAAGCATTAACTTTAATGACGGTATCACCCTCTTTACCAGACTTTGTCGTTACCAAAACAACACCATTTGCACCACGCGAACCATAAATAGCTGTTGAAGAAGCATCCTTCAATACTTCTATAGAGGCGATATCGTCCGATGGAGGCATAGCTGTTCCAACAACGCCATCAACTACATACAAAGGATCATTCCCACCATTGATCGAATTTGAACCACGAATACGAATCTTTACCGATGCATCAACGTTTCCGGAAGTATTAGAAACCATAACGCCAGAAAGACGTCCCATCATTACATCAGTAGAGTTCAAAATAGGCTGCAAAGCGAAATCTTTTGCTGAAACACTTACCAAGGCACCTGTTAAATCACTTTTCTTTACTGTGCCATAACCAACTACAACAACTTCGTCCAATGACTGCTTATCTTCTGATAATTGAATTGAAAAATTTGTTCTGACGCCAATTGAAATTTCCTTAGTCACATATCCAATATAAGAAACTTGTATTACAGCACCCGGAGTCACCCGCAAAGTAAAAGCACCACTAACATCCGTAACTGTACCAATACTGGCTCCTTTTACTTTAATATTCGCCCCAATAACAGGCTCTCCTTTTTCATCAGTGACCTTCCCTGATATCGAATGAACAGGATTTTGCTGTGGTAAAACTAATAATTCTTTTTCCTTTTCTTTTCTGCTATTTGCATCCTTCTTATAAATAAAGACCTGGCGGTCTTTTATTACATAAGTATTTTCCGTTGAACTAAACATTAAGTCAAGAATTTGATTGATCAGTTTATCCTTAGCATTAATATTTACTTTACGATTGACATCCAATGCGCCGTCATAGTAGAAAAACACATATTCACTTTGATTTTCTATTGCTATAAGGACGTCTTTTACACTTCGATTATTCATTTTCAATGACAATGTGGTAGTTTGCGAATAGCTCGTTGAAGCTTGGCAAACACCCAAACCTATCACTAAAAATATGACCATTAACCGCATGATTCTATTAATGAATTGATAATTATCGCTAAAAAAACGATTCTGTTTAAAAAAAACCATATCTTTAAAAGATTTTTGATTTATTACTCTGTTAGTTTTAAATTGAAATTTATGGCCGAAAGATATTGCGAGTATCTTTCGGTCTTTGTTTTTCATGTTACTTATTTCTCATAGGCTTTCCTTTCTCTATTTATGACTAATTATATATTTGCCATTTTGTATATTGAATGAAACCGGCGCAGTAAGTGAAATACCTTTCAACACCTCATCCAGATCCATATTCATATCTAATTTTCCAGAACATTTATAAAATGCAACATCCACATTACAATTAATGGATTTATTGTAGTAACGCGAAAGCCTTTTCATAATTACATCCAGCCTTTCGCTATCATATTTATACAGCCCTTGTTTCCACAAAATATAATCTTTTACATCAACTGTCCTTACTTTAGTTGTTACACCGTTATCAACAAACATCTCATTTGGATGAAGATCCGTTTTAAATCTGTTCTTTTCGACTATATGAACCCTTCCGCTAACCAATACTACTTGTTGATCAATATCTCTAGCATAAGCCATCACATTAAATGATGTTCCCTTCACTTGAATTTCCATTCGACTGGTCTTGACAATAAATGGCCATTTCTCATTATGCTTGACATCAAGAAAGATCTCACCGTCAATGTATATTTCTCGTTTATCGTTTTTAAATGAAACAGGATAAACAACTCTCGTCCCTGCATTTACCCAGACTTTCGTTCCATCGTTGAATGTCAGCATTGAATGTTTGCCAAAAGGTACTACCAACTGATTGTATTCCTGCTGATTTCCAGCATTAGTAGATTCCGAAAGATTAAGGGCTTCCTTATTAACATTTACTTTATTTCCCTTGTAACTAACCTTCACTGTATCACCTTTCAATGAGACCGCCTTATTACCACCTAACATTAATTGTATATCGGTTGAAGAAGACAATGGGGCTTTCACATTCTCAATTGATATATGGTTATGACTCTTAAGTATATATATCTCAAATAATGAAAATCCTACAGCAAACAAAACGCTTGCCGCTGCGATAAAGGAACAAATAAAACGCTCTTTTCTTCTCTTTTTATTTATGGTCGTTTTATTGGCAATTTCTATATCTTCCCATAACTGACTGACCTCACCGGGCGATATTCGCTCTTTTTTAGTTTGCATCGCTGTTAGTAGAAAGCAGGCCAAATCGAAGTCTTTCTTATTAACTATCCCTCGTTTTAATACTTCTTCCCAAAAAGCATCCGATTCCTCCGATGAGTGTTTGATGGATTCAATAAAAAAATCATCAGCAAGCAATTGCTCAACTGTATAATTCAAATAATAATTATATGTATTCAATATTCTCATTGCCAAGTCACTTATTATTTATAAATAACGAGAATCTTTCTCAATACTAATTTTAACACTAAAATTCCTGTCCGAAAAAGTACTCCTCATCTTCTTAATAGCCCGTTGTAACAAATTCCGAATTGATTGATAGTTCATATTCATCATCACGCTGATTTCGTCTAAGCTTAACTCTTCCACATAGCGATAATAAATAGCCTCTTTTTGGTGTGAAGTTAGTAATTCCAAAACATGAATAATATTTTCTTTTCTAACCTGATCCTGTTCATCCTCTATTAATTTATCTTCAATTGTATAATCAGTACTATAAGAAATTGATACAACATCCAATGAATCAAAATGCGGCCCTTTACAAAAAGCATTAATAAGTATATTCTTCAAAGCCCTAAACAAATAAAACTTAACATGATTTGTACTATTCAATTTAGAACGGTGACAATACATGTTTACAAACAATTCCTGAATGCAATCCTTTACCAACTCACGATCAGCTGTAAAACACATACCATATGAGAAAAGAATATCTATATACTTTTTGTAAAAATATACAAATGCCCGATCATCACCTTTCAGGAATTTTTTCCATTCAATCAGTTCTTCATTGTCATCAGATTCTGTCATATTAATACGATAGACTTTCTATTGAAACAACTTTTTTTCAAAATTGTACTCATTTTTATAAAATAATTTTATGCACAAATTGTTTTCATAGAATAAAACGAGCAATTTATACCTCCCTTATGGATATAAGATATATAATTTACTTACTCGTTGGTGGAATTACTACATAAACAAATAACCGATCTATTGCATTTGTTTATTGTTCTATTGAAACCACTTGTGCTTATAATAGATTAAATTTCAGCAAATGTAAAGATATATTTTTGTAAACCCACCCATATTCCTGTCGTCTCATATAAGATGGAACTCGGCTCACATATGTGGTTCAGTAAATAAGTGAGTACAAATAGAAAGATTCTTCCGGACTCGTACAAAAATTCTTCCGCAGAAAATATAAAACAAGTCATGAATAAGATTTGAAAAACAACTTTTTCAAAGGTAAATATGATTCTTAACACACATATCTATCCGTTGAATTTAATTCCGCCAACGGATATAATTTACTTATAAATTTCGCATGGTATCACAAAAAAGATTATCTAAAAGAGAGCATAAAACAAACAAAGAACAAAACTATTCTACCTTATTTACTCCTGTTATGGATTAGGTTCATAAACTCTTCTCTCGTTTTCGCCTGTTGAAAAAAACCGGTGAAATCAGATGTTGTTGTCATTGAATTTTGTTTTTCAACGCCTCGCATCTGCATGCACATATGTTGAGCTTCTATAACGACCATAACACCTAATGGGTCTAACGTCTGCTGGATACATTCTTTTATTTGCAAGGTCAATCGCTCCTGAATCTGAAGGCGACGGGCAAAAATATCTACAACACGTGGTATTTTACTTAATCCTGTCAGATATTTTTTAGGTATATACGCCACATGTACTTTTCCAAAGAATGGCAACATATGATGTTCGCACAATGAAAAGAAATCTATATCTTTTACGATCACCATCTGTTTATAATTTTCTTCTTCAAACATTGCCGAACGCAATGCAGCAGCAGGATCTTCTCGATAACCTTGCGTTAGATACTGCATAGCTTTAGCAACACGCACAGGCGTTTTTATCAAACCTTCGCGTTCACAATCTTCTCCTAAGAGAGGTATTATTTGTCTATAGTGTTCGGCAAGCTCGCTACGAGTCTGCAAAGTTTGTGCGTCTAAATCTTCTGTATTCATTACTTTCTTATAACATTTATACCTACTAATTATTCATAGGAATTCGTATCTCCCCCTTTAAAATATACATCTGCCTTTTATAATCAGGGAATGCATCCATTAATTGACGCTGAATCCGACGAGCCTCTTCATGAGTACGGAAATCACCTACCCGCAAATTCCAAAATGGAGCTTTATAAGTTACATACGTAGGCATATCAGGAAAGATCTCTTTTACTTCATGTTCTTTTAAAAACGCCTCATCTTTAGATTTTCTCTGGTCGTTGCCTGAATATATCTGAATACGAAAACCCTGCATTTTAATATATGATATAGTATCAGCTGTTTCTACATTTGCACCTTGAAAACGTTCGCCTACCATCTTACGCAAAGCATCAGACTGATGAATAACAACCACCCCGCTTCCATTTTTGCTTTCCTGCAGCGCGTCAAATATAGACTGACTCTTTCCGCCTGTCACTTGAGCAGAAATAGAACCAGAACCTAACATCATAAATAAAGACAAGACACAAAAGATTCGCTTCATACCTGCTATATTCAATTGATAAAAGCATTTGGGGATGTGCCGGAAGACACATCCTCAATCTCTTTTATATTAATAACTTACTTATCAAAAGCTTCAATGATCGGCATAAACTTTTCAACAGACAAAGAAGCACCGCCAATCAGACCTCCATCAACATCCGGCTTCGCAAACAACGCTTTTGCATTGCCGGCGTTACAACTTCCACCATACAGAATTGTACAATCTTCAGCAATCTGTTTGCCATATTTTGTAGAGATAGTTGCTCGCACATGTGCATGTATTTCTTCTGCCTGCTCATCAGTAGCTGTTTTTCCTGTACCAATAGCCCAAACAGGTTCGTAAGCCAAAATAAGTTTTGAAAAATCCTCAGCAGAAAGACCAAATAATGCATCTTCAACTTGAGTATCCACAACTTCGAAATGCTTACCAGCTTCTCTCTCTTCAAGAACTTCACCAATACAGAAAATAGGCGTTAATTCATTAGCCAAAGCTAATTTTACTTTTGCTTTCAAAATTTCTGATGTCTCGTGATAATACTTACGTCTCTCTGAATGACCAATAATTACATATTTCGCACCCGTAGAAGCAATCATTGCTGCAGACACTTCACCCGTGTATGCCCCTTTCTCCTGATCTGCACAGTTTTCAGCTGCAACACCCACCTTATTTGTATCGACAGCCGATACAACGCCGGCCAAATGAGTAAATGGAGTACCGATAATTACATCACAATTAGGAGTCTTCCCTTTAAGAGCTTCGTTCAATCCTTTTGCTAAAGCAATGCCTTCTGGGAGTGTTGTATTCATCTTCCAGTTTCCAGCAACAATATTCTTTCTCATGACTTAATAAATTAAATTATATAATATTCAAATTACTCTTTCTTTTTAATCTTCTTGCGAACATACAAAAAATCGTATAGCCAAACGAACAGCAAAGGTACACCAAAAACAAGTATGCCGGTTCTTATCCAATTGTTATCTTTATTGGAAATTACGGCTTTAGATAAATATCTATGCATGACACCTTTCAACTTTTCTTCAGAAGGAAAATCATTATAATGCCACTTAGCTAAAATAGAACCCTGCCGCAAAAGTATAATTCCAGGATTAGAACGAACCATTGTTTTCAGCAAGACCTCATCAGCCATACGAAAAGGATACTCGGCTCCCGTATTATCACACCAGACATTAATTGCCTTTTGTGAAGAGCCGGTCACACAATAAAATGGAATTCCTTCCTCTAGCGCATAATCATAAATGTTGTTAATCTCATCCATCTTATCGTCATTAGCATCTTCCAACTTAGGTGATATAAGAAAAATAGACAATGAAGGGTTACTTAACAACCTATCGGTAACGTCGTCTCCATCCGGGTCATAAATATTAAATGCGGCTATCGGTGGTACATAGCCTTTCTTCAACAGCTCTGTCTTCGTCTCAACAAACTTCCATGTTGTATCATTAGCAGGATAATCATTTAGGGTAAACGATTTCCGTATTTTGTTTTTCTCATAAATCAATGTGTACTTATACTCATCGACAGGAGCACCTTCAGGGATTTTCATTAATGACGGAATATTTGCTCCAACTTTATATGGTCGAAAATCAATCACTGGTAAATGATAATAATTGAAATAGGCAAATCCTATTGCGCACAAATAAGAATACAGTGCCACAAACCAATAAGCCTTATAGGTATAACAGCGCAAAAGACGCTGACTATATATAAAGACTATAATCGCAGCAGCAGAAAGAACAAGATTTTTATAGAATGTCTGCCAGTTGGTTAATATAAGGGCATCACCGAAACATCCACAATCAGAAACAGGATTAAATAAAGCCAAGTATAAAGTAAGTGGCGTCATGAATGCCATGAAAATAAGAATCAGCAAAGAAGTATATCGCCTATAAATTCCCAAAAGGATACAAACGCCTAATGTAAATTCCAATGCAGAAAGATTAAAAGATAACAGAACGGCAAAAGGCTGCATTTTAGCTAACCCAAAAGAGATAAGATAATCCGTAATCTTAATGGCCCCGCCCATTGGATCAACAGCTTTGACAAATCCAGAAAAGATAAATACAATGCCGAGAAACAAACGACAAAACTCAACCAGAACCCTTATAGCAGTATCTTTATACTTCATTCTCCAAATACTAACTTTATCAATCCAAACAATGCATAATTAATCATATCCATATAATTAGCATCAATTCCCTCGGAAACAATTGTTATACCACCATGACTCTCTATCTCCTTGGTACGATTTACCTTCATTAGAATCAAGTCTGTATATGAACTAGTTCGCATACTACGCCAGGCCTCATCATAATCATGATTTTTGGCATACATGAGCTCCTTTGACTCGGTTATATATTTGTCATATAATGACAAAGCATCTGCATTGGACATATCCACACTAGAAGAAAAACCTTTTGCTAATTGTATAAGGCCTATTACACCATAATTTACAATAGCCACAAATTCAGGACGGACACCTTCATTTACCATACTAAACCCTTTCTCTTCAAGGCTTCGTATACGATTTGCCTTAATAAAGATTTGATCAGTCACTGACTGTGGACGCAGAATTCTCCACGAAGGGCCATAATCTTTTAATTTCTTCTCGAATACGTCCCTACATAAAGAAATTGCTTTATCAAATTGTTCTTTTGTATCTGGCATAGCACATAATTTATAGCACAAAGGTAGATATAAATCTCCTAATAACAAAAAAAGGAATAACCTTGCGGTTATCCCTTTTTATACAAATTGACTATTTCCTTAAGAACAACGAAGAGAACGACCTAACTTCAACAAAGTAGATTTAGTAATGCCGTTCAGTTTGCAAATTTTTGTTACAGTAGTACCATGTTTCAAAGCAATACCACCTAATGTATCCCCTGATTTAACACGATGATAAACGGCCTTAACTTCAGAGGTATTATCCACATTATCAGAGGATTCATCAACCTCTACCGAACCCTTATGTTTCTCTTTAACTTTTGCAAGGCCCTTGTCTGCCCGAACCGTTTGAGAACCACAACGGATAGACTGACCTATACGCAATTTTGAAGTCCTCTTGAGACCATTCAAACTACAAAGAGCCTTTATGGTCGTTCCATACATGTGAGCAATCTTACCTAATGTATCTCCCGGCTTAATTCTATGATAAACTAACTGATTGGAAGAAGATGTATAAATATTATTATCGGCCAATCCATCTTCTTCATATTCATAAATATAACTCTTACGTCCATTTATACGCTTATTATGAAATACATAAAGATTATCATATGGAACGCCTATTCTAAAATCAATAATATCGGCCGGATTAAGTGCTCTTCCCAGAAAGCGCGTTTCAAAGTGAAGATGAGGACCTGTAGAACGGCCTGTGTTTCCTGCCAGTGCAATCGGTTCACCTGCTGTTACAATATCGTTAACATTAACCAACATCTTTGACAAATGTCCGTATACTGTTTCAAGTCCATTAGGATGACGAACTACCAAATAATTACCATATCCGCGACGTTCAAAATTACTAATGCGTACTCTCCCTGCAAAAGCAGAACGAATCGTATCGCCCACGCTTGCTCTCAAGTCTATGCCTTTATGCAAACGACGGCGACGCGGTCCAAAGGGAGAAGTTACTTCTGCGACTCCATTCAATGCTATCGGATATACAAACGTAGAAAGATCTATTTTACAAGTATCCGGAAAAGTAGTCCTCGTCCCGGAACGAAATGGATCCACCCATTTATTATCCCAAGAGCCATACAATTCATCGGCCGGATATAGTTGATCTTCTCTTGCCTCAACTGCTTTCTCACTAAGCTCGGAAAGCTTTTTCATTTCAATATCTTTCTTGAACCCGACCCTGTCAACGACTAATCCTGATGCATGTCTACTAACCTTTCTTATATGAATCGATTGTCTTCTGTGTCCTTGGGCACTCACTTCAATAGACGACGCAATGATCGTGGTACAGAAAATAAATATTACAGTTCGTATCCTCATCTTTTATATCTTATTTTTATAGAAGAAAACACTCAACAAAGCGTTTCTTCTATGTCATCACTTCAAAGTACGTTATTTCTCATTAGATTGGCAAATTTCATTGCGGAAAATTTTCCGCAATGAAAGTGAATAAATGAAAATCTGTTTCTAAATCCTTTGAATCACAATATTTTTAGAGAAAATATGTTTAACAACATATTAGCTAATTAATCCCCAATTTGTCCTCTTCGAGAAGAGTATTTTCAGCCTTTCGTTCAATATTCCATTGGTTTCGGATAATAAATCAGGGTCTTTGTTCAAAATTATCTCAGCCATATCACGGGCATATTGAAGTATTTGACCATCAGAACCCAGGTCCGCTATTTTCAAATCAAGGCCATCGCCACTCTGCAATGTACCTTCAAGATCCCCATGTCCACGCATTCGCAAATCAGCTTCAGCAATTTCAAAACCATTATTGGTTCCAACCATTATCTCAAGACGCTTTCGTGTTTCGTTGCTCAACTTATATGATGAAACCAAAATGCAGTAAGATTGCTCCGCTCCTCGTCCCACACGACCCCGAAGTTGATGCAATTGAGACAAACCGAAACGTTCGGCACTTTGTATGACCATAACAGATGCATTAGGGACATCTACTCCTACCTCTATTACAGTCGTCGACACCAATATCTGTGCTTTTCCTGAAACAAATTTTCGCATTTCAGCTTCCTTATCAGCCGGCTTCATCTTTCCATGGACCATACAAACAGTATATTCAGAGAAAACCTCTTTAAAGATTTTAAAGCCATCTTCCAAATTCTTATAATCCAACCTTTCATTTCCTTCAATAAGTGGATAAACAACATAAATTTGATGTCCTTTTTGAATTTCCTTTTTCAAGAAATCATACAATTCTGCACTTCTGTTATCATAACGATGGACTGTCAGAATTGGTTTACGTCCCGGAGGCAACTCATCAATCACCGAGACATCCAAGTCGCCATACAATGTCATTGCAAGTGTACGTGGAATTGGCGTTGCTGTCATGATCATTACATGAGGAACAATATGCCCCTTAGTCCATAAACGCGAACGCTGTTCCACCCCAAAGCGATGTTGTTCATCAATCACAGCCAGTCCCAGAGAAGAAAAAGATACTGTATCTTCAATCAAGGCATGTGTCCCGATAACAATCTGGATCTGTCCGTTAGCAATTGCCGGTAATATCTTTTCACGATCTTTCCTTTTTGTAGAACCCGTGAGTAATGCTATTTGCACATTCATCTCCTTCAAAAACTTGCTTATAGTCGCGTAATGTTGTGTGGCGAGAATCTCCGTAGGGGCCATCATACATGCCTGACAGTGATTATCTAAAGCAAGCAACATTGATAAAAGAGCCACCAATGTCTTTCCACTTCCCACATCACCTTGTATTAACCGGTTCATCTGACGGCCGCTTCCTAAGTCAGAACGAATCTCACGTACTACCCGTTTTTGGGCGCTTGTCAATTCAAATGGCAAGTATTCCTTATAAAAAGTATTGAAATAATCGCCCACTACAGGAAACGGAATCCCTTTCAATTTGAAACGACGATAATTACCGACCTGTATAAGGTGCAACTGAATATAAAAAAGTTCATCGAATTTTAATCGTAACTGCGCTTGATTAAGTTTTTCCAGCGATTCAGGGAAATGAATATTCTTAATTGCCTCAGGAAACGACATCATTTTAATCTGCTGCAGCAAATAATCAGGAAGTGTTTCTGACAACTTCCATTGTATAGTATTTAATATGGTATATTGTATATTCTGAATAGCACGAGAATTAAGGAACGCTTTCTTCATGCGCTCTGATGTATTATAATAAGGTATTAATCCGTTTGCTACTTTATCAGCAAGTTCTACCGGATCAATATCCGGATGAGCTATATTATAGGTACCGCCAAACTCGGTAGGTTTCCCAAAAACAATATATTCTTTGCCCGGATAAATCTTATCCAAAACATAAGAGAGTCCTTTGAACCAAACTAAATCTATCACACCTGTGCCATCAGAAAACTTACCAACCAGACGTTTCTTACGTCCTTCTCCGACGACATCAAAATAAAGGATCTTCCCTTTCATCTGGATAAATGCCATATTTCCATCCACCTCACAAACTTTGTAGAAACGACTCCTATCGACATACTTATAAGGGAAATAGTACAGCATATCACCAAATGAGACAATATGAGCATCCTTCTTTAAAATATCTGCCTTTTGAGGTCCAACCCCAGGCAAATACATGATAGAACGATTCTCCAGATCCAACATAACAGAATTATTATATAGTGTTGAACAACGATTCTGCAACACTCAAATCAAACGGTGTTGTAATCTTTATATTCTCACGGCAACCCTCTACCATTGCTATCGAATGGCCAAAAGATTCAACAACCGATGCATCATCGGTGAATAACGGTGAAAAAGGCACACAATAAGCCTTTAATAACAAATCCAAATCGAATACTTGCGGTGTCTGAACTGCCACAAAACGGGAACGATCTACCGGATGCGAACTTTGTCCTTTCACTTCTCGCAAAGAATCGATAACCGTAACGACCGGTATTGCAGCTCCACAATGCTCCGCTTCATGAAAACAACGATTAATCATTTCAGTTGTCACAAAAGGTCTCACTCCATCATGTATAGCTACTAATGATTCAGAGTTATTTTCCACCCTACATTTATCGCTATCAGTAAAGAGACTTTCTTCCTCAACCAGCGATTTCAATCCATGCTGAACAGAATGGAAGCGCGTTTTACCTCCATCGGCAATAAGATGAGGAACCTTACACCCTATTTCTCTACAAAGCATTTTCCAATACGCCTGATGCTCAAAAGGTAAAACGACACAAATGCGAGCCGTTTTATCCCAACGATAAAACGCCTCAAGCGTATGCATTAATACAGGCTTACCTGCCAAAGGAATAAACTGCTTTGGTAAATCGCCTCCCATACGAATTCCTTGCCCGCCAGCAACAATCAGAACATACTTCTTCATTATTCCAATTCTTCCAAAATATTCTTAACATCCTCGTCGGCCTTAAACAATTTGTCTTTACACAATTTGATAAGACGCGTTGCCTCTTTCACCTTCTCAGAGAGAATATCTACATCCAGGTCGCCTTTTTCAATATCAGCCACAATTTTACGTAGCTTTTCTACTGCTTCGTTATACGTTTCTTGTTTGATAGCCATATCCTTATGCATTAGTTGTTTTCTAATTTAGATCTTAATGCCACCGATTCTACGGAAGAACATGAATCTCCGTCTGCAAATCGAGTTACAATCTTATCTCCTTCATGTAAAGCCTTTACCTCTTTAATTATCTGCCCATTCCTCAATGTCAGGCTATACCCTCGCTTCAATATATAATCCGGCGAAGCCATTCTAACAAACTGTTCTTCCATCTGAATAACACGAGAATACGAATCCAAGCAGGTAAAAACTTTCTCTTTCAATAATATTTGCAAAGATTCCAATTTAGATGCTTGCAATTTCAAAAAAGAAAAAGCCATAACAGGGAATCGGACCCCTAAAGAAGTTAACAAGGAACGATTCTTCTCTATTTTATTTGTAGCAACAACTGGTAATCTATTGCAAAGAAGCTGCAAATCAGATTTCCTCTTCCGCAGTATATCACTCATCATAGAACATATATTCTGCTGCATATCATCCAATTTTTCAGAGGCCTGATCCATACAATCAATTAAAAACTCAGCCACTGCCGTAGGTGTTTTTACACGCGTATGTGCAACCATATCGACCACTGTATCATCACGCTCATGGCCAATACCTGTAATAACCGGCAATGGAAACTGCGCGCAATTCGCAGCCAAGAGATATGAGTCAAAACTATTCAAATCTGAAGTTGCTCCACCGCCACGAATAATAACGACCACATCAAAATTTTCAAGATACTTATAGATAGACTCAAGTGCCAAGATTACCGACTCTTCTGTCTTCTCTCCCTGCATAATAGCAGGAAACAATTTCATATAAAATACATAACCCCTTCCATTCCCTGAAATCTGATTCAAAAAATCTTCATATCCGGCAGCCGTTGGAGAGGTTATAACAGCAATTCGTTGAGGTAGTGGCGGAAAAGGCAATTCTTTATTTAGGAGAAAAACCCCTTCTTCCTTTAAGCGACGAACAACTTCCATCCGCTTGCGAACCATATCTCCCAACGTATATGCAGGGTCAATATCCAAAACAGTCAGACTAAAACCATATAATTCATGGAATTCGACAGACACCCTTACGAGAACCTTCAATCCCGAAGCAAATAGTTGCCCAGTCTGAGACTCAAAATAGGGCTTAATCATCCGGAATGTCTTTGCCCAAATAGAAGCTCTTGCCCGAGCGACCAGTTGACCATTTACAGGATCTTTCTCTACAAATTCCAAATAGCAATGGCCAGAAGAAGCATTTGTCCGAACGTCGCTCATCTCGGCACGCAACCAGCAAGTATCGGGAAAAGCCTCATATACTACGTTCTTTATCCGACTATTCAGCTCCAACAAAGAAAGAGCCTGTTGGTAAGTATCATTTATTTCGATGTAATCGTTGTCTGGCATTTTTCAATCCCCATTTATATGCTTTATAAATATCCGGAATACCATAACCCAATGCTGTATCTGGATGATTATATTGATTTGATGTCTGATGTAATAATTTGATGATCTCCTTATTATTAAGCCAGGGCAAAGATTGCCAAAGGCATATTCCCATTCCTGCCAATATTGGAGTTGAAAATGATGTACCATTAGGATAAGCTATTTCTCCTGTCGGATCAATCACACAACTGTTTGTGCCTAAAGCTGCACCATCCGGCTTAATACGCCCATTGTCTATAAGTCCCAATGAGCTAAAAGAGCTTCGCTTTTTCTTTTCGTCAACGGCTCCGACTGTATATACTTCTTCTGCATCTGCTGGAAACGTTATCTTTTCCCAATCGCCGTTCCCTTCATTTCCGGCGCTACAGAACACCAGAATTCCCTTGCTTGCTGCCATATTCGCTGCACGACTGATCTGCGTCTCATGCCCATTCAAATCAGAATGATGATACGATAAGCTTTCTGAATCAAAGGTATAATAACCTAAAGAAGAAGATATCACATTTACCCCGACACTATCGGCATATTCAGCTGCTGCTGCCCAATAATCTTCTTCTATCGGATATTCACTATTACTGTCTTCGCTTTTTATCAGCAAATAAGAAGCCTTAGGTGCCGTTCCGACCATGTATCCGGGGATATCCGCAGCCAAGCAGGAGAGAACTTTTGCCCCATGTTCGTCGCCAACAAAAACACTTTCATCAGGGCAAACCACATTGTGAGTTCCTATAATGCACATTGAATCAAATGCCGCTATTTTATTGACATTACGGAAACCTGCATCGATAACTGCGACACGCATTCCTTCACCCTGAAAACCGGATTTATGCAGGCTTATCCCATTCAGCATTTTTATTTGCCGAAAAGCATAACCATACCTATTATCCAGTCTGAGATCAGAAGGGAATGAACTTATTTGGTCAGCAACTGTATCACGAATTATTTTATGCTCACCTTTCCAAACCCATTTCACAGAGTCAACATTAGGGAGTTTTCTCAACCGTTCAACAACTGTGCTATCAATACTTTCCATAACAACTGTTGAAAGCCATTTACTTTCGACAACAACCCTTGCCCCAGTTGATCTTAAGACATCGACACAAATCGGAGAAATAGGTAAATCACTCTTATCTATAGGGACAGCATTTTTCGTTCGTAATTCAATAGCTGTCTTCGACAAAAACACCTCCGGTTGACTAACTGAATAGAGCGTGTTACCTTTATCCTTTAGATAAACACGAAAACAATAATGATCCTCTCCAAACATCTGAAAAGAAAAAATATATAAAATCAGCAATAGTAGTATATTCTTATTCATAACTAAATAATACAATCCAAATTTGAAACAAAGATAAGAAATTACTACACATAAAAAAAGCCCGGCTACTGACAAGAAACCGGGCTTCGCTTATTCCTCTATGTTTAACTCGTTTCACTCTGAGACATTTTCAATAGGAATCTCCCGTTTCACACTTTGTCTCAATGATATTAGTGTTTCGGTAGAAGTTACTCCATGAATTTCTTGTATTTGCGTATTCAACAATTCCATCAGGTGCTCATTATCACGAGCATACAATTTGATTAACATTGTATAAGGTCCTGTTGTAAAATGACACTCAACAACTTCCGGAATTTTTTCCAGCTCCGGGACTACATCTTTATACATTGAACCCCGTTCCAATTTAATTCCTATATAAGTACACGTATTATAGCCTAAGACTTTAGGGTTGATATTATATCCGGACCCAACAATCACACTCAAATCTATCATACGTTGTACACGCTGATGTATAGCGGCACGTGAAACACCACACGTTTCTGCGACATCTTTGAAAGGAATTCTCGCATTTTTTGAAATGATATTCAAAATCTGCTTGTCTAGTTTATCTACTTTCTCCATATCTTATATTATTACTACTATTTACACCTTATATTTCTCAAAAGTATTGATTAATTTTGAATATCATATCATTTTGATAGTAAAAAGTGTTAAATAAACAACAAAAGCGATAAAGATATACACTAAAATATATCCTTATCGCCCGCTTATTTCAAAAAGAAACTTCTGCAAAGAAGCTTTATTTCTTTGTAGCAGTAGTATCCTTTACAATTTCGAGTAGTTCGATATCGAATTTCAGAACACTGTTCGGCTTAATATCACGACCAGCACCCTGCTCTCCATAACCTAACTCTGAAGGAATCCAAACCGTATATTTTGAACCTACAGGCATCAGTTGAAGTACTTCAGTCCAACCTTTGATAACCTGACCAACAGTTATAACAGCCGGCTCACCATGATCAACAGAACTATCGAACTTTGTACCATTCAATAATGTACCTGTATAATTAACTTTCACTTTATCTTCTGCCGTCGGTTTTACGCCTGTACCTTCTTTTACAACCTTGTATTGCAAACCGCTAGCTGTTGTGATCACACCTTGTTTGGTCTTATTGTCGCTCAAGAATTTGTCCCCTTCTTCCTTTGTTTTCTTTGCTTCCTTAGCAGTTGCCTCCATAAAATACTTCTGGATATAAGCCTGGCAAGCTTCCGGAGTCATCTTCAAAGCAGCAGAATCACCCTTGATCGCCTGAATAAAACCTGCAATCAAATCGTCGACATTAGCCTTTTCACCAGGAAGAGTTTTTAAATTTTCTCTGTAACCCGTACCTGTACTTACACCAATTGCATAACTTACACTGTCGACTGCCGTCTTCAATGATGCTTTTTTATGAGAATCACAAGAAGTTGCTGTAATGCTCATTGCTACAACTGCGGTAGCAACTAATAAACTAATTCTTTTCATTTTCTATATTATTTTACAATATCTAATAATTCCACATCAAATATCAATGCACTGTTTGGCTCAATAACATCGCCTGCACCATTATCACCATAAGCCAATTCCGAAGGAATAAAAAGGCGCCATTTCGAACCCACTTCCATCTGCTGAAGAGCTTCGACCCAACCGGGAATCACTTGCGAAACACCAAATACTGCCGGTTCACCTCTTTGAACAGAACTATCAAAAACTGTTCCATTAATCAATGTTCCATGATAATGACATTTTACTTTATCAGAAGCCGTTGGTTTTGTGCCAGCACCTTTTTTCAGTACTTGATACTGCAATCCGCTTGGCAACGTAATAACACCTGCACGGTTTTTATTGATTGTCAGGAACTCATCTCCGGCTTGCTTATTTAAGGCGAATTTTTCCTTTTGTAGCTGAACGAAGTAATCATTAATAATCTGTTTAGCTTCATCATAACTGATTTCAGGCTTTTGATTATCCATCACATCTTTCAATCCTTTTACAAAATCTTCCACTTGAAGATTTTTAATGCCTGAATTTAAAAAATTATTGCCAATGCTCAAACCCAGTGCATAACTTACTTTGTCCATATTTATTTTCCAACTTATTATGAACGACAAAAGTAATGTTTTTAATAACACAAATTTATTTTCGCCTCACTTTTTTATTACATTTGCATCATTATGGAAAATGAATTAAAAGAAACAAACTCTTTTTCGGCTCTTTTTGAACAATACAAAGAGCCTTTTATTCTGTTTGCCAATTCATATCTTCACGAACGGGTTGTTGCTGAAGACATTTTCATTGAAGCCATGATGCAATATTGGGAAAAGCGACAGGAACTTTCACCCGATACAAATATTCCTGCCTACATTCTCACCATCATAAAAAATAAAGCACTTAATCATCTGCGTCACTTGGACGTTAAACTCGAAGTCGAAGCCGAAATATTCGATCACCAAACCAAAGAATTGAAGTTCCGCATTTCTTCACTGGAATCGTGCGATCCCATTGAGCTATTCAGTGAAGAAATGCAATCTATTATCCGCAAAACAATGGATGAATTGAATGAACAGACCAGAAGAATATTCTACAAAAGCCGATATGAAAACAAAACCAACCGCGAGATCGCAGAAGAACTAGGAATCAGCATTAAAACCGTAGAATTACATATCTCCAAAGCGTTAAAATTATTCAGGGCAAGACTAAAAGATTATCTGCCCCTCATAGTTCTGTTACTCAATCACCCTATCTCCCATTAAAAGGAAAGCTGAGCCTCATCACCCGCTTTCATAGTTAGCGCCAATGCACCTCCGATTATAGGTAATGATGCAGACTTGCGATTAATAAATATACTCAGTTTCTCGGAATTACCCGGCAGTTTTATACGAAACGTTCCTTCCGAAAGTGCTTTCAACGACAAATTCACGATCTTGCCTTCAGTCCATTTTGCCGATACTTCTGCATTGCCGCGCACTTTCAACCCACTAAAGCTTCCACTTTTCCAAACTGTCGGAATTGCAGGTAAAAATTCAATTATCCCATTCTGACTCTGCACCAACATTTCGGCAATACCGGCCGTTGCACCATAGTTTCCGTCAATCTGGAACGGCGGATGCGCACAGAATAAGTTAGGGAACGTACCTCCGCCCTTAGAATAATTAGAAACATTACTCTTACAGGGATGTAGCAAGTCACCAATAAGCTTATAGGCATGATTACCATCATGCAAACGTGCCCAAAAATTAATTTTCCAAGCCATTGACCAACCAGTACTCTCATCTCCACGCATCTCTAATGATTTACGGGCAGCTTCTGCAAGCTGAGGGGTTCGCTCCAGTGAAATTTCATTTCCGGGATAAAGTCCAAAAAGATGTGAAACATGACGATGATGGATATCTGTCTCCTCATAAGGTTCTAGCCATTCCATGATCCGCCCATCTTTACCAATAGTCGTCGGCATCAATCCTGCCCGTTTTTCTTTTAATACAGCTACAAAATCACTATCACACCTTAAAACAGAAGCGGCCTCGATCGTATTCGTAAACAATTCACGAACGATCTGATTATCCATAGTCGAACCGGCGCAAACAGAAGCCTTCATTCCATTAGGCAGTTTATATGAATTTTCAGGCGAAGTCGTTGGAGCTGTAACCAGATACCCATTGCGCGGATCTTTAACCAGCATATCAACAAAGAACGACGCAGCCCCTTTCATTACAGGATAAACATCTCGCAGATAGCTCTTATCCATAGTAAACTGATAATGTGCATAAAGTTGCTGGCACAACCAGGCACCGGCCGTGTTTGTAGAGCCCCACGACGGTTCACAACTGGGAGCCGTAAACTGCCACACATTTCCCAAAATATGCGTCACCCAGCCTCTGGCATTATAAAAAACCTGAGCTGTGCGCTCTCCACTAGGCACCTGCTGCTTAACCCATTCGGTCAGCGGCAGATCCAATTCAGGCAGGTTAGTTACTTCTGCCGGCCAATGATTCATCTGCAGATTAATATTCAAATGATAATCTCCATTCCAAGGGGTATTAATTGTATTACACCATAATCCCTGAAGATTAGGAGGCAGAGACCCTACACGCGTTGACGATATCAAAAGATAACGACCGAACTGGAAATATAATGCAACCAGTCCCGGATCGTTTTTGTCTTTACTAAATAATTCCAACCGTTCGTTGATCGGCATATTATCACGGTCAGAATGCCCAAGGTCAATATTTACACGTCCGAACAACTTACGATAAGCGGCAATATGCGATTCCTTCAATGCCGCATAATCTTTCTTCGAAGCTTTTGAAAGCAGCGACACGACATGCTGCTCCATATTCGGATTCTTATAATTGGTAGCCATACTAACCAGTAGCACCACTTCTGATGCATTCTTCACCATCACCGTACTATCTCCAGGCACTATAGACCCTCCTTTAGGAAGTAATATCCGAACACGTGACACATATTTCATTCCTGAAAGGCCCAGCGTATCTACGCCATCAGGTAACTCACCCTGCATCACCAGATCATTACCAACCGTCGTCGTCTTGAAATACTCCGGACGATTCATTCCCAATGTAAAATTCAACATTCGGTCAACATCCGCTGTCAGATGAATTACGCCTATATCATCAGAAAAAGAAGTGAACGATTCACGTCCATAGACCACATTCCCTTTACGAAACGAAGTTGTAGCCATAGCATTATCCAAACTAAGAGTACGGACATACGAGCCAGCCTCACCGGCATTTTTAGGATATGCATATTGAATAGTCATGTTTCCAAGTAACTGATAGCTTCCATAAGGCACCTTCGCTCCATGCCCGTGGCCACTGCCTGCACCTTTACAAACAAACGTTTTATACATCAACGCCTGTGCCTCATCATTACGTCCTTCGAACAACAGACTCCGAATCTGAGGAAGATAATAACGAGCATTGGGATTATCCGTATCCTGAATACTGCCCGACCACAGAGATATTTCATTCAGAACAATATTTTCCTTCTTAACACCCCCGTCAGGCATCATTCCCAAACGGCCATTTCCCAATGGGAAAGTCTCTTCCCACATATGAGCCGGCGTATTAAAGTAATAAGAAAACCTGCGCCCGTTTTTCATTCCGGGCATATCACAATTTACTAAGAACAATAACAAAAATAACGTAATCCACTTCAGTCTCATGCTCATGGCAACTCTATTTATCTGTTTACTTTAATAATCAAAAACTCTGCATGTCGCAAAGATGCTTGTAATAACCGTTCAAACGTATCAAATCGTCATGACGGCCACGTTCAACAATTTCACCTTCATAGATAACGCAAATCTCATCGGCATTACGGATCGTAGACAAGCGATGCGCAATCACGATAGTTGTACGATTACGCATCAAATGTTCAAGTGCTTCCTGTACCAGACGTTCAGACTCGGTATCAAGCGCCGATGTAGCTTCGTCCAGTATCAATATAGGCGGATTCTTAAGGACAGCCCGAGCAATGCTGATTCGCTGACGTTGACCGCCGGATAGTTTTCCTCCCCGATCACCAATATTCGTATCATAGCCCTGTTCGCTAGCCATAATAAATTCATGAGCGTTGGCTATACGAGCAGCTTCCTGCACCTGCTCCAAAGTGGCTCCTTCCACACCAAAAGAAATATTATTAAAAAAACTATCATTAAACAATATAGCATCCTGATTAACATTACCCATCAAAGAACGCAAATTGAAAAGCGTAGTATCGCGAATATCTGTTCCATCAATGGTAATACTACCCTTATCGACGTCATAAAATCGAGGGAGTAGATCAACCAGCGTACTCTTCCCAGAGCCGGATTGACCGACCAAAGCCACAGTCTTTCCCTTGGGAATAGTCAGATTAACACCTTTCAACACCCAGTCGTTCTGATACTTAAACCATACATCATTATAACATATACAGTCGTCAAATTTAATCGGTTTCGGAGTTACAGGCTCCTTCAAAGGATTGACCGTTTGCAGAATCTTATCCACACGCTCCATGGAAGCCAGTCCTTTTGGAATATTATAGCTTGCCTTCGAAAACTCTTTTAATGGATTGATTAAGCTATACAAAATCACCAAATAGAAGATAAACGACGGCGCATTGATTGACGAATGATTATTAAGAATCAATGTACCGCCAAACCAGAGCACAATCACAATAAGCACTGTACCCAAAAACTCGCTCATCGGATGCGCCAATTGCTGGCGTGTATTCACACGACTTATGGTATCACGATATTTATTATCGGATTTTATGAAACGGTTATTCATTTTCACCTCAGCATTGAAAGCTTTGATTATACGCAGTCCGCCCAAGGTTTCTTCAACCTGCGACATCAGATCGCTCCACTGACCCTGTGCCATTAAAGATTTACGTTTCAACTTCTTACCTACAGTGCCCATCACCCAACCCATAGCCGGGAGAATAACCAACGTGAAAACAGTAAGTTGCCAGCTGACAGTTATCAATGTACAGAAATAAATCAAAATCAAAATCGGATTCTTGAAAAGCATATCAAGCGAACTCATAATTGAGTTTTCGACCTCCTGAACGTCGCCACTCATACGAGCCAGTATGTCGCCCTTACGTTCTTCAGAGAAGAATCCCAGTTGAAGATAAAGAATCTTCTTATAAAGCTGATTGCGCAAATCACGAACAACGCCGGTACGAATCGGAATCATGGTAGCTGAAGAAAGGAAGTAAGCACCCGTCTTCAAGAAAGTCATAAAAGCGAGAAACAATCCCAATATCAGAAGCGTCGTACTTGCTCCGTAATGATTGATAAGCTCTGTGACGTAATAATAAAAGTTATTGACAACTATCGTTTTAAAACTCATCCCGACCGTTTCCCATGGTATAAATGAATAGACCTTATTGTCCAGCTTAAAAAGGATCTGAAGTATCGGCACAAGTAATGTAAACGAGAACACGTTTAAAACAGCCGAAAGGACATTCAGCATTACATTTAGTATAAGGAACTTCTTATATGGAGGCACAAAGCGCCTCAGTACCAACAGGAAATCTTTCATAACTGATTCATGCGTTTCTATTTTCGGGTGCAAGTTAGTCATAATCTTGATGCAATTAACACATTAGATTGACAAAAATAATTACATTTAGAAATTATCTACCCGTTAGCAGAATTAAAGCAATGCGTATTTAACTTTACCAATGGGACTGTTATTTGTTTTGTTGACATATTAACCAACAGTAAACTATTTATTAATATTTCGTTATCTACAAATATCAATATACTTACAATAATTTATAACCTATAATGTAAAGGAGAAACATAGATTATCATTTGAATATAATATAATTGTTAATAATAATGTACGCGTACATTTGGTCAATTACAAATTATCTTTCAATCATACGTAACATTCCGGTTCAACTTGGTCATCTTATAAGAAACTTCAGATAGGCTAAAGCATAACTCATGAGACTTTATCTACTTTCTGCTGACTTTTTAGCCTCAAAGTATAGCGTATTTATCTCTACGCTTTACGCAGAATATGTATACGCTTATAACAGTATAACCCTACTCTTTATGCCGTATGCCTGTACGCCGCCAAGAGTATACACATACTCCACCAAGAGTACAGGTATACGCAATCAAGCGTACAGTTAATTTATTATTATAACACAGCTAAACTCACGGTACTTTCTTCCTAAAAGGTATAATGCTCACTAGTAAATAGTCTATTCTCTCTAAAAAGGATAGAACGGACCATCCGGAATTGTCTATTTTTCTAACATAAAACAAAATACGGTCAGAACTGATATCTCCAAAAACAAAATACAGAAACCAAACAGAGTTGGGGATAACATGCAAACGCGTTCTCTAGTAACACCTAAAAAAAACGCCATTGCAGGTACAGATAAACCGCATACCTTTTCCTTAACATTATTTTTCCAAGTTCGCACAGCGTTTCGATCGATTCTTGCATCTATAATAATGTAATTTTACATTGAATAAATCAAAGATAGACTTCGTCCCGGTATAATTTCCAAGCGATCTTGGAATTTGGCTCCCGATTCTTTCTATCTTTGTAATGAAAACAGGAAGTAATGAAAAAGAAAGAGATTCAACGTTACGCACTAAAAGGTACAAACTTTGCATTAACCGGATTGCTGGCAGTACTAGGCATATCTTGTTCAGGAGAAAACGGAATGAATGAATATGGTACGCCCATAGCTACCTATTCCATCAAAGGGAAAGTGATGAACAAGCAGGGTACAGGCATTCCGAATATCAGCATCAGTGTGGCTTCCAATATTTATGGAAGCACGTACGAAACCATTGGAGAGTCGAAGCCTAATACAGTTACGGACACGAACGGAAATTTCAGCAAGACATTTTCATCATTTCCAGTAAACAAAATACGCGTCTATGCCACCGATAATGATGGCGCTGCTAATGGCTCATATGCCAAAGATTCGATAAACATTTCTATCAGCAAAGAGGATTTCAAAGACGGTTCAGGGTGGAATTCGGGAAACGTAAGCAAAGACAATGTTGTCATCACAATGACAGAAGAGAAAAAATGAACAAAAAACCTGATCTACGACAACGCTTCGCATTGGAATTGTATCGGCATATACGTAAAAATGAAGTAAAGCTTCATGAACTACGCACACTGTTTTGGGAATGTACACTCCGATGCAACGCGGCTTGTCGACATTGCGGAAGCGATTGTCATGTATCTTCGACGCATCCGGATATGCCTATAAGTGATTTTCTAGGTGTGATCGATGAAATCGACCCGCAAGTGAACCCGAATCATGTTATGATTGTATTCACAGGTGGTGAAGCATTGGTTCGCAGCGACATTGAACAATGTGGGATAGAACTCTACCGAAGAGGTTTCCCTTGGGGAATCGTATCCAACGGGATTCTGCTCACGCGTGAACGACTGGATTCCCTATTGTCGGCAGGAATGCATACANCGACAATCAGTCTCGATGGTTTCGAAAAAGATCATGTATGGCTCAGAGGTAACCCGCATAGTTTTGAAGGAGCAAGCAATGCAATCAGAATGCTTACCGACGAAAAAGAAATTATTTGGGATGTTGTGACCTGTGCCAACAGAAAAAATATAGATTACCTGCCTAAATTCAAAGAATATCTGATAGAACTTGGTGTCAAACGATGGAGATTGTTTACCATCTTCCCGTTAGGACGGGCGGCACATATATCCGAACTACAACTCACTGACGAACAGTTTACAACGCTACTCGATTTTATCAGCGGATGCCGGAAAGATGGTCGTATCCGAGTGGATTACGGATGCGAAGGATTCCTGGGATATTACGAAGGAAAAGTGCGTCATGGGCTTTATCATTGCGATGCAGGAATCAGTACTGCTTCCATATTGATCGACGGCTCCATCTCAGGATGCCCCAGTATCCGCTCACACTTCTATCAGGGGAATATCTATCAAGACAATTTCATGGATGTATGGAACAAACGTTTCGAGAATTTCCGCCACCGCGAATGGGCGCGTAAAGGCGAATGTAAAGAGTGCAAAATGTTTCGCTATTGCGAAGGTAATGGCATGCATCTGCATGACGATGAGGGTAATCTGCTGATGTGCCATTATAAACGAATCGTATCAAAATAGATAAAAAGAGATCATGAAAACGGAGAAAGAAAAGATGCTGGCGGGAGAACTGTATGACTGCAATGATAAGGAACTATCCAAAAGATGGCACGAAGCGAAGCGCCTTCAACAGGAATACAATAATACACTCACTACAAACCATCAAAAGGTTAACGAACTGCTAAACCAGCTTATTGGTTCGCGGGGAGAAGATGTCTGGATATCTGCTCCGTTCTTTGTGGATTATGGAGAGAATATTCATATCGGGAATTTTGTGGAGATTAATATGAACTGTGTCTTCCTCGATTGTAATACAATTACAATTGGAGACTATTCGGGTATAGGTCCGGGGGTACATATATATACAGTGTTTCATCCCTTGAATCCTTCCGAGCGAATCAACAAAGGCAATGGTTTCTGGAAGTCGCAAACGGCATCCGTCACTATTGGAAACAATGTATGGATCGGTGGAGGAAGCATTATCCTTCCAGGCGTAACTATAGGCGACGGGACCACTATCGGAGCCGGAAGTGTAGTCCCCAAATCGATTCCACCCCATGTTCTGGCTGTAGGCAATCCTTGCCGCGTAATCAAAAACTTATCCACAAACTAAAAATTGCCAATCAAAAACATTTTACTAACTTTGCAAAAACGATATACAATGAAACACACAATCATATTTAGTGCATTACTAATGGCTAGTTCACTATGCTTTGCACAAAACGGATCCATCTATCCATTAAGCGATTATCAGGAACTAACTGACACCAAGCCTCACGATAGTGAAGCAACATGGAACAAACTAACGACAGCGACTCATCTGAGTTGGGGATCTATTGATGTACGCTACAAAAAATTAAGCATCCCGAAAATAACCATGCAGACAAACAAACAGCTCAAAGCCTGGAAAGGCGAACGGGTAAATGCTCAAGCTGTACTTTGGACAAATAGCCGATTGCAGGAAGCAACCATAACAACAAGTAATCTCAAAAACGGTTCAGCTGTTATTTCTGCTTCTGCTATAAATGCAAACTTTGTACGCTACACCATGACCGACGAATTGAATAAAAATGGAAGAGGTACTTGCAGTGATCGCCCCGACAAAACACAGTGGGATTCATCGTTAGTGGCCGATCCGATAGATATCGTCAAAGTGCGCGACATCGAAGCACGTACTACGCAACCGATATGGATGAACGTCAGTATTCCTTCGGATGCCAAAGCGGGCACGTATAAGGGAACAATGACTGTTTCAGGAAAAGATTTCCGACCTATGACTCTTAAAGTTGAAATAGATGTTCTGAACCGTACGCTTCCGGATCCGAAAGATTGGAAGTTTCATCTTGACTTATGGCAAAATCCTTATGCTGTAGCACGTTATTATCAAGTGCCGCTTTGGAGTAAAGAACATTTTGACGCTATGCGTCCGATAATGAAGATGCTGGCTAACGCCGGGCAGAAAGTGATCACGACAACCATCATGTACAAACCGTGGAACGGACAGACGCAAGATCCATTCTATAGTATGGTATTCCGCATGAAAAAAATGGACGGAAGCTGGAGTTTCGACTATACCGTTTTCGACCGCTGGGTGGAATTTATGATGAACGAGATTGGCATTACGCAACAGATAAACTGCTACACAATGATTCCATGGGCATTATCCTTCGACTATTTCGATCAGGCAAGCAACAGCATCGCTTTCGTCAAAGCTAAACCGGGTGACAAGGCTTATTCGGAATACTGGACAGTGTTCTTGAAAGATTTTGCCCGCCATCTGCGTGATAAAGGATGGTTCGAAAAAACTACGATCGCTATGGATGAACGTCCCATGGAAGCTATGCGTGAAGCCATAAAAGTCATTAAAGGAGCAGATCCTGATTTTAAAATATCGCTTGCAGGAGGCTATCATCCCGAAATACAGGCAGACCTTTACGACTTGTGTATTCCTTATGGCAACAACTACCCCGCCGACATAAAAGCTGAACGAGAAAAAAGAGGACAGTTTAGTACCTATTATACTTGCTGTGCCGAATCATTCCCAAACATGTATACATTCTCTGCTCCGGCAGAAGCGACCTGGACCGCCATACATGCCGTTGCCGGCAACTACGACGGATACTTGCGCTGGGCAGTGAATAGTTGGCCGGAAGATCCTTTGCGCGACTCACGTTTCCGTAGCTGGGGTGCCGGCGATTGCTTCAGCATTTATCCAGGACCACGAAGCAGCATACGTTTTGAACGGTTGACTGAAGGAATCCAGAATTGCGAAAAAATTCGTATTCTCCGCGAGGAACTGCAAAGCAAAGGGGAAAAAGCCAAATTAAACAAACTGAATCAAGTCATTTCAAAATTCACGCCTGAAGGTTTATCGAAGACTCAACAGACTGCAGATGAAATGGTCAATGAATTGGAGTTGATGATCAACTCACTATAAATTATCCGGCAGAACAATTATTACCACCAATAGTTCATGGATTGAATTATCGATGATGATACATCACTTGACAAAAAAACCGGCAAAGAACAAATCTTTGCCGGTTACACAATCAAAACCTCTTTTCTATACTAATTACTTTTCCCTAATAAACACATTTATAGGTGTCCCTGAAAAATCCCAATTCTCCCGTATCTGATTTTCAAGAAAACGTTTGTATGGTTCCTTTATCCATTGTGGAAGATTGCAGAAAAAGACAAACGAAGGAACAGTTACTTTGGGAAGTTGAGTCACATATTTAATCTTTATATACTTACCCTTCCACGCTGGAGGCGGCGTATTTTCTACAATTGGTAACATTACTTCATTGAGTTTGGATGTAGGTATGCGTCGTTTACGATTTTCGTAAACACCATTAGCTGTCTCCAACACTTTAAATATTCGTTGCTTCGTAAGCGCTGAAATAAAAAGAACCGGGAAATCTGTAAATGGAGCTAATCGGTCGCGAATAGCATTCACATACGAATCGATCACTTTTTGATCTTTATCTTCTACCAAATCCCACTTATTGACACATACTACCAATCCTTTTTTATTCTTCTGCACCAAAGAGAAGATATTCATATCCTGACTTTCTATACCGCGTGTTGCATCAAGGATCAAAATACAAACATCTGAATTTTCAATAGCACGTATTGAGCGGATCACCGAATAGTATTCTAAATCTTCATTTACTTTACCCTTCTTTCGAATGCCCGCCGTATCAACCATGTAGAAATTAAGTCCATATTTATCATATTTTGTATATATAGAATCGCGCGTAGTACCCGCAACATCCGTTACAATATGACGTTCTTCTCCAATGAATGCATTTATTAAAGAAGATTTTCCTGCATTAGGACGGCCTATAACAGCCAAGCGGGGAAGTTCTTCTTCCGGCTGATCAGCCAAATCTTTCGGTAAAAGATCTAGAATCTTGTCCAACAAATCTCCTGAGCCTGAACCGTTGGCAGCAGAAATACAAAAAGGATCTCCTAAGCCTAAAGAATAGAACTCTGCTGATTCAGGATGATCATCATAATTATCAGCTTTATTTGCCACAATAATGACCGGTTTATTCGCCCGGCGCAAAATGTTGGCTACGTCCAGATCTAAATCAGTTATTCCACCTTGTATATCAACAATGAACAAGATAACATCAGCTTCTTCCACAGCTATATGTACTTGTTTATTTATTTCCTCTTCAAATATGTCTTCAGAGTTAATAACCCAACCTCCGGTATCGATCAATGAAAACTCCTTTCCGGTCCACTCAACTTTGCCATACTGGCGGTCGCGAGTGGTTCCTGCCGCTTCATCAACAATAGCCTGACGTGTTTGCGTAAGGCGATTGAATAAAGTGGACTTTCCTACGTTGGGCCTACCAACTATTGCAACAATATTTCCCATAAACTATTATTCGTTATATTCTTTATAAGTGTCCGGTTTATTCCTGTTCGTATCCGAAATTTTTTAATAAATTGTCTCGATTACGCCAGTCCTTTTCCACTTTGACGAACATTTCAAGAAAAACCTTCTTTTCAAAAAAACGTTCTATATCCTTTCGAGCCATAGCACCTACTTTCTTCAACGCTTGTCCGCCATGACCAATTATTATTCCTTTTTGCGATTCACGTTCAACGACAATAAGTGCTTTAATACGAATCAGCGACTCCTCTTCTATAAACTGCTCGACCATAACCTCTACTGCATACGGGACCTCTTTTTGATAATAAAGAAGTATCTTTTCCCTAATTATTTCCGAAACGAAAAAACGAGCCGGCTTATCGGTAAGAGCATCTTTGTCGAAATAAGGAGGCGACTCAGGCATTAATTCCTCAATACGGTGCTTTACATAATCTATATTAAAATTAGACAATGCTGAAATAGGAATAATCTCTGCCTGCGGAAGCAGTTGTTCCCATTGATCAACAATCTTTTCAAGTTTTGGTTGTGTTGTCTGATCAATCTTATTAATTAATAACAAAATGGGGCACGTCATTCTTTCAACTTTCACAAGAAAGTCCCCATTTTTATCTATTGTCTCAATAATATCGGTAACATACAACAAGACGTCGGCGTCATCCAACGCCGATTTTGAAAAATCAAGCATTGACTCCTGCAACTTATAATTAGGATGCAGAACTCCCGGTGTATCGGAATACACAATCTGCATATCTTCAGTATTAACTATACCCAAGATACGATGACGTGTAGTCTGAGCTTTCGATGTAATAATCGAAAGACGCTCACCCACCAGTCGGTTCATCAGCGTAGACTTACCAACATTAGGGTTTCCGACAATATTGACAAAACCGGATTTATGCTTTTTTTCCGTCATAACTCCATTTTAAATAGATTGCCCCCCAAGTAAACCCAGCTCCAAAAGCAGCAAGAATCAAATTATCGCCTTTCTTCAGTTTATCTTCCCACTCCCACAAGCAAATAGGAATTGTGCCTGCACTGGTGTTTCCATATTTCTGAATATTAATCATCACTTTACTTGGATCAACTCCTAAACGGCGAGCTGTAGCATCAATGATACGCAAATTAGCCTGATGAGGAACTACCCATGCAATATCTTCATCTTTCAATCCATTACGTTCGGCTACTTCGGCAGCTGCATCAGCCATGTATGAAACCGCATATTTAAAAACATAGCGACCATCTTGCCATACAAAATGTTCACGATTTTTTACTGTTTCATAACTTGGAGGATAAGCTGAACCACCGGACTTCATTATCAAATGAGAGTATCCTTCCCCATTCGTACGAAGCAATGTATCTAAAACGCCATAATTCTCAATTGTAGGCTCCAACATAACAGCCCCGCACGCATCACCGAACAAAGGACATGTTGTCCGGTCAGTATAATCAGTAATAGCCGTCATCTTATCACCAGCAACAACAATCACTTTCTTATAGCGACCTGAACGTATATAATTTGTACCCGTTTCCAATCCATACAAAAAGCCTGAACATCCGGCCTGTACATCGAATGTCATAGCATTCACACATCCCGTGTGATAAGCAATGATAGAAGAAGTTGTCGGAAAATGATGATCAGGAGTAGATGTTGCTGTCAGCAATACCTCCACTTCTTCCGGTTTTGTCCCCGTTTTTTCAAGCAATTGGTTAACTGCACGGATTCCCATAAACGAGGTTCCCAAACCTTCTCCCTTTAATATTCTGCGTTCTTTGATTCCTACACGTGTCATAATCCACTCGTCCGTAGTATCGACCATTTTCGAAATGTCTTCGTTCGTCAATACATCATCGGGGACATAGCCTCCGACACCTGTAATAACCGCATTTATTTTATCCATAACTTAATTATATATGAATGTTCTGATTCTCAATTAAAAAATAGCCCTAAAAAGATTTTTAGGGCTACTCTTCTAATCTGCCAATCTGAGCAGACTTAGACAGCGGCTTCTTTTTCGATAGCCAATTTTCCTCTATAATAGCCACATTCACCACATACAGTGTGATAAACATGCCATGCACCACAATTTGGGCATATAGCCATTGTTGGAGCTACAGCCTTATCATGAGTTCTTCTCTTGGCTGTTCTTGTCTTACCTTGTCTTCTTTTAGGATGTGCCATTTTTTTATTTATTTAATTGTTATCATCTTCAAGTAATCCTTTCAGACCGTCCCAGCGTGGATCTGTAGAAGATTCTTCCTCTACGCTAATATCTATGTCTTCTTCCTCTACTTCATCCGTATTCTCATATTCCTTATCAGTATCATCAACACTTCTCGTCATATGCCGCTTCAACTTTGATGACATTTGCTTGTTGCACTTACCCGGAGCATGAACATGCATCATAGGCACAGCCAACGATATAAACTCATAGAGGAACCACGCTACATTAATGTCTCCTTCTTCTTCCGGTACGACTACAATCTCATCACTTTCTTCGGAATACTCCTTTCCAAATTTTACAATCAAACGATTATGCGTACTTATAGGAATATCAACATCATCCAAACATCTATCACACGGTACTAATACCGTTCCTTCAATCTGAAAGTTCATCTCGAACATCAACGACAAACGATTGACAGTAAGATGAACTTTTACTGTCCCTTTCCTAACCTGATCGCCATCGATATCCATAAAAAACTTATTCTCCAGCAAGTACTCATATTCATGGACTCCTGGAGTGAGATTCTTCAAATCAATATCGTATAATTTAAATTTTCCCAAAGCTTTTTATATAAAACCGTGCAAAGGTACAAATTTTCTATTAATAAATACAATACCTCTCTACATTTTTTACACACAAAGAATCAAACCTTACATTTACGCAGTTCTATTCGAAAAGTTGTACCTTTTCCGAGTTCCGAACTTTTTACATATATCTGGCCATTATGATATGATTCTATAATCCGTTTCACTAAAGATAAACCTAATCCCCATCCACGTTTCTTGGTCGTATAACCCGGATTAAAGACTGTCTTGAATTTTGATTTAACAATCCCTTTACCACTATCTGAAACATCAATGCGTACAATTTTATCTTTTTCTTCAACTTGATAAATAATCTTTCCATGCCCTTCCATAGCGTCGACTGCATTTTTAGTAAGATTTTCGATCACCCATGAAAATAAAGAATCATTCATCAACACAAATATAGGTTTATCAGGCAGCAAGGTTATTAATTGTACTTTAGAAGAAATACGCGTTTGCATATAACCTACAGCCGACTGAACAGCCGAACATATATCTACAGGAAGCGGTTCGGGATTCGATCCTATCTTTGAAAAGCGTTCCGCTATAGTACCTAAACGATTTATATCTTTTCCCATCTCTTCCAGCAGCGAAGGATCAATATCCTTTGTTTTCAAGTATTCCATCCACGCTATCAAAGAAGATATTGGTGTACCTAACTGATGTGCCGTTTCTTTCGACAATCCAACCCAAACCTTATTTTGTTCAGCCTTCTTTGTGCTAGCCAAAGCTAAAAAAGCAATTAGTATAAAAACAAAAACCACGGTCAACTGAACATAAGGATAAATCAGAAGACGCTTTAGAATAATAGAATCATCGTAATACACATACTGGAATGAATTATCACCCATGTCAATGACTATCTTATTTTTACTCTTCAATTCCTTTACTTTGGCTTTTTTAAATGCTTCAACATCCTTATCCGGGAAATCCACATTCTTATCAGCAATTATACTATCTTTATCATTGCACAAAACTACCGGAATTGTAGTATTTCCTTGGATAATTTTCAAAACAAGCGACATATCCACAGCACTATCCATACTTGCAGTCAAACGAGTAGCATCAGCCCACACCTCCATTTTTTGGCGTTCCTCTTTTGCAAGATCTTTTATCAAAATATCTGATACAACAACGGAAATGATTGCAATCAATACCGCCGTAACAATAAATACATATTTCAGTCTTTGACGAGAATCATATATATTCTGCATAAATATTCAAATGCTAATAAGATTATCCTTCCATTGATCTTTGCTAATAAACATATATATATATAAACTGTATGTAACAGGAAATATTATAGTACAAATATAAAAAATGAACCTTCCATAAAGGTACAAAGATACAATTAAAAGAAAGAAAATTCCAGAGCAAAGGCGATTTCTTTAGAACGAATGACTTCAAATTATAATAGCAGAAAAAGGAGTTGAAGCGGAGGGAGTCACTTGTTGCTGTTGCCATAAAAAACAAAGGGAGCGATCATCTGATCGTTCCCTCTTGTCTCTG
>JGI2065J20421_1000706_pt1 | contig 33349 bp, 23 predicted proteins | sample Biomet5_FD_20421 | JGI IMG/M metagenome (IMG submission 20421)
TAATACAGTTGGCAGACCTTTTCGGAGCCCCTTTAGGGGTATTGTTTGTTAAATGCCCTTATAGGGCTTAATCATGCCTCCGGCTTAGCCGGAGGTTTTGATTACGCGAAGTTCGGAAGGCCTCATATAGCCCGTCTGACTATGTGTTGAAGTTCAGAATAAAATCCTTTATTTCTTCTGGGGGCAAGGGCCTGCTATAGTAATATCCCTGAATATTATCACAACCCATTTTTTTCAGTGTCAGTAGCTGTTTTTCAGTTTCAACACCTTCCGCTATGACTTTCTTTCCAAGGGCGTGCACTGTGTGAATAATACACTCAATCAGGAGACTATTGTACACCTCTTTAATCTCATCAATAAAGACTTTATCAATCTTTATATAATCGATGGGAAAGTTTATAAGATGCAATAAAGAGTTATAGCCCGTGCCAAAATCATCCAATGAAATTGTTACACCAAGATTTTTAATTTTGTTTAATAAATCCCCCTTATCGTTCTCGATGATTGATCTTTCCGTTAACTCAAACTCAAGTAAGGAGGGGTCTATATGATTTAGTTCGAGGCAGTTTTTTGTATATTCAACGATAGAATCATTTTTCAAATCCATTGAAGAAATATTGACTGCAACTTTTGTCTTTACACCTTCCTCTTGCCAAGTTTTCAATTGATTAATTGTATTTCTGATTACCCAATTTGTTATTTCGGTGATAATTCCGGAATCTTCCGCGATTTTAATAAATTCCGCTACATTCATTTGGCCCTTGCAACTATTCCATCTCAGCAGCGCTTCAACGCCCATTACTTCATTTGATAGCAGATTTATTTTTGGTTGATACACAAGCGTAAACTTATCATGTTCAATAGCGTCATAAAGAGCAATGACGGTTTCGTAATTCTCTTTGTTTTTTTCCATAACCGAGCGATCATAAATAGAAATTTGATTTTTTGTAAATTCTTCTTGGCCCAATATTATGCGTAATTTAACAAACAAATCATCCTCATCGTCACTGTGCAACGGAAAGTTTATAATACCACAGTGAACAGTGAGGCAAATTGGCAGCCCATCTATAAATATGGGCTGATTTAATATATCCAAGAATTTCTTAGCTTGTAAACAGGAGGCTTCAACATTGCATTCGCACATCATAACGACCATTTCATCCGCATTTAGTGAGTATATATTTCTTTTATCAAAAAGTTCCGTTAAGATTTTCAGCGCTTCCAAGACGGATTCTTTCCCAATTTCGTAATTTACATAAATGTTGATTTGATCAAGGTTTAAAATTTTGAAAGCGACCAGTGTAATGTCCTTTTTATCGCCTATCAAATAATGTAAATCGGACTTCAATTTATGACTGTTCGGGTAACCGGTAATGATATGTTCATATGAATTTTTAATCTCAATTTCTTGATTTGAGATTATTCGATGAAACAGTAATCCGACCACAGACCCTATAATCATAAAAATAATCATTCTTATGATCCAGCTGCTTGGTGATTGCACAACTCCTTGAGAAACATCTAATGGCATCCATGGGCCTAAGGCAATCCCCGCCGCCAAAGCAGCGGCGATACCACCTTTTACTCCAAAGACAAATGCGGATATGATGATTGGGATGTACATTAGATGGGTATAAGCAAATATTGTCCCATTTGTTGTGTAGACGATATAATCAATTAAGAGAATTAAAATTAAAATAAAAAAAAATGAAACAAGTGGATTATTCCGACTTTGGATTTTAAACAATGAATTTTTTTTCATGATTAGCCCTCCTAAGCGAAACCTTTGGTTAAATTGTTACCTGCCGTCACGTTCGTTTTTAGCTTCATTACTCTATCAACCTGTTTATGTTGCATTTGCATAATTGCTGTAATGACTATTTTTAGTAATCATATTATATTCCATTATATGATTATTTTCAACAAAATATCATAAAACTAAACAATATATTTGTAAATTAATCTAAAAATTTAAATAATATTGGCATAGAGTCATTAATTGAAAGCAAAACCATGCGATATATTTTTATTATCGTATCGAAAATTATGGCTGACAAAAAAATAGCAATTAATTGTCTAAGGTGCATAGTGCATTTGAAATGTAAATATATAAATAGTAAAAATAGAATAAAATGTTAGAATTTATGACAATATTTTTCAACATTTTTAAGAATTACTGTATTTATCTTTATTCATGCCGACTATTATTATAGGTTGTAAAAAAGTTAGGGATGCAATATTCTCGAAAGAAGGAAAACAAATGAACAAATTTAAATCACTCAAAACAAAACTGATTGTGTGTACCACGGTGATTGTATGCTTAACGGCTATTCTGAATTTAATTGTCGGTATCGTGGCAAGTAATAAAAGCATTACTCAGAATGTTGAAAGTGACCTGCGCTCTATTGGGCAGACGACGGAAGTAGCCATTAGCAGTTCTTTGAACAACATAAAATTAGGCGTTCAATCCACAGCAAAATCGGATATGATTGGAAAAGCTGACGTTACTCAGACTGATTTGTTGATCATGCTGGACAAGCAAAAAAAAGAACTGGGGTATCAGTCGTTAAGTATTGTAGATCAAACCGGTAAGATTATCAGCGGGGATACCAACCTGAACGGTAAAAACATTGCCGATCAGGAGTATTTCAAAAAAGCGATGGCAGGTGAAACCTACATATCGACTACTACTTATGATATTAACAAAAAATTGTGCGTTATCGCCTGCACACCGGTATCCAATGACAATAATTATAAGGGCGTGGTTTTGGCGACTCTTGACCTACAGACTTACAGTAATATTATTAAGAATATTGTGGTGGGAAAAACGGGCAACGTGTTTATTATTGACAAAGAGGGAACTCTGATTGCTAATATTCGCCCGGCATTGGTGGAAAGCAGGACAAACTTTATTGAAAAAGCAAAAAGTGAACCCAGCTATGCGACTGTTGCTGCTGTTTATAAAAATATGATCGCCGGCAAGAGCGGGGTGGAAACCTATGCATATGATACAGGCGACCGAATTTGTTACTATGCGCCTCTGAAAAACACCGACGGCTGGTCTTATGGAGCAGTGGCCCCCATTGCAGAAATGACCTCGACAATTTGGTACACCATTTTGGGCCTTGGAATTGCTTCCCTATTGTGCATTTTGCTGGGCGTCTTTCTCTCTTTGTTGGTGGCAAAATCGATTGCAAATCCGATTTCTCTTGTTTGCCACAGATTGGAACTTTTAGCCGACGGTGATCTGCATACAGATACCGTAGAAGTAAATGCAAAGGATGAAACCGGTATTTTAGCATCATCGCTCAATAAAACCGTCAATTCCCTGCGCAGCTATATTACCGGGATAACTCAAACCCTGAAGGAAATTTCGCAGGGCAATATGCTTACAGAGGTTCAAGGGGATTTCGAGGGTGATTTTGCTCCGATCAAGGAGTCTCTTGTCACAATTACGGAATCGCTCAATGCAGTCTTATCGGATATTAATCAGGCTGCGGAGCAGGTCTCAAGCGGTTCCGAGCAAGTATCCAACGGCGCGCAGGCACTGGCGCAGGGCGCAACGGAGCAGGCAAGCTCAATCCAAGAACTCTCCGCTTCGATTACCGAAATATCTGCTCAGGTTAGAGAGAACGCGGAAAACGCCGCGAGCGCAAGCCGGAACGCCAACAATGCCAGCACTGAAATCGAAATAAGCAATAAACACATGGGTGAGATGGTGACCGCGATGTCTCAAATTAATGATTCCTCCAGTCAAATAGAAAAAATCATTAAAACCATCGAGGACATTGCATTCCAAACCAATATTCTTGCACTGAATGCGGCTGTGGAAGCAGCAAGGGCGGGTGCTGCGGGCAAAGGCTTTGCCGTTGTAGCCGATGAAGTGAGAAATTTGGCCAGTAAAAGTGCGGAAGCAGCAAAAGACACAACATCTCTGATCGAAAATTCAATGAATCAAGTTGGAAGCGGTACAAAAATAGCCGAAGAAACCGCAAAGTCCCTGCTTCGGGTTGTAGAGGGTGTGAAAATAGTTTCAGATACGATTGAAAAAATTTCACAAGCGTCTAATCAGCAATCCGACGCCATCAATCAGGTAACGCTGGGTGTTGATCAAATTTCAAATGTAGTACAAAACAATTCCGCAACAGCCGAGGAAAGTGCAGCCGCAAGCGAAGAACTCTCCGGTCAGGCTCAGACAATGAAAGATCTTGTCGGCAAATTCAAATTAAAAAAATAGATTAGACAGAATCACAAATGCCCAATTCATAACTACAGCGGTTGAAGCTGAAAAATAAAACAAAAAGGTTCAAAATGGAGTGAGTAATCATCTCCTTTTTGAACCTTTTGTCGGTTATACGCCTTTGGATTTGCAGGCTTTTTTGTCGTCGGATTGAGCGCACCCCATGTTCTTCGCTTGGCGCGGTTCAGCTCGCGCTGTGCTTTTTTGCTCAGCTTTTGTGTAGGAATAAATTTTCGCATTGCAATCACCCTTTCATAAGTAGTATACCATATGCTGCCGCTAAAATTCAAAGGCAATTTCTGATTGCTCTTCATCTCATACGGCGAAACGCGTGGAATATTATCCCAATTTTCTATTGATTATTTTCGTTTGTTTGATTATAGTAGATATACCACATAAAGCAAATCGATTATGAAATTAAATTATACATAATTATACTACATTGCAAATACTGCATATTCAACGATACTTTATGTACACAAAAATTGATATTAGGGAATGCTTTTACTTGGAAAGCAAATTGAAAATAAAGATTGAAGGGAGAAAAGTAGTGTTAGTTGTTGGCGTTGATATTGGGGGAACAAAATGTGCCGTCAATTTAGGAGAAGTTTTAGAGGGGCGCGCGCGCGAATGTCATACATAAGTGCAAAATCAGAGAAACAAAGTCCTGTTCTCCACAGGAAATGCTGGACGGGTTGGCGGAGGACATTGTCTCCTGTAGAGAACTATTGGATGGATCTCAGCAAATTCAGGGAATAGGAATCAGCTGTGGAGGACCCTTAAACAGCAAAACAGGCACAATCCTTTCTCCACCCAACCTTCCGGGGTGGGATGATATTCCTATTACGGATTTCTTCAGGGAAAAAACGCAGCTTCCGGCCTGGCTTTGCAATGATGCCAATGCCTGTGCAATTGCAGAATGGAAATTAGGAGCGGGAAAAGGCTGCTCAAACATGATTTTTATAACTTTCGGCACAGGACTTGGTGCAGGTCTTATCTTAGATAACCGGCTGTATTCCGGTACCTGCGACATGGCGGGGGAAATCGGGCACATTCGTCTTGCTGATTACGGGCCGACCGGATATGGAAAGATGGGTTCCTTTGAAGGCTTCTGCAGCGGCGGAGGCATTGCACAGTTGGCAAAATCAATGATTCTTGAGGAGTCTCAAAAGGGGCATAAGACAGAACTCTGCAAGAATTTGAGTGAACTTGAAAATATAACGGCGGCGCAAGTCGGAATTGCAGCGAAAAACGGAGATTGCCTTTCACTGGAGATTTTAAAGCAGGTTGGCTTGCAACTTGGTAAAGGCCTGTCTGTATTAATGGATATAATTAATCCGGATTGTATTGTGATTGGAAGCATTTTTACTCGGAATTATGATGAAATCTGGCCATATGCAGAGCGAGTAATTGAAAAGGAAACACTTCAAGCGGTTCGTGAAAGCTGCAAAATAGTACCCAGCCAGCTATCGGAATCGGTTGGAGATATCGCCGGCTTAATCGTTGCCGATTATAATGTTAGATTGGAGAATTAAAATGAAGGAACGTACAAACCAATTTTTAGAGCATTTTGTAAGTCTGCATCAGGACTTATGCCCGGTTCAGACCGATATTTTGAATGTTTGTGAAACACTGTTGAATGTGTATCAAAAAGGCGGGAAGGTTTTAATCTGTGGAAATGGAGGAAGCTGTGCGGACGGCGACCATATTGTTGGGGAACTGATGAAAGGATTTTTATTAAAAAGGCCTTTGGACCATAAAATGAAGGATAAATTTACGCAATGCTATGGGGAGGAAGGTACACTGATTGCTGAAAAATTACAATGCGGACTTCCGACCATTTCGCTTAATGCCCATGCCGCACTGATATCTGCTTTCAGCAATGATGTGGATTCCAGACTGATTTATGCTCAGCAGGTGATGGGCTTTGCCGTGGAGGGTGATGCAGTAATCGGAATCAGTACTTCCGGCAATGCGGCCAATGTGGAATATGCCCTGATGGCGGCAAAGGCGGTGGGTGCGGTATCAATTGCCTTAACAGGCAGAGACGGTGGGAAAATAGGAAAAATTGCAGATTACAGCGTGATTGTACCTGCCCGGGAAACGTATCGGATTCAAGAATATCATCTTGCAATTTATCATTTGATCAGTGCCTATATAGAATCGGAAATTTTTACAGATTAGCTGAATTTTTTGTGTGCAGAAAAGGAGGAAGTATGATAAAGGTTGTTATTGCGGATGATGAAGAAAATGTATGCCAACTGATTCGGGGCTTGATTGACTGGAAGTCATTGGATATGGAAATTGTGGGAGTTGCCCATAACGGTGTTGAAGCACTGGAATTAATCAAAACACTGTCACCCGATTTAATGATTACGGATATCCGTATGCCGGGTTATGACGGATTGGAAATGATCCAACGCGCCAAAATGATAAAAGATAATTTGGACTTTATTATCATCAGCGGCTATCGTCATTTTGAATATGCACAAAATGCAATTAAATATGGAGTGAGCGACTATCTTTTAAAGCCGATTAAAAAAGAGGATTTTTTGATTGCGCTCAACAAAATGCGTGAAAGATACATACAGCGCACAGAACAGATGAGCAATGAGGAACGTTTAAAACAGCGGCTTAAAAGTGATGTGGATAAATTGCGTGCCAACCTGTTTACCGAGAGGCTGTTAAAAAAGGGCGTAACCACAAATGATTTAACCCTTGAAATGATTAATGAAACCTATCATTTCTCATTTCAACCAGGTCTTTTTCAAGTGTGTGCGGTTAAGATTGATTGCGGATTTGAAGATCAGTACAACAACACCATTCAGATATTGGAAGATAAGGTTACGCAGATTTTAAACAGCCTGTTAAAAGGGCAATGCTTTGATATGGAAATTTATTTGGATGACAGCATTACCTATTGCATTTTAAACTTTGATCTCGATAGCAAAAAAAGCATACGAAAACTTATGAAAGCAGCATTTGACGAATTAATGGTACAAAAAGCCGTATTCGAACAGCATGAATTCACCCTTGGCACGGGTACGGTTGTAGAAGATGCCGGGCAGTTGAAAGATACTTTTCGGGCAGCAAGATATGCAATCGGCCAGCGGCTTCTTTTGGGAACGGGCAAGTTTATTGAAAACGTAACCGTACATCGCGAAGCGCAAAGGGAAAGCACAATGCTGGCTGAATTGAACAAAGCAATGGGCGTGGCCATTGAAGTGCTCGACAAAGAAGCAATGCTGAACTGCATTGCCGGTTTAAAACAACAGATCAAAACGGAAAACCTTTTATGCGGTGAAGAAATATTTTCTTTGGCCAAGCATGTTTGTGAAATGTATTTAACGCATCTCAGAAATAATCAAATTCAGATTCAGTATGGCGACGAGTTCTATGAAAAATTCTGCATTCATGCCAACCGATGCAGTTCTGTTGATCAGCTTTTTGAGTATCTGTCCGTCATGGTGGGAGAATCCCTTGATGTGATTATCGTCGACAAAAAGCAGGCGGATACCAAACCGATTCGCCTTGCAAAACAATACATTCAGCAAAACTACATGAACCCGATCAGCCTGGAGGAAGTCAGCAGCTTTGTCGGGTTTAATCCCACCTACTTCAGCACGCTCTTTAAAAAAGAAAACGGCGGAAATTTTGTGGAATATCTTTCTGAAATTCGCATGAATAAAACCAAAGAGCTCCTAAGAGAAACAAATTTAAGTATTGCCGTCATTTGTGAGCAGGTGGGATACAATGATTTAAAAAATTTCACCAAGAGTTTTAAAAAGAATGTTGGATTAAAGCCAAATGAATACCGCAAATTATACTCTTAAGCGGGGATGATAAAATGAAAAAAAGTACGCGGTATCTTTCTTACCGTTTGATGTGGATGTTGGCAATCACATTTGCGCTGATGCTTGTTTTTCTCATTACCCTTACTGTAATTGCGATTCAGGACCGCAAATATCTGTTCCTTGTTTCGGCCGGGTATTTATTGCTTGGCATCGTTGTGTACGCTTATTACAAATGGATTTATCGGCCATTCAAGGAAAGTTCAAAGGTTTTGCAGCTGTTCGCAACGGGCTACACGATTAACGGCCTCTTTGGCCAAAATGTGTTTTTAAGCCCGGAAATCGAAGAGGTAACGAAAAAAGTCCAGGAAATCATGAATACGGACGAACTAATCAGCGCAACAAAAAAACAGGCGCAATACCTTGCTTTGCAAAACCAAATAAACCCGCATTTCCTCTATAATACGCTGGAGGGCATCCGCGGGGAAACATTAAACGCAGGACTGGAAAATGTAGCCAAGATGACAGAAGCATTGGCTACATTTTTTCGTTATACCATTTCCAATGTCGAAAATTTAGTAGCGCTGGAGGATGAGCTGACAAATGTAAACAATTACTACATTATTCAACGATATCGCTTTGGCGAGCGATTAAACCTCAGCGTGGAGTACGATACGGAAGACGAGATCGATATCATGTCGTACAAGCTTCCGAAATTAACCCTGCAGCCCATTGTGGAAAATGCAATTTATCACGGGATTGAGCGGAAAATCGGCAACGGAAAACTGCGTATTAAAATTGAAACGACTGCTACCCGGTTAATTATTACCATATCCGACGATGGAGTGGGGATGACAGAAGAACGGTTAAGCGAGATCAATGATAAGCTGAACCGTACAACGCTTGACTATATTAAGCCGGACAGCGAGGCTCACAGCGGGATTGCCGCAGTCAATGTCAATAACAGGATCAAGCTTTTGTTTGGGGAAGAGTACGGAATTTGCATGTACAGCACACTAAATGTAGGCACGGATGTAGAAATTACTCTGCCGCTGATAAAAAAGGATATGAAGGAACGAAATGAAAACTGAAATCTTGAGGCTGGAAAGAGTTACTACTATTCAGGATGAGGTGACTCTGCTCGACAACCTGAGCCTGCATATCTTTCAATGTGAAATTATGGGGCTTGTGTGCGTAAACGCCAACGGAAAAGAGTCTTTAATTCAGCTAATCAGTCAGAATTTGCCGATTCATTATGGGCGTGTGTATTTTAATGAGGTACTCGTGAATAATTATCAGCACAGTCCGTTTACAATGAATAAAGTGGCTGTCATTGAACAGAAGAGCAAGCTGATCGAAGATTTAAGCGTCGCGGACAATGTGTTTGTTTTGCGAAGAGGATTTAAAAAATATTTCATTAACCCCCGCGTGTTAAATGAGCAGCTGCAACTGTTTACAAAAGAAGTAGGGCTTAATATCGACGGAAATGATTTGATAGCAAATTTAAGTCCTTATGAAAAATGCATTGTGGAACTTTTGCGTGCGGTCATCATGGGTGCAAAGCTGATTGTTATCAGGGATATCAGCAATTGCGTCAGTGCGGCTGACCTTGCAAAGTTCCATAATCTTTTACGGTATTACTGTAAAAAGGGATTTTCCTTTTTATATATTTGCAATCACCATGAGGAAGCTTTCAAAATATGCAATAGAGTGTCCCTCATGAGAGATGGAAAAATATTAAGGGTATTCGATCAAGACGAATTTCAAAATGATAGCTTGGTTCCCTATTATATCCGGGAGTTTGCCGACGTTGCCAAGGTTATGAACGGCTGCCGGAGCAGAGAAGAAATATTGACCTTCCGGAACGTGTGCACGGAAAACTTAAATCATATGACGTTCTCGGTGGCAAAGGGGGAATGTACGGTATTATTTGATGTGGACAATACCGTCCTTCTGGACATGATGAAGCTGATGAATGGAGAACTGCGCCAGGACAGCGGAACCATTGTTTTAGGGGATGCCGTTTATTCACGAAAGCAAGCGCGGCACGCGGTGGGGAACGGCGTGGCATTTGTTGGGGAGGACCCCATTCATACAATGCTTTTTAAAGAAATGAGTTATATTAATAACCTTTGCATTTTGCTTGATAAAAAGCAAAATGCGGTTCGCTTAAACTCTAAAATCATCAAAAGTGTTATTCGTGAATATGAACCGATTGTTGGAACAGAAATTTATGAAACCAATATTATGAATTTAAAATTGCAATCTCTTTATGATTTGATCTATTACAGGATTGAGCTATGCCGCCCAAAAATTGTTTTTTGTTTACAGCCGTTTGCAGGTGCGGACATGTACTTAAGGCGGCATTTGATTGAGCTGATCAATAAATTGAAGAAAAAAGGNATTACCGTNATTCTTTTGTCNGTGAATATCGCAGATTCCCTTGTGGTAGCGGATAAGCTGATTTTGTTGGAAAAGGGCCGGTTCAGCAATGAATATATAAGTTCGGAATTTAATGNTTTCAGCTCAGAAGGAATTATAATTTAGAAGACAGTTTAATTAATANATAAAATATATAGATTGAATTTGTATTTTATAGACAATAAATATAAAAACATCAGAATATATACCCTATAATTCAAAATTTATCCCCCTTATGAAAATTGAAAACCAATGCTATACTGATAACACTGAAACAAGTTCCAGAGAAATAAGGACAGGTGAATTTATATGGGGGAATACATAGCTGAACTAAATCACATCAATAAAAGTTTCCCGGGAGTAAAGGCGTTGGACGATGTGTCGTTTAATCTAAAGTCCGGAGAAGTTTTAGCTCTGTTGGGAGAAAACGGCGCCGGAAAATCAACTCTTGTGAAAATATTGAGCGGTGTTTATACAAAGGATGACGGCGAAATCAAAATCTTTAATCAGGTGATTGAGGACTTGACGCCTAAGAAAGCTCAGGAACTGGGCGTAGCGATTATTCATCAGGAACTGAACATGTGCGCGCACCTTTCGGTGGCGGAAAATATTTTTTTGGCACGTGAAAAAACACATTCGGGGATTCTTTCAAACAAGGAAATGAATAGGGAAGCAAAGAAAATTTTAGCCCGGCTGAATATTGATATTGATCCGACCACGATTGTTGGCGATTTGGCTGTTTCCAAACAGCAAATGGTTGAAATTGCAAAGGCACTTTCTACAAATGCGAAAATTTTAATTATGGACGAACCGACTTCCGCACTGACTTCAAACGAAATTGACGATCTATTTATCATTATACGGAAACTAAAAGCAGAGGGCTGCGGAATTATTTACATATCTCATCGGCTGGAAGAATTGCAGAATATTATTGACCGTGTGCTCATCATGCGCGACGGAAAATATATTACATCCATGAACTTTGAGGACACGACGATGTCGGAAATTATTTCTAACATGGTCGGCCGCGAAATCAAAGAAAAATTCCCTCGTGTCACCTGTGAACGAGGGAAAAAGATATTTGAAGTTAAAAATTTAAATGCGGGTAAAATGGTTCGGGATATTAACCTTGACCTGTACGAGGGTGAAATCGTCGGCATTGCAGGGCTTATGGGGGCCGGACGAACAGAAACCACAAGAGCAATTTTTGGTGCGGATCCGAAAGAGTCTGGCCAAATTATCTTGGACGGCAAGGAAGTCACGATTAACAAGCCGATGGATGCAATCCGTGCGGGCATTGTACTTGCCCCGGAAGATCGAAAAAAAGACGGGTTATGTGTTAAGCTCAGCGTACAGGATAATATTGCTCTACCTAATTTGGATTTACTTTGCAACAAAATCGGAGTTGTCGACCGAAAAAAAGAAAAAATAATGACGAATAAAGCGGTCGCAAGTTTAAGCATTAAGCTTGTAAACGCAGATATGGATGCCGGAACTCTTTCAGGCGGAAATCAACAAAAAGTGGTTGTTGCCAAATGGCTGGCACGCAATTCCCGTGTAGTCATATTTGACGAACCGACAAGAGGAATTGACGTAGCTGCAAAAGTGGAAATCTACAACTTGATGAACGAACTGAAAAAGCAGGGAATCGGCGTACTTTTTGTTTCTTCCGAAATGCCCGAAATTATGGGAATCAGTGACAGGGTACTCATCATGTGTGACGGAAAAATCACCGGGGAATTGGCGACAGAAGAAGCGACACAGGACCTGATTCTGCAATACGCAACAAAGTTCGACTCTAAATTTGAGCCCAAAAAAGCTGAAGCAATAGCGATTTAGTAAATAATCACAAAATAAAGTCGGGAGCGTTAGAAATGGAAAACAGAGAAAAACAGAGCGTATGGAAAAAGCTTTTAGCCGTTCGGGGTATGGGCCAGGTTATTACCGTAACAGCCGGTCTTTTTGCCTTGTGTATCGTGTTTGCCTTTTTAAATCCATCCTTTTATTCGGGAAGAAATGTAGGAAATCTGCTTCGGCAGGTTGCGCCAATTTTGATTATCGGAATCGGCCAGTCCTATGTGCTCATAACGGGAAATATTGATTTGTCAATCGGGTCTGTGGTAGGTATGAGCTGTATGATTTCAGCGACCTTAATGACAAAAGGCATGAATCCATGGATTGCAATGTTATTTACACTGTTAATTTGTATAGGGGTTGGCATTTTAAATGGACTGTTGGTAGCACAGTGTAAACTGCCTCCATTTATTGCGACATTGGGCACCATGACAATTGCCAGAGGCGTCGCTCAAATTGTTAATAACAACTATAATACAGACGCAATCGGCGAGGCCGCACAGGGCTACCGCGACTTATTCTACTATGGAAGTGCTTTCGGACTTTATAACACAATCTGGATTGCAGTTATATTATTCCTTGGATTTAATTTTCTGCTTAGCAAGACCCGTACCGGACGTCATATTTATGCAGTAGGCAGCAATATTGAAGCGTCTAAATTATCAGGTATCAACACGAATAGCACAACGATCAAAGTATATGTTGTAAGTGCATTTTGTGCCGGCGTTGTTGGCCTTATCACAAGTGCAACTGCCGGAATGGGAACAATGGACGCCGGTAATATGTATGAGATGTATGCGGTTGCAGCTTCCGTTATCGGAGGTGTATCCACTCTTGGCGGTCAGGGGCTTCTAATTGGTACGGTGGTCGGCGCAGCGATTTGGGGAGTACTTCAGAACGGTCTTCAGTTTGCAGGCGCACCGGTTGCAATGCGTAATATTATAATCGGAACTATCGTGGTGATTTCCGTTTTGCTCGATGTCGTAATCCGTACGGGGAAACCCAGAAAAGCAAAAAACAACGGGAAATTAGTTGCAGTACGAAAAGAAAGTTAAAGCAAACGCTTTAATGTATAAAAATTTGGGAGGCTTATTGTAATGAAGAAGAAGATCTTAGCTATTTTACTATGCGCGGCTATGGCAGCAACCTCTATGGTTGGCTGTAGTCAGACACCAGCAGCATCCACACCGGCTAATGCACCGGCCGCAGGCGCAAGTTCTGCAGCGGCTCCGGCTGCCGACAAAAAGATCAAAGTCATTTTGATCACAATGGACAGTTTGGATCAGCACTGGGTGGCAGTGGACAAAGGCGCCAAAAAGGCAGCCGATGAAATTGGAAACGTTGAATACAAATGGATGGCGCCTGATAAAAAAGACGATGCACAGCAAATCGAACGTGTGAATAATGCAATTGCCGATGGAGCAGATGCAATCATGATCGCGGCAAATGGTCCGGACGCTATTTCAGCGTCATTGGAAGATGCAAAGGCAAAAGGAATTAAGATTATTTATGTAGACTCTCCTGCAAAAACCGAAGGCGTTGCAACATTTGCCACAGATAATCAGGCTGCAGGAAAAACCGCAGGCGAGCAAATGCTGAAAGCACTGGAAGCGGCCGGTAAAAAAGACGGCAAAATAGGTATTGTCAACGTTAATTCCGCCACAGCTTCTACTGTTGCACGTGAAAAAGGCTTCCGCGCGGCATTTGAAGGCAAAGGTTATACATTGCTTCAAACTCAGTATGGTGAAGGAGACGCCACAAAATCACAGGACATTGCCGATAACTACATTACTGAAGGCGTCGTAGGTATTTTCGGAGCGAACGAAGGCAGCACCGTCGGTGCCGGCAATGCAATTAAAGGTTCCGGCAAAAAAGATATCGTCGGCGTTGGCTTTGATAAATCCGATTCCATCTTCTCACTGATTAAAGACGGTTCCCTCCTTTGCACAATGGCTCAAAATCCGGACGTAATGGGATCCGAAGGAATGAAAGCAGCCGTTAAAGCAGTCAAGGGTGAAACAATTGATAAGACGTCAGTTGACACCGGCGTTTCTATTCTAACAAAAGATACAATCAAATAAACTCTTTCACAAATACACTATACATACAGGGATTACTTTTTATAGGGTGATCCCTGTAACACAATTCAAGGCCAAATTCAGCTTCAAAAAGATGAATTTGGCCTTCTTTTTATGCCGAAGCACAAGTAAACTTTCATTTCAAATAAATATATAATTACAATTGTATGGAAAGCCTTTGACATATTGCTCCGTAAATATTATGCTTATAACTGACGGATAATGGCGGCCCTTAATCATTACAGGAGGGCAGAAGCAGGCATTTCAAACTCAGTCCGAAATGTTGAAAATAGATTATGTTTCAAAAACTGTAATACTGGAAGGAAAATAAAAATGGAACTCAACAAAAGCAACATGAAAAAACTTGTTTTGCTCATTGCTTTCGGCGCTGCATTTTATATGGCACTGCAAAACTTATTTCGGTTCTCCGACCTCGTTAATACAATGATAAGGATATTCGAGCCTATTGTGCTCGGGCTTGCCTTTGCATTCATTTTAAATGTTTTGATGCGGCAGGTGGAAACGCGGCTGGCTGCTCCGCTGAATCGTCGCTACACGAAGAATTGGCCCAAAGTGCGCAGGCCTCTCAGTATCCTGATTTCATTATTAATTGTAATCGGCATTATCGCTCTGATTTTATTGATTGTTGTACCGGAACTTGTTCGTACGATTACGAGCCTGACCAATAATATTCCTCCCTTTTTCAATCAATTGCAAAACAATCTCGTCAAGCTTGGGGAAAAGTATCCTGATATTGGCGAGTATGTCCGTAACATCAATATTGACTGGACAAATATCAGCCAGATGCTGGCTTCCTATGGACAAAATATTGGAAGCTCACTGTTGAATTCCACCATCGCTGCGACAACAAATGTGTTCCATGGGGCAATGACATTTGTTCTGAGTTTTGTCATTGGGATTAATATCCTGCTGCAAAAAGAGAAGCTTGAAGGTCAAACAAAGCGGGTTCTGCACGCGTATTTGCCCCAAAAATTTACAGATCCGTTTCTTCGGATATGCGGCCTTACAAACCGCGCCTTTTCAAATTTTATCGCAGGCCAGTGCACGGAAGCCTGTATTTTGGCGACGCTCTGCTTTATCGGCATGAGCATTTTCCGCTTCCCATACGCCCTGCTCGTGTCTGTAATTGTGGCGTTCATGGCGCTGATTCCGATTATAGGAGCGTTTTTGAGCACCGTAATCGGCGCGTTACTGATTTCGATCGTCAGTCCTTTACAGGCAATTTGGTTCATCGTATTTTTTGTTGTCCTTCAACAGCTTGAAGGCAACCTGATTTTTCCGCATGTTGTCGGTTCAAAAGTGGGGCTGCCGGGACTTTGGGTGCTGATTGCGGTTACAATCGGCGGCAACGCCTTCGGTGTTGTCGGAATGATTGTCAATATTCCGCTATGCTCCGTCCTGTATATGCTTTTGCGTGAAAATGTTAATAAAAGACTGCAAAAGTCAAAACCTCCTCTTGAACAAATACAAGAGGAGGAAAAGTAGTCTGATAGAGTTCTGTGTTTGCTTTAGACGCTCTCAGCGCTGGGTTTGGACTTTTTATCCATACTCAAATTATAGACAAGCCCTGTAAGAACCAAAGCACCGCCGATTACTTTTCCGATGGACAGCGTATTTGAAATGAAATAATCGATGATCAGGCTGAAGAAAAGCTGACCTATAAAAATGAACAGGGTAAGATAAAAAGTAGAGATTCTGGGCGACATGTAGTTCGAAAGAAAAATAACTATGACGCCCATCATTCCCCCAAAATAAGCCCAAAGAGGGATATTGTTAAATTTTGAAAAGGATATGCCGAATTGTTCTCTGCTTAGAACCAGGAAAAAAGAAGAGACGATTAATCCGGTGACATAATTGAAAAAGGTACCCTGATAGATCCCGATTCTCTGTGCTAAATTTGAATTGATGATTCGTGAAACAACATTGCTTACGCCTGCAAGAATGGATACGGCCACGGCTAAAAGCATAGAAGTGAGCCTCCTTTAAACTGGTAGTATTCATTGTTTTTTAATAAACTGCCATGACAAAGATGCCTGATATAATAATCAACAGCCCTATGAATTTCTTTTTTTCAAAAGCGATTTTCTTCATTCCAAACAAACCAAAATGATCAATCAGGATGGAGGAAGCCGACTGACCAAACAAACCTAAAGCTAAGGGAATGGATACGCCCAGTACCGAAAAACTGAAGTTGCTAAACAAGACAGTAAAAACGCCGATGACACCGGCACTGTAAAAGTACCAGGGAATCCCTTTTTGTATTGATAGTTTGGATTTACTGATGAACAGTACGGCTGTCATAGCAAGAAGACCGACGACGTGAATGATGACGGTCGAAGTATAATTTCCGAAGTTTCCGGACAAGGTACCGTTCAACATGATCATGACAGCGATGAACGCCCCGGTCAATATTGAAATAATGCTGTTCATTATGTTCCCCCTTTAAAAATTTCAACAATTGCAAGCCGGCAATTGTTTTGAACGCAGTCTTAATTTATCATAAAACAGCAGCAAGACGTTATGACATATGTCATCTTTTATAAAAAAACTTAAATCGGAAGGATGGCAATGGGATGATAAAAGTGAGTAACCATAGAAAAATGAATGGTTATATTGAAAAATACAATATCGATAATATGTTTTCGATGAATATGAAACCGTTTATGGAACTTGTACTGTTCAAGAAAAATGAATATATATGCAGGGAAAACGAGTATATTAAGTATTTTTTCCTGTTTGTTGAAGGAAAAGCAAAGGTTTATATTACCTTAAGCAATGGAAAATCCCTGCTTATTTGCTTTGATAAAGAGTTCCAGACCGTAGGGGAAATGGAAGTTATCAACTCAGAAGCAGCAGCTACCAATATTCAAGTGCTGCAAGATACCTATTGCATTGCAATTCCGATGGAACAGGCAAGGGCGTATTTATTGGAGGATACTAAATTCTTAAGATTTATCGGTGACTCCCTTGGCAAGAAATTAGACAGAAATTTAAAAAACAGTTCAATTAATCTGCTCTATCCTCTCGAAAAAAGGCTGGCGAGTTATATCCTTGCAACGGGGGAAGAAGTTTATGATGCAGGGGAGAGTATGGGTGACAGCGAAAAAAGAACGATTCGATTTCATGAGAATCTGACTGAAATATCTGAAATGCTTGGGACAAGCTATCGGCATCTTTTAAGAACATTGAATAATCTTTGCTCGAAGGGCGTTTTAATAAAAAAAGATAATTATTTTGAAGTAATCAATCAGGAGTTTTTAAGGAAACTTGCCGCTGATCTTTATAAATGAATTTTTAAGTTCGGAGCGAACGCAGCCATTGGTAACTGTGCGGATGATAACATTTGGCACCGGATACGCTGTTTCAGCGTTCAATCTTTATGAAAAACATTATTACTTCTATTACAACATGAAAGCACCTGTATCGTATCCTTGGAATACGATACAGGTGCTTTTTGAATAATTCAGGTGTATTTTGCTTTTATCCTACAATACGGCATACGGTTGCGATAGCCCCCCACGAGTTGAGGCAGCGGAATGTACCGTCCTGATCGCGCAGGTATGGCAGCTTTGGCTCCAAAAGTTCGGGAATGGTATCAATCTCGCCGCGCGCAAACTGCCCGAAGCGAATCTTTGCGGTCTCAAAGCGGCCAATTTGCCCGCCAATACGCAGATCGTTTACCTCAAAGCCAAACGGCTTGTTTGTAGAGTACCACAGGGATGCCCACGCGCCTTTCAGTGTCTGAAGTGCTTTGATGCAGTCTTCAGCAAGTTCGGCCATTTTCACGGCTTCCTCACGGTTATTTGTTCGAATACAGACGGCGGCTCGCTCTCTCCACACACACTTCCAATAAACGGCATCGGCAAGTCTTGCATAAAAGTCGAACAGCAAATGATATTGCGGCTGTGAAGCGGCGTAATTTGTGAAGCGGGCGGTCAGTGTATGGTAATGTTCCGCACACGGAAGCCCGCGAAAATCTTCTTCAAAAAGAGGAATTAAAGGGTCCTCATACAGCAGTGTTTTCGCTGGCGTTACAGTTCCCTGCTCCATCAGCTTTAGACCCGGAATCTCATTAAAGAGGGAAAGGTCAAGAAATGATTGACTATCAAAACCGCAGCAGACGCGAAAGTGCTCACGTACTTCAGTTTCATCATATTGACCCGTGTAGCAAAATTCCGCAAAAAGCTGCATGCCGTATAAAATACTTTGCAAGTTCGCCTCGGCACCGTCGTCGCCCCAGGCAGTTGCAATCACTTCTTTTATGCCGCACTTTTTGCACTGTGTAAGAGCGGGTATTGAAGCTTTCACTGTCTTACGGTAGTCGGCCGCGGACCCCGTCCAAGTCCAAATGCCTCCTGCAAAAATTGTTTTCGCGGAGAACTGCTGATGCATTTTGAGGAGCTTTTCGTAATGTGCTTCCGATTCGTTGTAATAATCCCAGTAGACGAGGTCAATATTTTCAGGTGCGCCCGCGAGCACCTCCGGTGTCAGCGTGCATTCCGGATCATACAGCGCATGGGTGGGGGAAGCCGCGGCAAAGTGCATATCGCTCCACATCATGGCGTGAAGGTCGTGCTTTTCCAAAATAGCGTCTACCCGCTTTAAATGTTCCGCCATCAGTTCACCGCAGGGGCGATAGCCATTTTTATTCAAGTAGCGGCCAAGTCCTAATTCCCAGGTCTCATCCATTCCGATGTGAATCCTGTTGGAACGGTAGGGGGCACAAGCGGCGGTAATCATTTCTTCAATAAAGACGTATGTTCTTTCATCCCCTACCAACAGAATGCGCTCACTGTCACGTAAATCATCCATGACAGGCCACTGCAGTGCGCGTTCCAGATGAGCCAGTGTCTGAATGCACGGAATGAGCTCAATGCCAAACACATCCGCATAGTCGTCCAGTTCCTTTAGTTCCTCATAGGTATAGCGTCCGCGCATATAACCAAAGTAGGGCAGACTCTTGATTTCATATGTATCTTCTGTATACATCATACCTAAATTCAGGCCCATCAGCACCATTTTTCGCAAGATGCCCTTAATCGTGTCCACTGTTGGCACTGCGTTTCGCGAGCAATCTATCATGACGCCGGTTTTTCCAAAACACGGTGTCTCTTTTATTTTATACCCGGGCTCGTTTGCGTGCAGTGCGAAAAGCGGCAGCGATCTGTAAAAATCCGCTTTTTCATGGTAGCACACATCTGCTCCGCCTTCATGTACCGATATAGAAAGTCCAGGCTCTTCGCTTTTGCGTACATGAATAAGATATTTCCCTTTGCCTTCGCGGAAAAGCTGTTCATCCTGCAAAAGTTTAAGGCCTGCGTTTAGCTCCTGTGTTTCTCCTGTGAAACTGAGATCGAGCATTGATTTAACACCCCTTGTTGTTCAATATGATGCGCTGCCTATTATTATAATGAAATCAGTACAAATAGTCCACAGGAAAAGAGTTAGATTATACACTAAAAACATTAGGTAGCTGTGAATTATTGGAAAAACAGAGCGAATTATTAGTCAGTTTACCATAAAAACTTTGAAAACCTAATGTTTTTCTACTACGGTATATCGTTTTTAGTCTGGATTTAAAAAGCCGGCGGCGGGTATAATGAGGGCACAAAGGGAGACCGGAACAGTAGAAAGGATGAAGGATATGGCAACTAAAAAAGAGGGGGATGCTGTTCTGAAGCACCGCAAGAAGCGCTGGACAAGGGATGACACGGAGCTCACCCTGCTTGCAACACCTACCGTTATATGGTACTTGTTGTTTTCGTTCATACCCATGTTCGGAATTATTATTGCATTTAAAGAGTTCAGAATAAACGGAAATTTTATACAGAGTGTGATCAGCAGCAGCTGGTGCGGATTTGAAAATTTTCGCTTTATGTTTACAAGTCAGGACGCATGGATTGTGCTGCGTAACACATTAGGGTACAACATTATATTTATTATACTGGGCATTGTGGTGCCTGTAACCATGGCGCTGATGATTGGTCAGCTGCACAGCAGACGTCTTGGAAAGATTTATCAGACAGCGATGTTTATGCCATATTTCCTTTCATGGGTTGTTGTGGCGGCAATCGTCTGGGGCTTTTTGAGCTATGACAAGGGCTTTGTAAACAACATTGTCACAGGTAACGGCGGGGATCCGCTGAACTGGTATATGATGAAGGGCCCATGGCCGTTTTTCCTTATCTTTTTAAATGTTTGGAAAGGCCTGGGGTATGGCATGGTTGTCTATCTCGCGACAATTACCGGAATCGACTCCACTTATTATGAAGCAGCTGTTATCGACGGCGCGACAAAGTGGCAGCAGGTCAAATACATTACGCTGCCCATTATGAAGACGGTAATCATTATAATGTTCATCATGTCTGTCGGCCGTATCTTCTACTCGGATTTTGGTTTGTTCTTTCAGGTGCCCCACGATTCTAACTCACTGCACACCGTTACCTACACGATAGACGTTATGGTGTTCAAAATGCTGAAGAGTGCGACAATCGGTATGGCGTCTGCCGCTGCGTTCTTCCAGTCTGTTATGGGCTGTATAACCATCTTGATTGCAAACTGGATTGTGCGCCGTGTTGATCCGGACAGCGCGATGATATGAGGAGAGTGTGAAAGTGGCAAAGAAAAAATACATGTCTGGTCTTGAAAAATTCGACCGGATACATCCGTCAACAAATGTTTTATTTAACATCATCTTTATTTTGATTTCTCTTGTCTGCGTCATACCGGTGATTTTTGTACTTTCCATTTCGTTTTCATCGGAAAAATCCATTCAGGATTTTGGTTACCACCTGATTCCAAAGACGTTTTCCATAGAGTCCTACACCTTCCTGCTGCGGCAGGGCACCGTAATTACGAGGGCACTGGGCGTTTCACTTTTCGTTACGATTGTAGGAACTATCCTCGGGGTGCTGCTTACTACGACAATGGGTTATGTGCTGTCTCGCCCGCAATATAAACTGAAAGGCCTTCTTACGTGGGTTGTATTCATTCCAATGGTGTTTAACGGAGGCATGGTTTCAAGTTACTATGTAAATGCGAACCTGTTAGGGCTCAAGAACAATATATGGGCGTACATTTTGCCCTTGGCGGTATCTTCTTTCAACGTGATTATCTGTAAGACGTTTTTTCGCTCAACAATTCCGGATTCTCTTGTTGAGTCGGCAAAAATTGACGGCGCTACGCAGCTGCATATTTTCTTTCGTATCGTACTGCCCATTTCGCTGCCCGTTCTGGCGACCATCGGCCTGTTCCTTTCCTTTGGGTATTGGAACGACTGGTTCCAGGCAATGCTGTACATCGACGATACAAAGCTGAATTCTTTGCAGGCTTTGCTGACAAAAATCATGGATAATGTCGATTATCTTTCGCGTAATGCGGCTACCATGGGTGTCAGTTCCGCGGAACTTGCACGAAGCATGCCGAAGGAAGGCGCGCGCATGGCAATTGCAGCGCTTATTGTCATCCCCATTGGCTGTGCATATCCCTTCTTTCAGCGGTATTTTATCTCGGGCCTTACGGTGGGTGCCGTTAAAGGATAATGAATTGGTAATCTTAGGTTACAAAAGTGACCTTTGAATATAAGGAGGAATTTAATTGAAAAAGAAAAAAATCATTTCCCTGCTCTGTGCAGCTGCCTTACTGACGGCTACTTTCACAGGCTGCGGAAGCAGTAACAATGCCCAAAGCACAGCAGCGCAAAGTGGTGCCGCCCAAAGCACCGCTTCCAAAAGCGGCGAGATTCCTACACTTACCTGGTGGTTAATCGGCAACCAGCCTGAAAATCTGCAGGCCGGTCTTGACAAGATCAATGCTTACACCGCTGAAAAAATCGGCGTAAAAGTTGACATCAAAGTAGCTGGCTGGGGTGACTGGGATCAGAAGGTCAACCAGATCATCAACACGGGCGAGAAATTCGATATCATGTTTACGAACAACACAAAATACAGCCAACAGGTTCAGGTGGGTGCATTTGCCGATATCACTGATTTAGTGCAAAAGGAAACACCGGAACTCTACAAATTCATCCCTGAAAAAGTTTGGGAAGGCGCAAAAATCAAAGGTAAAATTTATTCCGTACCGACTTATAAGGACTCTTCACTGACTCAATACTGGGTGTTTGATGACACCTATGTACAGAAATACAAGCTTGATGTTTCCAAAATCAAGACGTTTGACGATCTTGACAAGGCTATGACCACAATTAAAAAGGGCGAAGGTAAATCTGTATATCCAATGATACTGACGCAAAATGATGCGTTTGCAGGTATGACCAACAATTATGATGACCTTACGCTTGGATTTAAATTCCTTGGTGTGCGTTACGACGACCAGAGCCGCAAGGTTGTATCCGTCCTTGAACAGCCGGAAACAATGCAGCAGCTCAAAATGCTGAACAAGTGGTATAAAGAAGGTATCATTAATCCTGATGCTCCGACGCTGAAAGATTCTCCGAAAAATAAGATGTTCTTCTCCGCGCAGGGCTTCCCTGGCGCCGAAATCGGCTGGGCAGCTGATCAGGGTGTCAAGAAGTACGATACAGTACAAATTTCTACTCCTTTGTACAGCGACAGCACCATTCAAGGCTCTTTGAATGCCATTTCCGCCAACTCCGAGCATAAAGCGGAAGCGCTGAAGTTCCTGCAGCTTGTCAATACCGACCAAAAGCTTCGCGATATGCTGGCTTATGGCGTGGAAGGCACAGACTTTGAATATAAGAGTGCCAAAGTCGTTAAACGCCTCACAGATACATGGGGAATTGGCAACTACGCAATGGGTACGTTCTTTGATATGGCTACACAGGAAGGCTCTCCTGCTGACCAATGGGATCAAGTAAAATCATTGAATGAAAATGCAGTTGGATCTGTCTGCCTCGGCTTTACCCCGGACACTTCCAAGATTACAACTGAGATCGCAAACTGCCAGGCTACGTGGGATAAATATCGCTATGAGCTGTTAAATGGCGCTTCCGATCCGACGACTACAGTGCCAAAGGTTGTCGCAGAGCTGAAAGCATCCGGCATGGACAAAATTATGGCCGAGATGCAGTCTCAAATTGACGCAACCTTCAAGAAATAAATTTTTCTGAATATCTCTAACTGATCCGTGAAAACCTGAACATCAGATGTGTCTGTGTTCAGGTTTTCTTGTATAGGGGCAAATCTACCACCTGATGAAGAAATTCCCGTTTTCCGAAAGGAGGAATAGAGAGTGTATAAACTGCTGATTGTGGACGATGAGCCGCAGATTTTAGAGGGCATGAAATACACGCTGAATTGGGCAAAATACGGCGTGGGGCAGATTGAAACGGCTCTTTCCTACCGGGAAGCGGTGGAAAAAGCAGTGAAACTGAAGCCTGATATCGCCTTGGTCGACGTATGCATCGGTGATAAACGCGGTTACGATATCATCAATGAATTAAATGTGCTGCACTTAAAGACGATATATATTATGATAAGCGGTTTCAATGAATTTCATTATGCACAGGAAGCCATTCGCTGTGGTGCCCGCGATTATTTACTCAAACCTGTGGAGCGCGAAAAGCTGCAGCCTATTGTGGAGAAGATCATTGTGCAGGATTTGCACGGAACGATAGAAAACGTCAGCAGCACGGAACAAGAAATCGACCCGGTGCTTGGTGTTCGCTATGATCAGCTCTCCAATCTGACGAATCGTATTCTCGTTATGGCTAAGGCGGAATATAACCAGAATATCAACCTGAAGACGGTCGCGGATAAATTCAAAATGAACAGCACCTATTTGGGACAGATTTTTTTGAAAGAAGCGCACCTGAAATTTTCAGAATATCTTATGGTGTATCGGCTTCAATGCGCCCGCGACAAGATTCTTAACACAGATGAAAAAATCACGCACATTGCCTGTGCGGTTGGATTTTCAAATCCGAATTATTTCTATTCGCGTTTCCATGATTATTTTAACTTATCTCCCATGGATTTGCGGGAATGATCAAGTAAAATCGAAATACTTTTAATAAAATGAGGTTAATCAATATGAGTAAAATTATCGGCAATGCTCTTCCGAATATCCCATGGCAGGACAGACCGCAAGGCGGAACGGACCCGGTGTGGCGCTACACGAAAAATCCGATTATTCCGCGAAATGCAATTCCGAGTTCCAACAGCGTTTTTAACAGCGCGGTGGTGCCGTTTGGCGAAGGCTTTGCAGGCTTGTTCCGCTGCGACAGCCGTTCAGTAAGTATGGACCTGTTCGCCGGATTCAGCAAAGACGGCGTAAACTGGACGATTGAGCGCACACCCGTCCATTTTGAAGGTGATCCGGAGGTAACTGTGCGCGAATATCGTTATGACCCGCGTGTGTGCTTCATTGAAGACCGATATTACATTACATGGTGCAACGGTTATCACGGCCCGACCATCGGAATCGGTTACACATTTGATTTTAAAAAATTTTATCAGCTGGAAAACGCATTTCTGCCGTATAACCGCAACGGCGTGCTGTTTCCGCGAAAAATAAATAATATGTATGCGATGCTCAGCCGCCCGAGCGACACAGGTCACACGCCGTTTGGCGATATTTTTTGCAGCCAAAGTCCCGACTTGACCTTTTGGGGGAAACATCGCTATGTAATGGGCATAATCAACGAAGACCGTTCCGCGTGGCAGAGCAAAAAAATCGGCCCGGGTCCTACCCCAATTGAAACAGACGAGGGCTGGCTTCTTATTTACCACGGTGTTCTCAATACCTGCAACGGGTTTGTGTACCGCATGGGCTGTGCGCTGTTGGAACTTGACGAGCCTTGGAAGGTGAAAGCGCGTTCCCGCAACTATATTATGGGGCCGCAGGAACTGTACGAGTGTGTAGGCGATGTGCCGAACGTTACCTTTCCGTGTGCAGCCCTCACGGATGCCGCCACCGGCCGAATTGCGATTTACTACGGATGTGCGGATACGGTGACAGGCCTTGCGTTCACAACTGTGGATACGCTGCTGGACTACATGAAGACGAATCCGCTGGACTAAATAACAGAAAAGAGAATTAATATGATATTTGCGAAAGAGCGCGCGGAGGTTATCTGCGCCCAGCTGAAAAAGTTTGAACAGGTAAATCAATTTGATCTGACCGCATGGCAGATGAAAAAAGGCAATTTTCTCCGCCCAAGCGACGCCGATGCTTTCGAAGTGCAATGGCAGGCGTTCGACAGCCGCACCATGCACTGGTATGGTCCGGATGGGCATTACTGGTTCCGCACAGAATACACCGTGCCGGAATGTGAAGAGGGCAAATCCCTGTGGATGATTCTGCATACACAGATTGACGAATGGGACGACGGTAAAAATCCGCAGTTCCTGCTTTTCGTCGACGGTGAAATTACACAGGGAATGGATATGAACCACCGTGAAGTTCTGCTGACAAAATCAGCCAAGGCTGGTCAAACCTATCATTTTGACATCCAATCCCATACCGGCACATTACACACGGAATTTCAGCTTTTGGGTGAAATTGCGGAAATCAGCGAGCCTGTTCGCAGGCTTTATTATGATTTGCAGGTTCCGCTGTGGGCGCTTGACCGCATGAATCCGCAGGACAAAACGCGTATTGACTTCGAAACAATTTTGAATGATACCATTAACCTGCTTGACCTCAGGCAAGTGCATTCCGAAGCGTTCTATCAGTCGGTTGACAGTGCGCACGAGTATATAAATCAGAAGCTTTACAAGGAAATGGGGGGCTACGATGATGTAATTGCAACCTGCATTGGTCATACGCACATTGACGTTGCATGGTGGTGGACAGTCGCGCAGACCCGCGAAAAGGTTGCCCGCAGCTTTGCTACCGTTTTAAAGCTGATGGACGAATATCCGGATTATAAATTTATTTCAAGTCAGCCGCAATTGTACGTGTTCTTAAAGGAACGCTATCCAGAACTTTACGCAAAAGTGAAAGAGCGCGTAAAAGAAGGCCGATGGGAAGCAGAGGGCGGTATGTGGCTGGAGGCAGACTGCAACCTGACTTCGGGCGAGTCCTTGGTACGGCAGTTCCTTTACGGCAAACGTTTCTTTAAAGAAGAATTCGGCGTGGATAACCGTGTGCTTTGGCTGCCCGATGTGTTCGGCTATTCCGGAGCACTGCCGCAGATTATGAAAAAATGCGGAATTGATTATTTCATGACCACAAAGCTTTCATGGAACCAATTCAATAAAGTGCCGAACGACACGCTTATGTGGGAGGGCATTGACGGTACCGGAGTACTGACTCACTTTATTTCCACGTTAGGGGTAGGGCAGAGCACAGACCGCTTCTTTACAACATACAACGGTATGCTCCATCCGGACGCAATTATGGGTGGCTGGGAGCGTTATCAGAATAAAGAGATGAATAACGACATCCTGATTTCCTACGGCTATGGCGACGGCGGCGGCGGCCCAACCAGAGCAATGCTTGAAACCGGAGAACGCATGGAAAAGGGAATCAAGGGTGTTCCAAAGGTTCGGCAGGCGTTTGCGGGGCAGTATTTCCGTGAACTCGAAGCCCGCGTAAAGGACAGCAAGCGCCTTTCTACATGGACGGGTGAGTTTTATTTTGAATACCACCGCGGCACCTATACCTCCATGGCGCGCAACAAGCGTGCGAACCGCAAGAGCGAACTCATGCTTATGGATTTGGAGCTCATTTCCGTGCTCGCACAGGAATGCGGCGTTTCGTACCCCGAAAAAGAATTGGAAAGCATGTGGAAAACAGTACTCCTGAACCAGTTCCACGACATTCTTCCCGGCTCATCCATCCATGAGGTTTACGAAGTGACCAAACAGGAGTATGAAGCAATTCATCAGCAGGGCACACTGCTTTTGACGGACAGAATCACCGCGCTGACGGGCAATGGAAACGCTGTCACAGTGTATAATACGCTTGGCTTCGTGCGTAATGACGTTGTGGCACTTGGGGATTGTTCCGCCAAGGCTCTTCAAGACGAAGATGGCAATATTTACCCGGTTCAGCAAACCGCAGACGGTGCGTTTGCGTATCTGAATAACTTACCGTCCAAAGGGTGGAAAGCATTTGCTCCGACGGACACAGCGGTTCATAAATCTCCATTTAAACTTTCCGATCATGCAGTCGAAACCCCGTATTATCTGATTGCGTTCGATGAAAACGGAAACATTTCTTCTTTGTACGATAAAGAACATTGCCGTGAGGTGGTGCAGCGGGATAGAAGCATCAACCAGCTGCGCGTTTTTGAGGATAAACCAATCTATTATGACAATTGGGATATTGATATTTTTTACCACGAAAAATACTGGGACGTGAATGACAAGGCGTATATGCGCTGGACGGAAGACGGGCCGGTCGAGGCGGTGCTGGAAATTGAGCGTCCGTACTCCAAGTCTTTGATTCGCCAGAAAATTCACTTTTACGCCCAATCACGCCGCATTGACTTTGAAACCTATGTGGACTGGCACGAAAGCCAGCATCTGATGAAGGTGCTGTTCCCGTGCGATGTGCACACCGATGAGGCAACGTTCGACATTCAGTTCGGTAATGTGACCCGCAAGACGCACACCAACACCAGCTGGGATATGGCGCGCTTTGAAAGCTGCGGCCACAAATGGGCAGATGTTTCAGAAGGCGGTTATGGCGTTGCTTTGCTGAATGACTGTAAATACGGTTACTCCGCGCATGAGGGCGAAATAGACCTGACGTTGATCAAGTCCGGAATAGAGCCGAATGCGACGACGGATCAGGAGGAGCATTTCTTCACCTATTCCATTTATCCCCATGCGGGCGCGTGGAGGCAGTCCGACGTACCGCAGGAGGCGTACAAGCTCAATCAGCCTTCTTTTGCGGTCAATGGCGGTAAAGCGGGGGAAATGTTCTCACTGATTGCCTGTGACCGCGACAACGTCGTCCTTGAGACTATCAAAAAAGCTGAAAACAGCAATGGCGTTATTGTGCGCGCTTATGAGAACCGCAATATGCGCACAGACGCAGCAATTACCCTCGGCAAACCGGTGCAGCGTGTAAGTGAATGTGACCTGCTTGAAAATTCAACTGACAGCATAGATTGTGAAAGCAATCAATTCACATTCACGATTCGCCCTTATGAAATCAAGACATTTTTGATTCAATTCTAATTATTATTCACTGCAAGCGGGAAATTTTTGGAAGGGGTTGTGACTGTTGGAACCATATCAGAATGAAAAGCTTACCTCTTCGGAGCGTGCCCTTGATCTGCTTTCCCGCATGACGCTGTGTGAAAAGGTGGGTCAGCTTAATCAGCGGCTTTACGGTTTTGCCTGTTACGAACGGCGGGGCAGTGAAGTCCGCCTTACACAGGAATTTATCGACGAGGCACAGCGGTACGGCGGCATGGGAGTACTTTACGGGCTTTACCGCGCGGATCCGTGGTCGAAGCGCGACTATGAAACGGGTATTCCGTCTTCATTGGCGCGAAAAACGTATAATACGGTTCAGCGCTGTGTGTTAGAGCATTCCAGACTGAAAATCCCCGTCCTGATGAGCAGCGAATGTCCGCACGGGCACCAGGCTTTGGACGGCTACCTGCTGCCGGTCAACCTGTGCGCGGGCGCGGCGTGGAATCCTGCACTGCTGCGAGAGGCCTATGCGGTCTGTGCGCGGCAGCTTCACGAAATGGGGGTCGATCTTGCCCTACTGTCTGTGCTGGACGTATTGCGCGACCCGCGCTGGGGGCGCAGTGAGGAATGCTACAGTGAAGACCCGTACCTGAGTGCACGGCTTGCGGAAGCCGTGGTGACCGGCTGTCAGGAGAACGGCGTTACGGCAGTGGCGAAGCACTTCTGCGCACAGGGTGAGTGCAAGGGCGGCGTGAATGCAAGCGCCGCGTCCATCGGCCCGCGGGAGTTAAGGGAAATTCACCTGCCCGGTGCGGCGGCGTGCTGCCGCGCCGGTGTCGGCGGAATAATGGCTGCGTACAACGAAATTGACGGACTGCCCTGCCACGGGAACCCGGCGCTACTGCGCGGAATTTTGCGGGAGGAGCTTGGATTTAACGGAGTTGTAATGGCGGACGGTACGGCGGTTGACCGTTTGGACACACTGACCGGTGACAACGTAAAATCCGGTGCACTATCGTTACACGCGGGTGTGGATATCAGTCTGTGGGACACCGGTTTCTCAACATTGGAAGAAGCGGTACAGAAGGGATATGTATCGGAACAGGAGTTGAACGAGGCCGTTTTACGTGTCCTGAAAATTAAATTCGAACGCGGTCTTTTTGAGCATCCGTATTTAGACGAGGATGTGCCGCCGGAAGATTTTTCCTATGGGCTTTATCCCCAGTCCCTTGAACTTGCAAGGCAGGGAATTGTGCTTTTGAAAAACGAGAATAACCTGCTTCCGCTTTCAAACGAGAAACGGATGCGCGTCGCGGTTATTGGACCGAATGCAGATGATATTTACGCGCAGATAGGCGATTACAGCCCGCCGGTTCGCCCGGAGAAGGTGCTCACGGTGCGGCGGGGGTTGGAACGCCTCGGCGGCGCGCTGCTCGATGTGCAATACGCGCGCGGTTGCGGCATCTATGACGGTACCAATCAGGAATTGGATGAAGCGGCGGCACTCGCTGCGGAAAGTGATATAGTTGTGCTTGTGGTGGGGGGCTCCTCCAGCCGCTTTGCAGGTACACGCTTTGATAAAAACGGAGCCGCTCTCGTTGATGGATCGCTGCAAATGGACTGCGGCGAAGGGGTGGACTGTTCTGACCTGCGGCTATGCGGCCGGCAGGAGGAACTTTTCACGCGCGTTCTTGCGGCAGGAAAACCGGTAGTCACTGTACTGATTGGTGGACGACCGTATGCTGTGCCGAACATTGCAGAACACAGCAGCGCGTTTTTTACGGCGTTCTACCCCGGCCCGATGGGCGGTCAGGCAGTCGCGGAGCTGCTGTTTGGGCTTACTGAGCCAGGCGGGCGGCTTCCGGTTTCCATGCCGCGCAGCAGCGGACAATTGCCGGTCTACTATAATTCACGCGCTTCTTATCATGCAATGGGCTACCATGACCTTCCGGATACGCCGCTTTTTACTTTCGGAGACGGACTTTCGTATACTGAATTTGTGTGCGGAGACGCGCATTTATCATACGAAGCGGCTTCTGCCGCAAGTCTAAAAAATAATCCAGTTAAATTGACATTTACGATTCAAAATATCGGAGTACGCGCAGGCTGGACGGTGCCTTCCCTGTACATTCACGGGCTGACCGGCTCGGTGGTGCGCCGAAAAAAAGAACTGCGTGCGTTTGATAAGCGTTTTCTAAAGGCCGGGGAAACAGCAGCATTTATCCTTGAACTCGGGTACGACGATCTTGCTATCTGGGATGCCGCAATGCGTTTCACCGTAGAACCGGGCTGTGTACAGCTTGTTCTGGAAGACGGCGGCAAAAACCTGTGGCGAGGAGAACTGCAAGTTCTCGCATAGCAAAAGTCTAAACAGAGCAAAAAATCAGGCTGCTGCAAATTTAAACTTGCAGCAGCCTGATCATTATATTGTAATAAGCAATGCGTTATGCACTTACCTGTGAACTGTCGTACTGAGCCATATAAAGCTTATAATAATATCCTTTTTGTGCCATCAGTTCCTCGTGGGTGCCGCTTTCCATAATCCGGCCGTCATCAATGTACATAATGCGGCTGCAGCTCTTTATGGTGGATAGCCTGTGCGCGATGATGAACGAGGTACGGCCTTTCAGCAGCGTGTTGATACCCTGCTGTACCAGTTGTTCGGTGGCGGTGTCAATGGAAGAAGTCGCCTCGTCCAGCACCAAAATTTTCGGGTCGGCCAGCAAAGTGCGCGTAAAAGCGAGCAATTGCTTTTGCCCCTGTGAAAGACCGCCGCCACGCTCTTTTACCACAGTTTCGTAGCCCTCTTTCATCTTGCGGATGAACTCGTCGGCGTGCAGCATCTTCGCCGCGTGTATCACTTCTTCGTCCGTCGCGTCACGTTTTCCGTAACGGATATTGTCGGAAATCGTACCGGAGAAAATGAAGCTGTCCTGCAGCATAATCCCCATTTGGCTGCGCAGCGAATGCAGGGTTACGTCCATCACGCTGTTTCCGTCAATCATCACTTTGCCCTGTTCAATATTATAAAAGCGGCTGATCAGATTGACAATGGTTGTTTTCCCCGCGCCGGTAGGGCCGACAATGGCAATACTTTCGCCTGCCTTTGCCTCAAAGCTTATATCTTTTAAAATCAACTGCTCCGGGGTATAGCCAAAGCTTACATGGTCAAAGCGCACATCTCCGACAATCGGCGGAATTTCATAAGCGTTGGGTGCGTCTTCAATAACGGCAGGCTCATTCATGGTTTCAAAAATGCGTTCGAGATAGGAAACCGCATTGATAAAGTTATTGTAAATATTGGCGAGGTTTACAATCGGCTGCCAAAAGCGGGAAGCATAGGTGCCCATTGCCAGCAATACGCCGAAGGAAGCCATAGGGTTCAGCCAGTAGGCACCCGCTATGTAAACCATTGAGAATACAATCTGGGATACAGCTTCGGTTGTGTACCAAACACTGTTAGAAACATAAATTGCGTCCATCCACGACTTGTAGCGCTCGTCCATCAAACGGTTGAGGATTTCCATATTGGTTCCCTGCCGGTCGAATACCTGCGTTACCTTAGCACCCTCAATCGATTCCTGTACGAATGCGTTTACGTTTGAGTTTTTATTGGATACCGCCTGCCATGCCTTGCGCTGTTTCGGCTTAATCATCCAGATAAACGCCCCCACTACGGGCATTCCCAATACTGTAATGCCTGCCAGCGGTGCACTTACCTGAAACATGAAGATAATAATAAAAATAATATTGATAATTTCGATGATGAAATTTAAAATGCCGTTACTGAGCGCATCGGATACCGAGTTGACATAATGCACGACACGTACCAGTATTTTTCCCTGCGGCCGGTTGTCATAGTAAGAAAAGGGCAGTGCCTGCAAATGGTCAAACAAATCCTTTCGGATATCATGCACAATGTTTTGACCAACCTTTGCGATGATGACGGTTCGTATGGTGTTAAATCCGATATTCACCAAAATTGTGACTGCAAGCAGCACACAGAGCGTAATCAAATAGTGCATATCTTTGTGAGGAATCGCGATATCCATCGCTTTCTGAATCAGGATTGGCCCCGTCAGACCGACGATGCTGCCGACAGCGCTGAGAAGCAAAGCAATGATCATATCTTTTTTATAGCGATTTACGTATCCCATACAGTTTTTTAAGTTATCAAAATTAAATGGGGTTTCCAAATCTTCATCCACGTCAAAACGATTACGCGCCAATCGAATCACTCCCTTTCTCGGTATTGTTTTGCAGTGCCCATATGCGATAGTAGTAGCCGTGTTTCTTTAAAAGCTGCTCATGGGTACCCTGTTCCACAATCTTGCCGTTGTCCAATATAATGATGTTGTCAGCGTCTTTGACGGATGATATTCTTTGTGCGATAATAATTTTTGTACAGACAAAATTCAGGCTGCGGAGCTGCTGTTGTATGTATTGTTCTGTTTCCATATCAACGGCGGAGGTCGTATCATCCAGAATTAAAATGGAGGGCTTTACCGCCAGTGCACGCGCCAGTGAAATCCGCTGCCTTTGCCCGCCGGAAAGTCCGACTCCGCGCTCACCGATCAGCGTGTCGTAGCTGTCCCCCATGCTGCGGATAAAGCTGTCCGCATCCGCGGCAGCGGCGCACTGGGCTACCTCATCAAAAGGCAGATCCGAATTGCCGTATGCGATATTTCCTTCGACCGTATCAGAGAACAGGAAAACGTCCTGTGTGGCCATGCCAATGGAGCCGCGCAGCGAAGAAAGCGTTAAATCCTGCACATTAATGCCGTCTACCAGTACTTCGCCGTCTGTCACGTCGTAAAAACGGGGAATCATATTCACCAGCGTCGTTTTGCCCGCGCCGGTTGTGCCCATAAT
>JGI2065J20421_1000714_pt1 | contig 33032 bp, 32 predicted proteins | sample Biomet5_FD_20421 | JGI IMG/M metagenome (IMG submission 20421)
CTTCGGTTTTTTCTGCCGCTTGCGACTCCTTTTGCTTTGCTTTATCCATATTTTCACTCACATTTTCTTCTGTCATATCGGAATCCTCGCTTTTCCAGTGACAGCTCATTCCGGATCCCTTCCGGGTTTTTGCCACACCTGGCCGTTTTTACATTTCACGCATGGAACCAGAGCTAAAACTGGTATTTTGCATTTTTTGTTTTCAATAAGATATACTTTTTCTGATTCGAATTTTCCCTAATATAAAAAAACTGTTCTGTAACTGAAGGAGTAAAATCGATTCTTAAGCTCAGGATAAGAGGAATATATTCTATTTTTAAACTCAAAAACGAACAGGAAAATAAAGGAATGATAAAAAGAACTTAAAAAACGGTAAAAAACTTAAAAAAAGGGCAAAACTACAAAAAGCAAACAAAATAACTCTAAAAAACAAACAAAATAACTCCAAAAACAAACAAAATAACTCCAAAAAACAAACAAAATAATAGGCAAAGCCCAAAAAATAACTGATGAGAAAAGTATAAAAAATAAGGACTGGAAGAAAATATGAAAAAAGAAATTACTTAGAGGGTTTAGCCTTCTGTCTTTGGATTTCTGAAAGGATTCTTACCTTAATTTCAAGTGCAGGAACGAAACCAGATTGCAATTCTAGGGCCCGATTACAGCTTTTCAATGCTTCCTCCTGTTTACCCATTTCCGAAAGGACAAAACCCCTGGCTGCCCAGAAACGGGGCTCTTTAGGGACGAGCTGAAGCGCCTTATCGTAAATCTTCAGTGCTTCCTCGTACCTGCCTAGCCTGGAAAGCAGGCTTCCGGTCGAAGTAAGGGCCTCAAGGTATTCAGGCCTGATTCGAAGGGCTGAACAGTAAGCTTCAAGGGCTTCTTCTTCTCTACCGAGGGCCGAAAGTATGGAGCCTTTTCCTGCCCAGGCTTCAGCATATTCTGGAGATCTCCGAAGAATTATATCGTAGGTTTCGAGGGCCTCTTCAAGCCTGCCAAGCCTTGCAAGCACAACTCCTTTATTGTCCCAGGCAATTTCAAAAGTCGGTTCAAGCTCAATTGTCCTGTCATAAGCCGCAATCGCGTCTTCAAGCCGGCCCAGTTCCGAGAGAATAACGCCTCTATTATACCAGACCTTGTGATCGTCAGGAATAATTTTCAGAACCTTTGCAGTAAGCTGCAGAGCAGTTTCAAACCGCCTGGCTTTATACATAAGCACAGCCTTCTGAAAAAGAGCTGTTGCGTCCTGTGGATCATTCTCAAGCCGTTCAGCACAGGCCTGAAGTTCTTCGAAAAAGGGCAAGGAGGCGTAAAGGTCTCTTACATTCAGGAAAAGAGGCAGGACTTCATAGATATTTCCATGAAAAGTAAGTTTTTTTGCTTCCGTGTTATATAGAAAAGCGGCCGATTTCCCTTGATCGACATCTTCTTCCGATACACCTTGCTTTTTTTTGTTCCTGAAAGTCTTTTCAATTTCTAGAGTATTTTCTGTTTTTCCAGCTTTCGTTATTTCTTCATTATTTTTTATTTCCCCAGCTTTTTCTGTTCCGTCAGTATTCTCTATTCCTTCAGTTTTTCCTACTCCTGCTGTTTTCTCTTTCTCTATTCCTTCAGTTTTACCTATTCCTGCTGTTTTACCTATTCCTGCTGTTTTCTCTTTCTCTATTCCTTTAATCACTGTTTTGAACCCGGAAAAGGCTGCTGGGGAAAGAGGAGAATTATTGGAGACTGAAAGCACAGATCTGAGGTGTTTTCCGAGTTTTTTATCCTTTTTGTGCCATAAGACCATTGAAGCGCCCTGGCATTCATTGAGGAATTTTTCCAGGCAAAGCCTCTGTGATGCCTGACTTCCTGAATGCTCAAGCGCAGAAAAGGCTGAAATTGCTGCCCTGCAGTGTTCCCGAAGTTCGTTCAGGGAAATCTTTGATTTGGAAGAGTAAGCCTCCGTTTTAAGCCCTCCTTTGCCTCTTTCAGATGTGGTCGGAAAAAGCGTCGCACAGTGAGTTTCTCTCAGACGGCAAAAACTTGCTTTTTACCGCAACTACAAGTTTTACGGATGATCCGGCAGGGGACTTCGTACCTGGTTTTGGTTCCTGCCTGATAATATCTCCAGCCATAACCCCTATGGGTAAAACCACCTTTTGTTCGACAACCTCTCCTGCTGTAAGCCCGACTTCTTCCAGAATTTTAATGGCTTTTTTAAGGGGCTGTTTTATAACATTCGGAACTTCCACGTTTCCTGTAACAGTTCCGGGCTCTGCCATGGTTTCTGGCCCTTCCGCGCTTTCTTTTACTTCCAGGACCTCTTCGAGCAAGTCAATTGCCCCACTAATGCGAAGGAGAGTCTCTTTCATAGTTTTTTTTCGGTCTTCAAGTTCTGCAAGCTTTAATTCGATGTCTTTAAGGATTTTCTGCCCTGATTCATATTCTGCCCTGAGTTCAGTTAAACGCTGTTCAAGTTTTACTTCCATATTCCTGGATACCCCTTCTGGTTATTTATTTCAATTTTATTCAATCTTTTTCGCTTTATTCGAAATATTTCACTTTATCAGGAATTTTTTTATATTATCAGGAATTTTCTGTTCTATTCGAACTCGACTTTTTTTAATTCAAACAAGCCGCAGTCGACTATTTTACATTATACTTTTGCATTTATTGCCTAATTTTACCTTTTTAGCTTTACTGCCTAATTTTACCTTTTTAGCTTTATTGCCTGGTTTTACCTTTTTAGCTTTATTGCCTGGTTTTACTTTTTTAGCTTTATTGATTGTTTTCTTATTATTTTCTTTTATAACAGATACTTTTTAGCTCTCTGTACATTTCCAACCCAATACATTTTAAGTTTTATATTTTTACACACCATCGGATTGAAAATGTAAAATTTCTGGAGCAAAGGAAAAAAATCTATCTGAATTCAAAATGGAAATAGAACGATTGCTTTGGAATTATAATCGGCTTATTGTCCGATCTCTAATTAAAAATTCATTTATGAAAAGATATATTTACAAAAAGTACAGGATCACAGGCAGTAAGATGACTCCCATTGCATGGGATTTCCTGACATTCATAAAGGAAGAGAGCATTCCTATTGGGGTCGAGATCACAAAAATGAAAAACCCGAAAAGCCCTGTGAAAAGATAAACCATTACTCCAAGTCCGATAAGAACACCTGTACAGAGTCTGCTGTAATTAACTTTCTTTAGGAAGAAATGAGCATTGTTTCCTATCCAGATCGTCGAAAAGTATGAAAACAGTGCAGTTAAGACCATAGCAGCAAAAAAGAGTAGCAGTACAGGAAAATCAAGTATATTTGTCTCCAGAACATCTTCTACGGCAACCATTGCCCCACTTCGTGTCCTTCCGATCACCACAAAAGCGACAAGCCCGAAAATTGCATTCGAAGTGTTTACTCCGGAATTTGAAATTATGAATTCCTTCGAGCTCTCAAGCGTTGAAGGATTACTGGCATAAGGATCGGAATAAAGAGAGGTTTTAAACTTTCCGATATCGGGTTCAGAGGTTTTTTTCTTAAGCGGAATCCTGTCAAAATCGACTTTTGCGACAAGGCCTGTAAGTAGTGCTGCAATCGCTGAAGAGAGACCTGGCAACCATGCCACAAGCGAACCTGCTGCACTGCCTGTAAGGATTCCTCTAAAAATTCTTTTTCGAGAAAGCTTGAGTGCCGACACTGACTCTTCGGGAATATTCGAGCTTGTGAGAAGGCTTATTATTAGCTGGGAAGCCCCGAAAAGCCCGCTCAGAAGGGGCAAGAGTATGGAAGGCTCTCCAAAATTAACAACCGGAACCATAAGTGATTCCCTGGAAAATGCGAAGAGCCCAAGCATGCCTGTGATTAAAAACAAAATAAGGGCAAAAACTTTGTACTTATATTTTGCAAACGGGCTTTTTTCCTTTGAATCTTCAACGCTTTCACCTTTTTCACTTGCAAGCATTAAAAAGACAATTGAAATAAGAATCAATGCCATATGTGCTTCAACATAAGGATAAATGGCCTTAAAGAAAAGCGAAAACGGCAACACGAAAATCAGGGAAGCAACTACCGAGCCTGCGCTTCCGAGTGCTGAAAGCCGGACTGCCTCAGCTCCTGCTCCGTCAAGCAGAAGTCTGTGACCTGGAAGGACCATTAGCGCGGTATCCCCATCCGGCGCCCCTAAAAATACTGAGGGGATCACGTCATGGAAAGTCTGGGAGACAGCATTTGAGAGAATAATCCCTGTCAGTTGACGGTATTATATAGCTAAAAATTATTAAGGAGTTAAAGTGCTTGTAAAAATTGGTGTGGATGACGGTATTATATGTCTTAACTAGTTGTGACTGTTTGGAAGTGGGCCTATCGGCACAACTGCTCACAGCTTTATAAAAATATACCATATATAACTCCCTTAAATAAACTTACTAAAAAATTTAAATACTTTGTCACTAATAATAGAATGGCGCTTTTGGCTGAGCGTCTAAATTTCTTCATAGTGGCGAGCGGGTTAAAAGCCTGCTCGCATCACCAATAAATCTTGTACCTTTTTACTGTCGAGTCAAAAAACTTATGAGACCCGAAGAGCCCTTCCAGCTTGTATATCTCTCCTGTCTTCATAATCACTATTGCATCATTATTTTCTAAATCATATAAACTAGGGGCAGTGCAATCAACAAAAATTAATCCTCTGTCGGTCGTATTAAAAGCATTACATGCATGTCCCTTGTCTCTCTCATAAAAATCGACGGAAACAAATGCTGCTCGGATCCCAGCCGCTTCAGCATTGTTATGAACCACTTCAGCGCAGTCTGAACAAACAAATGAATCATTATAAGGAATCGAGTCTGTTAGATCTGCCTTTAAGAATGCTTTAAGCTCCTCATATGATGGATCTTTAGCGCTCATATTATTGTGGAGGACTATTCGAGATCCATCTGCGCCTGCAATATTTAAAACGTGTATCGGAAGACTAAAACTAATTGTGAAATATATTTGTAATATTAAAATCATTAGTCCTACCATCGTGAAGTACAGAGCTAATATAGAGGATAGTTTTGGGAATTTGTATCTCTCCTTATATTTCCCCACCGGGACATCACCTAAAATAAATTTATGCAGTAGTTATTATCAGGCGGGTTTAAAAAATTAATGGAAATTAGGGTAGTAAGATCCAGAATCTAAAATAAGCATTGTGAAAACATTTAAATATTTTTAATACTGATATTCATATGCAGACCTAATCAGCTGGGTCTTATAGAACAGGCTTTCTGTTCTATCTCAAGCCTGGGCGGGCTCGATCTCCCGCCCACCTACCTCTTAATCTCTTTCCTTCCCAGCTTTCATCTACATAGCTGTCCACAACCAGCAGCTTCATAAAGAATTTTATTAACTTTCCTCATATTTCCCGGAATATTATATTTATAGTAAAATGTCTGATCGATTCCAACGAAAAGTGTTCGCTGATTTCCATGGTTTGTAAAGTTTTCCATCGCGTGAAAACCCGCGTTTGTGCCAGCTTTTGGCTGATATCCAAAACCAAAGTATAGTGTGGCACGAATATAGTCGCAGAGCGGCTGGTGGTTGATTTTTGCATGTGCTTGAAGCACAGGTAGCACTCTAGTGTTGAAATTTACTGTTCTCACTATCGCGATTTGCATATATTTTCCCTCGAAGATTTTCTGGCGATCCACGGAACAATATACGGCATAGCATCCTGATTTGCTGTGGGATCCATACACTATCTACAGGCAGCAGACCGTAGTGCTCGAGGATTATATTTGGAATCAATAGCTTGAGTGGCTCCCGCCTGAGGATGTGATACTGAATCAACATTGAATCGAGATTGGTGTCCAATCCAATATAGATATATTTTTTATCTGGTTTCGGATGCGGCGACTGCTTGATGGATGGAGTATATTGAAACGCTTCACAGAGGATTTCAAAAATAACATCCTGAATTTCTTTATTATTATATTCGGCTCTGCGTTCCAGCCGTACTAAACCATCCCCGAGCGCAGACCGCTCAACTTTCCAGATCGCCATAATTCTATATATATGATGCCGTATATATAGAATTATGGTTCAAAATCAATATGTTTATATATGATTCAGTTAATCTAAATATAAATTGATAGTATATATAGATTCGGCATCTTCCAGCAGCCTCTGTGACATGGATATGCTTGACCGGTGGCACTTTTGGTCATGGAATTTCTAAGACCGATCACAACAAGATGAATGAAAATTAGCAAAAACATCGCTTGTGAGCCGACCGGTCTGCTTTTCCAGGAACGGCAAGAGTCGGGCGGCTCGAAATTATAAAATAAGGAAATTTCCGCGCCAGCCGGCTTCAAAGTGTAATTAACCGATAGTCTATGTAATTTCAATTTTTTCGATGCCCATATCGAGTGCACCGTGTTTTGTGATACCAATATAATACTGTAGAAATTTTGGCATGTTGGCTAATAACTCTTGTTTTGTATATTTCTTCTTCTCAGGAAAAACGCCAGTTTCCTCTAATATCCGATGCCGCTGTTCCCAATCAGCCTGTTGTTCGGCTCTAGCGATTGCGTATTGTGGGGTTGTGCGCGGCACCTGACGCCCGAGGGAGAGATCGAGGCCCAGTTGCATTCGCATGAGATACTTCCATAGATATCGATCTCCAGATTTTGTGATTTGATATCGATATCCGTTGTATCCTCCGGTCATCTTGAGCCTTCTAAAATATTTATTCTTTTTCTGTTTTTGATAGCAACACATCGCATCAGAAATTTTCTGCCGTGGCTCACCCAACACGACAGCAATCTTTTGGTTTGTGTATGGTTGCGGCTTCCCATTATTTTTTTGAATGTTTAGCATCGTATGAGCCCAAAGAATTCGCATTTTGAGGGCGTTGATTTTGTGGTATACTCCTGTAGCCATCTGTAAGCCTCCATATATATCGAACGAAATAACGTTAGAGTCGTAGATCGCCAAACTCAACATGCCGCTCTCTGGATGCCACGATATCTAGAAGTGACAGGATCGCAATTATGCCCTGGAGGATTCCCGCCGCGGCAAATATCCAGAACAAGTAACCGGCTGTAAATGTCGCGTAATCCGTTTGAATGCCTGTAAGGCAGTTCAATCCAGCAACGAACCATAATAACACGCTGAATAGTCCACAGATCGCATTGGTGTAGTTTCTACGGTCGGTTTTATACCAAGCTATCCCGGTTGTAATCATTGCCAAAACCACGATTGTTAACCAAACTGAAGCTAATATTGCCATGCTTGTCACCTCACTCCCGGATAAATATTCTATAAATCACACCCACTGCGCCAAATATTATGAACCATTTGGCATACACTGCCAATTGTTCTGGCATTACAGTAGCTACGATACCACCTGTGAACAAGTAAATTATTGCGACTATTTCAATGCCGCCCTGCCGGTTATACATCCCAATGTATGGTATAAGCAGAAGTACCGACCAGAAGAACCATGACGGTATTAATAGTGTGTAAAATGTCGCGCCATTCTTCGGGAAATCCCAACTTGTCATATTCGATGTGAACAAAACATCCTTGTATTGACTATAATTATTTGGTGTCGCTGTTCCATTTACACTAATTATATCTGTAGTAGAATTATTACCATGTATATTCGATACTGTTAAATTTACGGTGTACGTTCCGTTTGCATAGAATGTATGTAATGGGTTTTGAAGCACCGAAGTCTGGCCGCTTCCAAAATTCCAATACCAGGATGTTGGAGAGCCCGTGGAAGTGTCGGTGAATTGAACAGTCAATGGTGCTGAACCATTTACGGGATCTGCTGTGAAATTTGCAACCGGCGCTGGCAGAACTGATACAGTTATTGTAGAATATGAAGTATTAAGACCGACCATATTCGAAATTGTAAGTGATACATTGTATGTACCAATGTTGCTAAAAGTGTGCGTAGGATTTTGTATGTAACTTACTCCACTATCGTTAAACTGCCAATACCATGCGCCTAATCCACCAGTCGATGTATCAGTAAACTGAACAGTTAGTGGAACATAACCCGATGACACATTTGTAGTAAACGAAGGCACTGGCAATGTCGTTACACTACCAACACTATATGTGACTGGAGTTGCATCATAAAGTCTGACGATAAAATTTCTAAAATATGCCTTATTTCCATATGCGAGATCCCATATATAGGCTTGAATTGTACCGGTATCCGGAGTGTCCCTAGCGATACTTCCGGTCAGGTCAACTTTATTGCCATATTCAGGGTTAGAAATTATTGAAATTTGGAACTTTTGTGCATTGCTTCCTGCTACTGTGTGACTGTGATACCACATCGATGTATTCCAAGTACCGACGGCAGTCGCAGTCGCTGCACGAGTACCATTAACATCTATTGTTACACCATTATACGCTCCTGCATTTCCTGCGGCAGTGGTTTCTATTCCAAAGCTGGTTGTACCGTATGATACACCCATTCTTGGGCCATATGATCCTATCTGCGAGAGCATAAAGTCATAGTCAAATTGATAGTCACTTGGCCACGATCTGCTAGATGTTTTAATGTCTCCACCAACTGTATTAGCCATGTACACTTGGTTTGATACAATTTGTGCATTAAATGTTGACCATTGTGACGAATTAGTGAAATTATCATAAAACGTCATTACTGCATATGGATCACTCTGACTTGCAGTTTCTCCAGGGATATCCCACTGACAATAAATTACAGATGTGCCTGATGGGACTGGTATCCACACATTTGCTGAGGTTGAAGCGCTATAGTTTTCTACCCAGTAATCAAGCTCAGTCCCGCCATCATATCTTGTATTATCTGCATAAAACCGGATATCGGAAAAATCACTCTCCATATACGTTTCGTATGGGATATTCATCAATAATTGATATCCATCGGGAGAACTCCCGGATATGCTGATTTCCATTGCAGATTCCGCACTGGCAGGCGCTGCTAAATATAGCAAAAATATTGTAACTAGGAACACTTTTGAAAGCTGCGTCATTTCATACTCCACGATATATTTTTATAATTTTATTAAAATAAAAATATATTTTTCCTGTTTATAATATACAACGCGAAGTATAAAAATATATGGTGAAAACAGTAGCAGATGACTGCATAAAGCTAGTTAACATTAAAATATAAAAATATGAGGAAAGTATCCTTACTTACTTTTAAACGGGCTTGCCCTCTGTGACTTTTTCGGCTTCCCAAAGATTTGTTTTGTCGTTTTCCGTTGTGCTGTACCAAACGTTTCGCTGTACGTTGCAACTTTCGTTTTGGCAGTCAATGTTTTATCCCGCGCACGAATCTGCTTTGCAATCCCACGGCGCGTGGCCTCCTTATCATCTAGCTTGGTTTTCTTTCTCGACTGCTCTGCACCTGGATTTGGACTATAAGGACTTGGATATGATCCTCCACTTGGATATGATCCTCCACTTGGATATGATCCTCCACTTGGATATGATCCTCCACTTGGATATGATCCTCCACTTGGATATGATCCTCCACTTGGAGAAGACGTGTAAGCTAAGCTACCTTTGTATCCTGAACCACGTTTGTATGAATTAACATATTTACTATCGTTTTTTGTATATGGTTTGGCGTTATAGATCGCACTGGAAGCTAGCTGTTTTGCGGAATTATAGTTGGTACCATAGCCAGACTTGTGTGTTACACCATAGTTATATACATCACTTTTTTGTGTTGTCTTACCGTAGCTTGATTCAGCCTTTGTTTTTGTTGTCTTACCGTAGCTTGATTCAGCCTTTGTTTTTGTTGTCTTACCGTAGCTTGATTCCATCTTCGAACGTGAGTTAGCCAAGGCGTCATACAACTTATCAGTCGTCTGCGTACGCATCTTTTTACCAGAATATATCTGATCTACCGTGGCCTTACGTGCTTCAGTATATTCTTTTTCGGTGCGTTCTTTCTTGCCAGTTTTTGTTTCAATCAGCCCTCTTTCACCAGTACGTTCAACGCTCTCAGTTTTACCAAGTTTTTGCTTCCCTTCGATTCTAAACATTTTGTTTGGATCTGGTGTCCAGCTATCATCATGAAAACGCTTTAGATCCATCCTATCGGCATCTGATACAATCTTAGCTGCCGATGATGTTCTACGAACGAATGTGGTTAACAGTGCTTCTTTTAGATTTCCAGAGCTCCATGGCTGTTGTACATCATGCCAAGCAATATCATCAGCCAACTGTTGACGTTTGGCTTTTGGCAGGCTATCAATCTCTGGAATGCCTGTTTTTCCATCACGAATAGCTCTAGCACCAACAATTCCATGCTCGGTATTTGGTCTATCCATAGCCTCCAACTTACCAAGATCATGTGCTGTACCCATTAATTTGGCATATTCTTCAGAGACACCAGTCCATGGATTTTCACGTGCAATCTCCGCGGCGTTCTCCCCAACGGCATCGGTATGCTCTTTTCCATGCTTTCCATATTCCCAAGATCCAGGTTGTGATAGTTTATCTTTTGTGTATAGTTCACCTGCCTTGCGTTGTACAACTGACGCTTCTTCTGAGGCTTGCACCGCCTTGTTATACAGGCCTTTTCCTTGCATTAACGAATATTTGTCAATACCAACATCCCAATTATGTTGTAAGTTTTCTACCCAATTTGTGATAATATTCGATTTCAATTTTGGCTGGCTGCCTAATGTGATTTTTTCAACCCTTACACCAGACTTTGTCCAGCCTGAGAGTTGCACTTGTTTGACAGTCGATGCTTTTGGACTTGTCACGATGAAGAGTTCATTTTCTTGCTGTAACCATCCAGACCTTGTTTTTGGTGGAATAATTGCTACCGGTCGTCCAGTCTCTGCTACCTGCTGCTTTGCGAGTTTATATTGTGCATTATAATGCTCTTCGGATATCTTACCAGTAGTGTTGATGTCATTCGCGATTGAATCCCTCAGCTCAGTTGGTAGCTTAACCTTATCAGCTTCCATCAGCGTGACTCTTGCCTGACTTCTATCGAAGTGCGTACCAGGATACTCCGTCTTTCCAACACTCGCTGCAACCTTCCCAATTTTTGAATTTATACCAAATTTATCGGCAACTGGCGTAAGACCTTTGGTCAACTGCCTCTGGAGCCATCCTGTTGGTCGTGGATTTGTTACGCCACTCTCGCTGATAAATATCTGGCTGATAGGTTCCAAGCCAGTTTTGGAAGCCATTGAGGCGTATATTCCATGTGCAGGCTCTGCAATCGTTCCAACCATTGGATCCGGAGCATCGTATGTATAGTCGGTGCTCCCTTTTTTGATTGCCGCTATCGCCTTTGCTTTTGCTGTACGACCTGTGATTTCATTTCCAGCGGCATCGTATATTTTTGCACGGTTTAAAGCGCCTTCTTCACCGCTGAATACTTTCCCTGCCTTTGGTGGTCTAGTGCCAGCCCGCTGAACGCTTACTGTTGATGATTCACCAAATAGTATTTCCTCGGCATTTGTGCCTCTGGATTGTGTTGTCACCCAATCATGCCCAGCGTTTGGGTTTGTTTCGAGTACCTGTCCACGTGTTATACCGGTTGCCTCTTTTGCCTTTGAAACTGCGCCCGATATTGTGCTGAGTGGTGTCCAGTCATAGCTACCAGCTGCGGCTCTTTTATAAAAATTTGGTGTAATTTTTTGTAATACGGAATCAACACGATTAGTGCCCCTGGTAAACGTCTTCCCACCAATTGCAAGTGAGCCAGTATTTTTGAGGAAGCCAGTAATATCCTGTGTAGTAGTCACACTCCTAATTGAACCGTCAACGATTCCAAGCTTTGTGCCCGTAGCTTGGCCGTAGAGATCATTTCCAATTTTTACAAGTAAACCCGTATCGGCAATGGGATTAACGGCTTTTGCACTTGTGTTCAGGAGACCTGCTGCGATACCCGTTGAATCTCGCATTAAACCTTCATTTTTTGCTATAGCCTTAGCTGCTATAGCCTTAGCCGAACCCCATGGTGATGTTTTAGTTGCAGTTGTGAGTGCTTTTTTACCGCCAACATTAGCTGCTTCAAGTACTTTACTACCACTAATCAGTCTATTTGTGTTTGTCATGACCAACTCTGAGCCTCGCATGAGCGTCCCCCGGGCTATCGTCTTCAGGCCACCAAAAATCCCACCCATAGCATATGATTCAGCCGCGATGATTGCTAGTTCTTTTGCTGTTGATACAGGTTTATTCCGAACGAATGTGTATGTATCACTGGCAACAGAGCCAATGGCAGATCCCCATGGATTTTCTTTAACGCTGGTATATACGCTCCCTATAGGAGATTTAGAAGCCGATTTATCGATATCCTCGACGCTTGGTAGAATTGCTTGTGTTGCAGCCTGGCCTTTTTGGTTGAGTGATGCCTCGGCTTCTCTGAGTGATTTTGTATCTGCGGTAGCGCTATACACTGCAAGTGCGGCTTTCTCATACCAGGATGTGTGTGTCTTCGCATAGTCCGCTTCAGCCAACTTTCGATTGTACCTTTCCAACTCGGCTTGGTAATCTTTATTTTCAGTCGCTGTTGTTGTCTTAGCCCACGGGGATGATGCCGTTGTGGTGATCTTTACGCCGTTTTGAACACGATACAACTGTCCAGTCTTCGAATCGACTTGGTATGACTCGCTACCTACAAACGAGCCTCCAAGTGTTGCATTTCGCTGATCTGTTTCCACTTTGGCTTGATATATTTTGGCGTTGTACTCATCGACTTTTGCTTTTTGTCTATCACTCATTCCGGTGGTGTACTGCTTATAATCCCGATTTGCCAGTTTGGTTCGCTCGGCTTGCGCTTTATTATACTCTCCAGCGGTTGCACTTCGGGATATTACCTCGCTTGTCTGCCCACCCCACGGGTTTTGCTTGTATGTGATGATACTTACACCACTTTCTCCAACACCCGCCTTCTTACCACCTGTCTCGATTGCATCAATCACTTCACCACTTGCGCCATATAGCATATTTTTATCGTATTTTGCTCTTTGAGTATCCCAAATTTCCTGCGATGATTTTTGCGCAGCTTTTGTTGCCACTAAGTTTTCTTTATATGCCGTAGTGTCCCATACTTTTACGCCACTCTCACCTTTCCCGGAGATACCACCAACTTTTTCGACTTTGTTTATCCAGGTCCCATCTGCAAGTAATTCTTGATTGCTGTGATCAACAACTCCGGCTTTTGTGGCTGCTACACTTGTTTTCGAAACTGCACTCTGCGCCGCTTTAACTTCTTTAGTAAGTGATGTTGTATCAACTGTTTTCCATGGAGATTTGTTTAGTGATGCGGTAGCAAGTGCCGCAGTTGCGGTTGCAAGATCCGCTGTTGCACTCGCATTTGCTTTTGCTGCGTCTGATTTTGCAGTTGATGTTGATTTCTCACTTTGTAGCGCTTTTATTTCAGCTTTGAGTACGCTCTGTTTACTCGAATCCGCTGTAAGTCGTAATTCGCTTTGCTTTTCGGCAATTTGTGCGTTGACTGACTTGACAACTGCCGCTGTTTCTTGTGCAGCCTGCTCAGCAAGTAATGCGGCTTTATCGGCAGCGGCTTTGGCATCGTTAGCAGCTTGTGATTTCTTTGCTTGCGCAGCTTCTTGTTTCGCTTTAGTTTCGGTAGCTGACCAGATCGTTGCTTTTTGCGTCTGCGCTGTACCAGTAATCGCAGATGAGCTTGCGTTGATACTACTACTGGCTCTCAACGCTGCGAGTGTCTCACTTCCTGAGCCCTTAATCGTGACTTTAGTACCATAGGTCTGCTTGATTTCACCACTCGAACTGATGAGCTTTACGTTGCTCTCACCAGTTCCACGGATGCCGCCCCCTCCGGTAGTATACCACCGTTCAGAATACTCTTCCGAAGGCGTCGCACCGACCGTTAAGGTTGTCTTCGCAGCCTGTCCGAGCTGTGCTCTCTGCTTGTTTTCTTTCGCCAATTCGGCTTTGTCCGATGCCGTCACCGGGACATACTCGTAGAGCCCTTTGCTATTGATCTTCCAGTCGGCACCGCTATTAGCGACCTGTTCTGGGATTACGTAGTAGATACTATTCTTATCGGTATTTTTCTCATCCCACTCTACCAACTGCTCATACTGACTGGATGTGACACTCTGCTCCCTTCCAAGATCGTCGTATACGGTTATTGGCATTGCCTTGATGGCTTCATTCACACGGTTTACATAATCATCCATTGCGGCTTGCGCGGCTGCTTCTGATGTGTATGTAGTGGTACTCGGGGCTTTGACTGTGAGTTCGTACGTCTTCAACTGATCCTGAATCTCGGAAATGTTTGAGCTAATATCATAAGTTGTAAAATTGAACCTCGATGCGTAAGCATCTATCGCGGCTTGAGCCTCTGCTGCCGATGAGAATGTGGTTTGTCCTGTGTAGGCATATGGATCAGTTGTAGATGATGTTTTGTCAACCCTAGTCACTATTCCGCCAGATTTGACATAAGTTGTATCTGTAGTCTGTGCGGTGGGTTTTACTGTTGCATCATATTGTTCTGCCTGCTCCCGTATCGATGCAATTGCACTGGAAATGTCGTATGTTTTCTTTGATCCCTGATAATTGTACTGCTTACCACTCACGGTGATAATGTCACCCTGTTTTGTTCCAACCGGGATAGTTGCTTGTGACCGACTGAATCGGCCGACAGTGATAGCCGGGTTGGATGCTACACTGCTTTTAATCTGCGCTGCACGACTGGTTACACTCGCAACACCTGTCGTACTCGCTGCAGTCCCGGTTGTGCCAGTCGTACCAGTTGTTTTGGCTGCTACGGTTGCCGCTAGATCAGCAACTCTTGTAGCTGCGGCCTTTGCTGGATTTTGAACGGTTTTTGCTACAACTGCGGCTCTTGCAGGTGCCGTTGCAGTCGCACCTCTTTCGAATCGTCCAACATTTACTGCAGCAACCTGTTTTGTTTCCGGGACAGCTACCGCTTTTTCTGCCACGGCGGCGGATATCGCGTTGACGACCGTCTGATGTGCTTCAGCCTCTTTCTGGCGTTTTGCCTCGGTAGCAGCTGCAAGCTGTTGTATCGTCGGCGCTCTACCAGCAAATGTTCGTTTAGAAGCCATGTTAGGTTCCCTCTATCGATTTGATCATTACTTCATCTCCATATCCATGTTTAGTTCTGGGATATTTCAGGTTCAGGTTGCTCGGTTGTATCAGCTTGTTCAGGTTCCGGTTGTTCCGGCTGTTCGAGATCCACGAATGTTGGCTCGATCCAATATGTCAACTGAAGTAGTACGGCATGGCAATCCATCCCGGAGGCGATTAGATTTTCAAAAGTTGCTTTGGCGTCGGGGGATAGCCCGATGATGAATTCGGGTTTTTGTTCCATCTTTCTTCACCTTCCACTTTTATATTTTTATCGAAATAAAAATATATTTTTTCTGTATATGAAATAAGGGTGTCATAATATAAAAATAGTCGGATGAAAACAGTATCGGAAGACGTTAAATAAGTGAATAAACAAAAAAAATTATTGCTCTTGTTCTGCCGCCCTGGCACAAAGCGATTCAAATTCTCGTGGGTGGTCACGAGCCATCATTTCCATATATTGCTCAGGGGTCATACGATCATCACTCTGTATGCCGTGATAAACGTCACAATCTTCCTCAGACATTTTCAGGCATGGGAATATCCAACACAGTATCATCGAAAATAATTTTAGCAAGCCAAACGCAGTTATAAAAATCAAAATGAACCAGCACATATCAGGACTCCAAAAATGCGTCCCTGAACACACCCATTGAAAGAAGCTATCAATTGCGCTAATTATCACTTCAATTACCATATTATATCATCTCAACAAATATTATACAGTTCAAAGTATAAAAAGCCTCGAATGCCGTTTTATATGGAGTATATAAGGAATTTATATGGGCATTCTAAAAAAAATTAATTATCGGGTGCCGAAGCGCTTTCCCGATGATGATTTTTTTGAAAATGGACTCTCACGATATGGTACGCCAAGCCGAGGTTGCTCCCGCTGAGGCATCCCGAGGCCGCCGGATCGTGGCTGACTTCTGGAGAACGGGCTTTCCCTATATGGCATCCCGAGCATTGGCCGCTCGCGATATGGCATTCCAAGACCACCCCGGGATTGTTGAACGACCCGAACGGGCTGAACCGGCTGTTGCACCACGACCCGCTGAGCGGTTGCTTGCCGTTGAAGAGCCTTAACTTGTTTTTGGAGTTTTCTCATTTCCGCATTGCTCGGCTGCCTAACTCGGTGGGTGACTGCTGGTTGTGTGGTTTTGGCAACCTTTCCAACCACAGAATTCATCGCCGCGGCTGTTTTGCCAACTCCACGAGCCACTGCACCAGCCCTAGCGATGTCTTCATCCAGCCGTTGAGTAAGTGGTTTTGCCCGCTCTTGTCCACGTTTCCGGGCATCCTCGATGGCTTTTTTGGCCGCAGCTTCTTTTCGTCGCTGTGCTTCCGCTTCAGCCTCGAGTTTTCGTTTTTTCTTGGCGGCTTCATAGGCCGCTTGCTCAGCTTGTTCTATCGCTTCTTTGTTGTTTGCTTCGGCTTCACGGTCACTCTCATAGCCAGCAACCATACCCTTCAACCTGCTGACTATTCCCACTTTTCTCACTTCCTAGATTTTCTAGTGTAGTTGTAAGCTTTTCTACCGTGGTTCGCAGGTACATGAACCCGGACTTTTCTGCATTTTCTAACCATGTTATAGCCTCCAATATAGAAAGAGGGGCACAAAGCCCCTCAATTTTGAATTTCTGACCTATTTTGGGATATTTACATAAATCCCAAAAACCTCATGATTGCAGCGGCACCAAGGGCCAGGATCATGAGGGCTGCGAGAGTATAACCAGATTCAATGTTCTGGGTGACATTGTTGAACAGGTCGTAGAATGTGCTGTTTGCATCAATGGTAGCGGTTCCGACAACGGAGTTGAGGATGACGACACCAATCACTAAGATACAGGCGACCTTGATGATACCGGTTGCCCACATTTCTGGAACTTCGCCCTCTGCCTTCTCCATCTGATATTCATTTCCAAAAACCATGTTTGTTACACCTTCGTTTGTTGATTACAATTAGCTGAACGCTTTAACGGCTAACATCCCACCACAAAGCACTACAATCCATCCAAAAACCGATAGCAAAGGAGCGAAAACATGTTCACCGCCTGATACGGCTGTTTGAATTGATGCATCACCTGTGGCATTGGCTTCCTGGGTTAGATCGCTCATCGCGGTTGTACCAATCACGACGAATAATCCCAACGCCAAAAGCAATATCAGCCCACCAATCGTTCTCATATGAAAAAAAGTTTCAAATGTAAGTATATAAATATTTGGTAACTTTTATATAAAAAAATTAATAGGGTTTGGAAACCCTTAAATGTAACCCAACAACCTAAGGATTGCCGCGGCGGCTAGCGTAATGATCGAAAGTGTTGCAAGCGCATATCCATTAGAAACGATAGATGTCACGCCACTATACAGGTCGTATAAGCCTGATTGGCCACCCTCGACTAAGCTGATCGCGCTGGAGTCTGTAGACACATCTGTTGTATCAACGACTATGCTAGCAGGCGTATCAGACACAACTATATAATTAGAACCAACATCACTTCCATTTAGATCAACACCGATATCTCCAGTGATCGTGAATTCATCACCCCAGGCATAGAATGTAAAATTTGGAACTATATCGAGATTTCCATCAATGACCAGGTTTGACCAGCCAATGTTTCGAGTTGTAGTACCATATGTGGCATTTCGAACATCGATCATAGACGCCAAATACGTCGACTCATCTACACCACTACCAGGTGTACCACTACAGTTTGTGGTTGCACCGTCAATTATAGTTTGTGCGCCATTCAGACCATGATTTATAGAACACTCATAAATATACGCCTGTGTTAAATTTCGACTTGCTCCAATTGCGCCAAACTTTTCCACAGCTGGATTCCAGTACAATTCATCAATTTCGTACAGTTGTGCCTGCTTAAACAGTGGATCATCACAACTCTGCACATCCGAAATAAAATTTTCTAGACCAGAAACGTTATCGTTATACTCACCTGGAAGTATATCGTTTTCAGCATCAATCGCGTCTAGAACTGGGATATATTTCGCCAAATTATTGTTCGGATTCAGTGTTGTGTAGTAGTGTATTAGAATATTTCCATCATATGTACCAGTACAAAAACCAACAGCACCAAACGTGATACCATGGTCATCACCGAGATTTTCGGCATAGTTCCACTGCGGTGTGGTTTCCGAGTTTTCTAGCGTGGAAACCATTGACATAGAAACACCTTTTAACACATTCTCATAGCTATCATGTACCAATAGCACCACCGTATAGTTTCCTGCTGTTGAATAGGTGTGTTCCGGGTTCTGCTCGGTTGAATTAGTTCCATCTCCGAAATTCCATTCCCAGGCTGTCGCGTTAGTCGATGTGTCAGTGAATTGAACAGTTAGTGGAACATAACCCGACGACACATTTGTAGTAAAACTTGCCGTAGTCGTGTTGCTTTCAGCGCTAGCGGGTCCAATGGATGCTGCAAGCAATATTAACACCATAAGAAACTTTATTTTCAACTTCATACTAATGCTGCCTCCAAATTCGCAAGCGTTTCTACGATTGTTTCAGCTATTGTAACGAGGATATGCCCGGATTCGACGCTATCATCTGAGTCGAATTCATACACGATCCCAGAAATCGATATAATATCCCCATCAGCCGGTAGTGCCGTCATCGTGATCGTTGTATCTGTCGCCCGGAACTGGGCTGCTACGCCGCTTGCCATGCCGCCGAGGAGGATCGCGCCAATGGCGAATGTAATAGAAATCGATATAATGAACTTAGCAAAGCTTGGAGCTTCTTGTTCCATCACCGCTCACGCTCCATGTTCAGGATCAGAAGTTGATTTCCTGATACCTTCCATGACAGACGGTCGCCTGTCTCCCAGCCGAGTCTTTTCACGGCTGGCGTGATGTTGATCAGTTGCTCATCCTTATTTCTTCGAACTTTCATACTTCATCTCCATAGGAAAACCTATGGAAAAAAATTCAATAGTAAGTATATAAATACTCGGTAAGATTGACATCAAAAAATTTATACCGTGAAACGGTAAAAAAATACATTAGGAAAGAAATGAATGTGATGGCAGTAACTTCTGCCAAATACGATCGCCCGCTATCATATCATCTGTGTAACCAGAGCTTGTCATTTATATCACCATCTTGAACACATATCGCGGGCGACCGAAGCTTGTTTTTACACAGTCGGTATCGGTTCCATTAATTTACACCAAATATCCCGAAGCCAGCTAGTTGTTTGTTATTATGGAGTTCTAACAATCGGGTAATCAGCTCATAGAACCTCGTAGCCAGCTTTAAGGATATGTCCAGGAATAATTACTCCAAGCCAAATATTTCAAAGTTGTAGCCAATTAAAGAAAATTCGTAGATATCTGAACCAACATACTTATTTTTTGAGCAAATATATATTTGGAGAATTTGGGGTCTCTAACCTGAATAACATATTAAAAAAAATTATTAAGTATTGAGGCATAATATATAGATATGAAACCAGTAGAACCAAAAGAACTAAAGGAACTTAAATGTAAGAAGATAGGCATTAATATAGAAAAGATGGAACCAGCAGAACCAAAAGGACTAAAGGAATTTAAATGTAAGAGGATAGAAAATAATATAGAAGAGGAAATAATAAAAAATAAAAAAATTACAGTTTGTTCATGCGAAATTGAATGTATTATGAAACGGCTTGAGCCAGAAAAGAAAGGCAAAAGCACATACTGGTACAGAGGAGTATATGTTTTTGATCCTAAAAATAAGAACATATGGTATGGAGTTAAAAAAATTGGGTTTCTGATTTTAAATAATCACAATTATCCATCACATGACTTTACCCCGTCAGTAGCAGAGCGTTGGTTAGAAGATCTTGGATTTGACACGGGGCAGGATGAAACTGCTCCCAAAAGTGGCTGGAAGAAAGAAGATATGAGTGGTTGGATGAAGAAATATGAATAGAGCCCACCATACGATACGTAGAACTTCCGCCTTGGCTTCGGGGATATGCCCTGGCACAATTAGTCCAACTAATATCTTCGCTCAATGTGGAGGCTCATAGAAAAAAAGAAGAATTTCGGGATAATATCCCGGTTTAGAATTTTTGATACATCCCGAGGCTAAAAGCCGTGTTTGCATCTTCGATTGGAAGTGCCTTTTTATCACTCGGAAAATCCGCGTTGATCATATACTGCTTACAAAGTCCGCTGCAACTCTGGAAAAGCTTTGGGTTGCATGTCAATGCAACTGTGTCAAGCACTTTGACCAGCGCGCTAAAAATTCGATAGGTCATGTTCGAGGTAACCAAGCGGGTGATTTGCTTCTGGTTCCTGTTCTCTTTCCCGCTTTCTGCAACCTGCTTTTCCATGCATTCCATCACTTTGCGAGTATACTGCCCAAGGGCAAAATACGCTTTTTTCCCATTACTGTCGCCTGTGCCAAAAAACTTGCTGTTCTGCTCAAAATATAATTCCATACCGCTTAATTTCTGTTCACCATTGTTTGTCATGTTTAATCTCCTACTTTGTTAATTTTTTTACAAACATAATTATACAACGGTTAGTATAAATACCTATTGTTTGAGAATCGATAGCAAGCGGCACGATGACAACTTCAAAATATCCTCAGGGAATGGCGCACGATATCGAAAATAACCAAAATTTACATTAGGAAGGAGATGTAATATATATATTTAACAAAAATATATAGAAGTGTGATAAAATTAGACAGACAATATATGAATCGATATATAAAAAGCTACAAGACCTTGGGATATTGGACGAAACCGGGATTATGAGATCGGATTATATGAAATTTGCAAGTCCAGGGCTTATGGATCTACATGCAGACAAGCTTTTCAATGACATAATTTCACTAGCCCACAACGGTATCCAGTGCGGTGACGTGATGGCCGACCCGGATATGCAAGTGCAAATATACCCAGCTTCGAAATCGGCGGAAGCCCTTACATTCCAGAACGATTACATGGGTATTTTCCAAGAAGTGTATCCTGAGCCTGGCAAGTATATCCCGAAGTTGAAGCGAGAACTCAATCAATTTTTGAACGACTGGCTCAAAAATATGATTGAGCAGGGATATCAGTTGGTAGAGAAAGAAGAATGAGCGTTGACTTCCAAGCATATCCCTGAACTCTCCCTACAGGCCTATTAGAAGCCTCATGTGAGCCTCGTATTCCGCGTACATTTGACTCAGTGATATTAGGTGAATTATTTGGTCCACTGCGGAGCAGAGTCTAAAATAACTGGCTAAGTAAATTCCTTACTGGCGATTCAAGTTTTAATTATAATACATTATTAAAATATAATACTAAATTAAATATTAATGGTCTAATATGAAAATGAATTATATTTTGTTATTATAAATAGAAAAAATAATATAATAAGACCATGTATAACATTTGCTAATTATATATGGAGAAAAAAATGATTTCCAGCATAAAAATCAAAGGTTTTCGTGGTTTTGCAGAAGAACAAGAGCTAAAGCTCTCTAAACCTAATAATAGGCAGGAAGGCTCAGGACTTACAATAATTGTTGGTCCCAATAATGGTGGAAAATCGACAATTATTGAATCTTTTAAGGCAGTGTCTTTAGGACATAATATCAACTTCACGGAAGGGCAGCGAAATAAAGAAGCAGGGGATAGAGTTGAGATAGTATTGTCATCCGATGATAGTGATTCGACATCTAGCCTAAAAACCGTCTCTGCTGGTGGTTCTGTAACCGAAAAGCGTGGGTATCCATCAATTACTGTCTTACCATCCAGAAGATTTTTTGATCCTTACTCAAATGAAGTATCATATGGATCGAATATCAATTCTTCTATAACACATGAATCTGATATACTTGGCCCCAGAGGACAGCCAATTGATGCTGATGATAATAGATTGTTTGAAGTTGTAGGAAATGCAGAATTCAACAAACTTTTGAAACAGATACTTGATTATGAATTAAATTGGACAGTTGATGTCTGCAATACAGGAGAGGTTTATGTTAAGATCATTCAAAAAAATGGATATCACGATTCAGATGGATTAGGCGAAGGACTTGTCAGTCTTCTTTTCATAGTAGAAGCTTTGTTAAATCAATCATCAAATGAACTTCTTGTCATTGATGAGCCTGAGTTATCCTTGCATCCACAGTTACAGAGAAATCTTCTAGATGTAATTCTTGAGAAATCAAAAGATCGTCAAATAGTGTATGCTACTCACTCTCCTGAAATGGTTTCTATAGAAGCCATCCTGAATGGCGGAACACTTGCTAGAGTAGTAAACCAAGGCAATGGTTCAAAAATATATCAGTTAAATGAGAAAAGTATAGAGTGTTTGGAGGCATTTGAAAATGACTTATTCAATCCACACGTTATGGGGTATGATGCAAAAGCCTGTTTTTTTGAAAATGATAAATTAGTAGTGGTAGAAGGACAAGAAGATGTAATACTTTTGAACAAGGCATTAAAGGATTTGGGTATTAACAAAAAGATTCGCTTCTTTGGTTTTGGTGCAGGTGGAGCTGAAAAAATCGTAAGAATTGTGACAATTTTAAAAAGCTTAGGCTTTGAAAAGGTTTGTTGCCTATATGATGGTGATAAAGAACCAGAAAAAGAGAGAGTAGAAGATAAATTTCCAGGATATAAATTTGAGATACTGATCGCTGATGATATTCGAGATAAAGATTGCCGTTATTATAGTACATGCAAAAATATAACAGATGGATATGAATGTAAGAGTTGTCATCCAAAGAGAGGAATTTATGACAATAAGAATAGAATAAAAGAAGAGTACAAATTAGACTTTCAAACCTTATTAAATAAAATAGCAGACTTATGGATTGAAGAATAACGTCTTTCGAGCGTTCTCTAGGATATGATAAAGTATCACTAAATGGGCAGTAACCTTTTGAAACCTTACTATACGCTACGTAGATCGACGCTACTGGGTTTTAAGGATATGCTTGAATAAATGTGCCACCCAAGCTAATATCCCTGAGCCGGACAATTACCGAAGGGACAATGTTGTCACATCGAGGCCGGGCCTGAAACTTCGGCATTTATTTATAGAATTGAGTCTATATTTTTTGTGATATGTCAGAGAGTGTCCTGTGTACCGATTTAATTGGGCCCTTTGCGGCTGGGAAAAGTGAGGTTTGTTAGACTCCCGTTTAACAAATACCATAGGAGTGCGACACATGGAAATAATCGTTAACGGTAGTCCCTATGAACTTGTTATGTTCTTAGGGTTCGCTTACTATGCTGTGCGATATGCGCGCGATGTCGTAAAGCAAAAGTAAGCACTATAAGGGGCTCTTTGACATACCACATATTACTCGAAAAGTCGCTAATTCATTTCACGGCAGGATTGACGCGTATAATAATCAGGTTTTTTAGTAAGAATCTGGTAGCTCTCTGGGTATTTATCTTCTAGTGACCTACGAAGTTTTTCGTCTAATTTTGCGTTATAAAGTGTTTTCACTTTGGAAAGCTGGTCAGCTGATAAGTTCTTAGCTCCTATAAGACAAGCCTCCATAAGGTAAGCTCCTCCAAGATAAGCTCCTTTAAAATCAGCTCCTTTAAAATTAGCTCCTTTAAGACAAGTTTCTTCAAGATGAGCTTCCTCTAGATGAGCTTCCTCAAAATGAGCTTCATTGCAGTAAGCCCAATTAAGACGGGCGCCCCCAAGATAAACTCCGTTTAAATAAGCTCCTCCAAGATGAGCTCCTATAAGGTCACTGTCATAAAGATAAGATCCTTCAAGATGAGCTTTTGAAAGATTAGCTAGTCGCAAATATGCTTCACGTAACTCTAGGCGCTCGGGTTCCCCAGCCTTAAAGAAATATTTGCGCCTTTTAATGACAATAAGGATTGCTCGAATATCATAGGATATCATAAGTTTACGATCTAGATATTCTTCAAACTTATTTGTTATTTCTTCATTATCGATGATATCTATATTAGCATGTGAGTTGCTCCTGATATAATAACTTAAAATCTCCATAATTTGCCAATAGTCTTTATCGGATTCATTTGCAATTCTTTCAAGTGCATATATTCCACCTAGCCTAATCTCTAGTTTTTTACTTCCTAACTGATCAATAGCCCTAGTGAAACGTTCAGTAATTTGGCCTTCCTGAGAAACTCTGAGATTGTCCTCGGCAATACTTATTCGCTGCCAAGTCTGATATACTCCAAATAGAACAGCAATGCCGACAAATGCTTGAGTAATGGTCACACGATATTGGTTTTCTAAATTAGCTATCTGTGATTCCACTGTGTTATTTACGCTTGTATTACTATTCACGCTTGTGTCAAGTAGATAGAGCGAGTGTGGGCCAAATACCCATATCAATAAACCAGCGATAACGAGAAGAAGTAACTTATCCCTTTTCATTTATCTCAACACAGTTAATAGTATTTCTGATCTGAAAATGAGAATGGATATGGTACTTTATAAATCTCTCGAAAAGATTCGAATTAGGATGAGTCTTCTGGTATCGACGCATATTTTATACCTTCATGGTCGAAAATGCTACAAATATCCCTGTGCCGGCTGAGGCATATCGACTGCGCCTCTGAGGCATATCGACGGGCATCAAAATATCCCCAACTTCTTAAAAATTATTAAGATTGAAGCGAATTTTCGGGATATTTTCAATCGCAGGTCTCAGAAGCCTGCGAAGTCTTTACCTTATATGGTATAAGGTAAACTCAGAGTATATTTTGAGGTCAAAAATAAGCAAGTTTATACTGATTAAAAAAGTTAAGAAGATTAAATTTAACTTGGCCGCCGCCGCGAAACTTAACGGTCGCTGGGTAGAAAGAATTTCAAAGAAATACTCGTGGCTTCCTCAGATTGTTGATAAAGCTAGTTATGTTTTTTCAAAAAAGAAAGCCTGACACCATTTCTGGCTAGAATTGGTAAAAATGGTGTCTATGGTACCCAATATTGAAAAATCACGTTTTCAGACACCTTTTTTCCTTATTGTTACTTTTTTCTATTACTCCTTATATACTCCTTATATACTCCATATTACTCTATATTATATTATATATCCTATAATATCATGAGATATTAGAATAACGAAACAATTGGGGAAAAAGGTGTCTAAAATTTGTTTTTTCAATGTTGGGAGACCTGACACCATATTTTGATGGTTTTGCGGGTTCCAGCCAAAAAAGGTGTCTAGAATAAGCAAAGTTCTATTATTTTTTTAGACTTTTAGACTGTTAAAAATTGAAAAAAAATTAGTTGGGCTGTAAAAGCCCGAGATCCCGATTTAGCTTTGTCATATCAATTGATATATCAATCCACAAACTAATTTTTCCAGCGCCACAATTCTCTCTCGTATCCCTCATATCCAGTGATTTCATTTTTCTACCGATCATATTCTCTGAAATCGGTTTCAGCCCCATCGAGGCTTCCCACTTACGATATACTCGATTGAAGGTTGTTTTATCGACTGTTGATGCCGCATGTCTAATTATATATTTATCCACAAACGCCACCACAGGGTTGCTCAACATTACATATTGATCCATCGTTTCATTGGTTGTGCTGGCTCTCGAGAACGATCTAGCAGTAAGAACCTTTCTCAGCCCTTCAAGCGCAAGATTCAGAAAACCTGATAGTTCTTCTGGTGATGTTATTTTTTTGAGCAAATCCTTATCCTGATCAGCTTCTTCAAACACATGTGGAAAGTTGACGAGTTCCCACCTTCGCATGATTGCCATATCGGCATGCTTGATCTCTGGGATATGATTTGCTGAGAATATCATTCTGGTCGTTGGTAGAAAACTGAAACCATTTTGATATTTCCTTTGGGCTCTTATTTTATCTTCACCAGTGAGCATTTTGAACACTGAACCATCTCGAATCGCTTCACTGCTGAGATCAGCGCCAATGTTGATCAGCTTTCCATATAGATCTGCTGATGAGTATTTGTCTCGATCCTCTTGAAGCTGTTGTAGATTCACATGTGATGTGTTCTCACTCCCGAGCAACTTCTCCACAAGTTTGAGAAAAACGCTTTTACCGTTTGAGCCTACACCGTAGAGCATGACAGCTTTCTGCATTCTAGTGTCTGGAAGAAAGCAATATCCAACAAACTCGATCAGAAATTTCTGATCATCCTCAGAAACCACCTGAGATAGGAATTGGCGGATGTTTGGGCATGTTGCACTTGGATCATATGCTACTGGAATCCGTCTAATCGATAGATATTCTGGATCGTGTGGAATGAATTTCCACTCTCGCACATCAAACATCCCATTATTCAGATTGATGAGATGAGGATTGAGCTGATCGATATGCTCCCTACGAAGTGCTGTGTTTCGGTTAATTACAGCTAGTACTTCAGACACAAATTTTTTGTTTGGTACTTTCGCTGGCACCATATCGATGTGATTCATTTCGTTAAACAGCTGACCATACCGTGCTACAATTTGTCGTTCAAGTTCCGTCTCGGTAGATACCGTGTCGGTATGCCCGACGTAGACACCATCGCGATACAAAAGGAGCTCTTTCGTATCATCCATTGTGAGTATGCGGTTCCAAAATATGATATCATTCGCAATTTGATCAAATGTCGGATAGGTGTACTTGTCCATGATTTCATCTCCTTCAATGATGAAATCGACAACAAGAGAAGCCACGACCCCCTAAACCTATAAATAGGATGACACCATATTATTACTTAGGTTTTGTAGTAGTAATCTGGCGTCAGGATCTTCTCAGGTGCTGGAAACCTGAAAATAACTTCTCTTGATGCCAATTTTCACACATACTCCACTTTTCTTTCCTGTATTACAGTTGACCAGTTATTTACTCTATCATTTTCTGGTGCTAGCCCGAAATAGTCGTATAGAATTTTCCGTACAACTGCTGACCGAGAAGATTGCTGTTCAATAGCAATTTCATCAATCCTATCGACTACGCGTCGAAAGTCAGGACTGATTCCTACTGAGAATGTTTCTTGATTCATGTTTCGATTCCTCGCATACTAATTTAGAAAAGTATTTTTTCTTCTTCATCAAGGAGGACATCCTCCTGCCGGGAACCGAACTTTTCTATTAACAATCTATTAGATTACAACTCCTAGTATAAATAGCCACGGTAAGTTTTATATTAATTTTATTGGACTGTTTTACACAGCGGAAGAAAGTAAATCAACATTCCTCGATTTTCTTCTGGTTTTTTTCGTAGCACTCATCGATAATTTGCGACATTATCTCCTTCACATCTTCAGCTAATCCGGCCCTCGTGCCATAGAGTTCAAGCTGTTCACCGTTGATGGTGACGTCCATTTTTATAATATCCCCATCATATTTCTGGTGCCACCAAGCCTTCGACTCGGCAATTTTTCGCTCGAATTGGGCTTCCCGAATTGCGTGCTGTTTGGCACGGCGCGCCGCTTCTCTATCTGCCCGTGACAGGCGTTTCTTGGCCTGCTTTTTAGCTGCTCGTTTCCTGCCCGGCTTCAGCGGTTCGTCGAACTCGGCCCCGCACAAGCGACACCGATATTTTTCTCTTGGACGACGGGGGCTGCGGTATGCAGCCTTCCCACACTCTGGGCATAGAGGATGTGCAGATATCGATGCCCGCTCGATTGCAAACATCGATTTTCTCGATGGTTGTTCGATCGGGGTCTCAAAGTTTTGCCGGCATTTATTACATCGCCAATGCGTCAGGCGCTTGTCCAGGTTTTGACTGTCACAGAACGGACAAACTTTAACTATCCTCGATTCAGTCATGGCTTGGCTCTCCGTAGACGGTGAGAATTAGGTCGTTGATCCATCGACTCCGGGACTGTTGGCCACGATTTTCATCAACTATCCCGAGTGCTTTCGGGCTCAGGGCTATGCTCGTGCCAATGTTTTTGTCCTGTTTGATTTTTCTGCCAGATGTCATACGTGCTCACCTGCGGCTTCCAAAAATACGGTTGCCATGGCACGGTTGAATTCGTTAGCATCATATTGTGCTATTCTTCGAATGCTATCAGGATTACGGCGCACAAGCTCCTTGGCTTGTTCTTGAAAAGTTTGAGTCATCGCTTTGTTCTCCTTTCGTTTAGAAAAGTATGTCATCGGGCTTGCCCGCCGGAGAACTTTTCAAGCTTCATTTTGTAATAAATAAATTATTTTTCTTTCCTTATAGGTTTTATTACCGTTAGAAAAAGCGTTATATTTCAATTTACGCACATCTTATATCTTAGATTCAAAAACAGGTCCATCTTAGTACTCCGGAGGATATGCAACAACTTGACTACAGGGCTCTACGAGGCTTCTACGATTTGAATAGTGGACGGAGAAACAAAAAAAATTATTTTTGTGCTTTTAACATTACTTCAGCAACTTTTTGAAGGAGCTCAGGATTTTCCTCAAGAATTACTTTTCGCATGGCTGCTACTACAGCTTCATCAACTTTTTGCAATTGCTGCTCTCCAAGTTTAGTTCCACATACATCACAGTATTCAGCCCTCCTCGGCAATTCCCTTTTGCAGCGCGGACATTTTTGGAACTTAGGTTCGGGCCTGCGTTCTTCGGCTGTACCATATCGTTCGCGGACGGCATCCTCTAGGTCACCTGCGCCGAGGTGTGAGTATACAGACGGCATAGCAGAATGACTCGACCAGCCAAAGTAGTTTCGCATTCGCGGTTCTGTCCACTCTTTACTCAGTTTTGTAGCAGCAGTATGCCGAAGTAGGTGAGGATAACACCGCTTTTTTATGCCAGCTCTCGTTGCAAGTCGATGTATCAATTCAAGAACTGAATTAGTTTTCATTTTTTGGTATGCTCGATCGGAGTCACCTTTTTTCGACGGTAGCTTATTAAGCGATATCCACAACGGGGCGGTTTCATCATCTTTGAGTGGATGATGTGACAGCCAGTTGGCAAGATATGTCATCGATTCCTTCAGCGGAAGCGCTCTGGGTCGTGTCTTACTTTTGGGGAGTGTAACCCACACAAACTCGTCTGTGAACTTTACATGCCTGATTTGCATGCTCACAAGCTCCCCGACACGACATCCAGCTTCAGCAAGAACTGATAACAATGCAAGATCCCGTGGCTCTTTGGCCGCACGAAAGAGGGCATTAATTTCTTCATCGGTGAGCATATCACTGGCGTTTTTCTCGTCAACTCTCATTGTTGTAGATATACTATCGATTAGCTCTCTGTAGTTTGGGTTGTCAAATTCTTTGAGAGCCCATTTCAGAAACTGCTTGAACCCTACTAGATAGTACTTCTTCGTGGCTTTTGATACGCTTTTACCAGGACATTGACCAGGACATTGTTTTGTGTACGTATATGTTTCGACAAATCTTTTATATCGTTTGATATCCTCCTTGGTCAGTTTGTCAAGATCTGTTTCGATACATTTTAAGATAAATATAATAATTCGTACATTGTTATTGATTGTGTATTCAGACAAACCTTTCCCAACATCGGCTAGATCAGCGATATAATCCAATGCGACTTCTTGATTTTTTTGAGAAGTGTCGTTCATTTTAAAAAAGTTTAATAAGGTGTCATTATATGTCAAAAATAACCACCAATTATAAAATGCGTCTCAAAGTATATATAATTTAGTATAATACCGTCAACCGACATGGATTTGAGAGAATAATCACGGCTATGTAAAAAGGGGCAAGCCCTTTTTCAGCTAGGAAAGGGGCAAGAGCTATAAGGGCAAGCGCAAAATTATTGTTATGCACTCCGGGCAGAAGCCCTGAAATTATGCCAAGCAGGTAACCTCCTAAAACTGACAAAAAAAGTAAAATTAATGAAATACCTTCCACCCGGCCAACCCTCTGAAACTTAATCGAATTTTTGTGGAGTAGATCCAACTTTTGTAAGATACACCAGAGAGTATAATCATTACTATTTAAAAATATTTCTACTATTTGACGACTTAACTGTCTTTATTATTTACTATTTTTATTACTTAACTATCTTTTATTTAGCTTCATTATGGTAGAATGCAGCTAGCAGGCTTATAACTACATGAACGATTTCAAATTCAGAGGTTTTTTGCTTTCCTTTGTAGGAGTGCCTGTCTCTTTACGTGAAATAACTCCTGCGCTTTTTCTTCATCTACGCCGCTTTTTCCTTCATTAAAGACAAGTAGTTTCCAGCACATTTATTGTAGCCGTTTTAGAGGCTGTTTTTTGTTTGAGTTGCTTACTATCCAGGTTAACATTATAGGTTCCTGCTGAAGAGGAAGTATGGACCCGATTTTAATTTGTTGAATTAAATCTATCTCCAAAGTCCCAGTTCCATGCAATGCGTTCTGAGAACTGTCCTTAAACTAAACCAAGAGAGGCACGCAACCGAATGTGATATTGCTACTGAAATCTGCGAAAAGAGATGCTGGTTTTCCTGGATTTGCTTTCAGAATAACAAGACGATTAACATCATCACTGCATAGACATAATTGCCTGAAACTGAAACATAGCTATCTTACCGCAAGGATGGAAAACTTACCCAGTAACTGTTGATAGGAATATAATTTTCAATTCCATTTTTGGTTTTTAACTCGACTTAAAATCAAATTGCAGAAGATCACCCAACCCTAAACAAGTCGTCTGACAACTATTATTAGTAATAATAGAAGTCCTTCTTTTTCAATTAAGAGTTCTTAAATCCTCTTTTTCGTTAAATTTTTGTCCTGAAATTGAATTCTTTGACGGCTTTAAATGTCATATTCGTGATCATCTGCACCCCCACAATAATAAAAAATCAGAAAAAATAAAAAGCCTCTCATGCGTCTTCGGTTAAGTGAGGAATCGTGACAAATTGCGTCAATTTCCTCAACATTTCTCAAATATTTTTAGAAATTATGAGCTGGAGCTGGGTATCGATTTCATGTAAATAGGCCAAAATTTAAGGTCGGCTTCTAATGCAAAATCGATAGCTTTCAAGCAAGAAAATTCCTTAACCGATGACCAATGAAAAGCCTCTAAATTATTTATATGCTTACTGAGGCCACAGGGCTATTCTATTATTTATGGACGTGATGATGGGCACTCGCACCCGAAGCCGTTATAGATTCACCATCCCCAATAGGCCATAGGGCGATTATTTTATCTACGGCCACATGGGTATACTTTCCTTTGTTATTGAGAGTAAGGACATTATCAGCACAGGCTTCTATAGTTCCTGTGAAAACATCAGTCCCACCGCAATAAACGTCTACAGCCTTGTTTAGATAATGACCTGTTATAAAGCATTGATACATGTTCTTTTCCTCCATTTTCATCGTCTTGATATCTCTCTATTTTTCTTTTTGTTTCATTTACAACTATTCGATTGTTTCTGTTTTCTCTTTCGTGACAAAAGGCTTACTTATTTTTTCTGGCATCCATCTAGGCCTATTTTTGGGAGCTTTGATAGTTTGTTTCCACGCTTTGTAAACGTGTATCTTCTTTGTTCCACATTCCCGAAGTCTGATAATCTGTGGTTTGGATTTTGTTCCGTCCCCACGGTTCGCAGCTTTTAGTGCAGCTTGACGAGGCTGTTTTCCTGTGAAAACTCCGTGCTCATTGCCATTTTCGTCTCGTAAAACAAAATTTCTCTTGTCGGCGATAACAGTCACCTCGAAAATCAGTAGCTGGCTACTGATTTATTTTTAAACAAATCAAAGTTTCTATTTACTGTATGTAGAGATATTGATTTTTTTCAAAATTTCAATTTTTTTGAAGTGTATATCTAAATGAAGTATGTATCTAAAATTTTCATATTTTCTGGCAAATTATACATTTTTAAAATTTATATTTTATAAATTTTGATTTTGTGAAGTTTTTGCTAGTTGTTTTTACAATTTCATATGATTGTGGTACTCAACCTTGTTACTAAAACTTCACAAAACTGCCTATGGAAACCCTTTGACTTGCCCGATTTGAAAATCAACATGCTGTATACTTTATTCTTTTTTACCTCCTTTCATATACTTTACTGTTTTTTACCCCCTTTCATATACTTTACTGTTTTTTACCTTCTTTTATACAAGAATACGCAAATCAGACAAATAATACCAGAAGCTATTTCAAAACCAGGCGACTTTGTGTTCTCATCCCCAGAAGTGTTTTGGCTTGGTGTTTGTTCAGATGTCTGCTCAGGCGTCCCAGCATTTGTTGCTGCACTTTCATTCTGTTCAAGATCCTGAGTGCCAGATTCGGACGGCGTTTCAGTCACGGTTTCTGTTACATCATTTGTTACATTGCTTTGATTTTCCGAAGAAGTACTGACGTTATCGGCACTTTCGCTACTGCTACTAGTGCTACTAATGCTGGCACTACCGGTATTGCTTCCACTACTTTTGTGACTGCTACCACCACTGCTGCCGCCACTGGAACTGCTTTCTTCCACATTTATGACCGCAGTTTGGAAGGATGTTCCGTTTTCATTACTTACTGTTAGATTTGCTGTATAAGTTCCTGCTGTGGAATAAGTATGTTCTGGACTCTCATCGGTTGAAGTATCTCCGTCTCCGAAATCCCAGTCCCACCCGGTTGCGTTTTGCGAAAGGTCTGTAAACTGTATGGTAAGAGGAGTATCACCGCTGGTAACGTCTGTACTGAAATTGCTAACCGGAAGAGAGAAACACTCTGGATGAATCAGCTCTGCAACCATTTCGATTGCATCTACAATCCGTGGTCCTCCCCTGCTAATTATATCAGCTTCAACAAGAATGAAATGGTTATTCTTCACGGCTGTGAGACTCTGAACCTGTGTATTTTGTTTGAAATAATCGTACACTGGATTTGAACCGTTCTCATCTAACATGCCTGTTCCGGAGTTGATCATAACATAATCTGGGTCTTTGTTGATGAGATTCTCTATATTGATAGTTCCCCATCCATCAATATTGGAAAATGCATTTTTGCCACCTGCAACACTTATTACCTGATCCTGGTAGGTGTTTTTTCCGGCAACATAAATAGGATCATA
>JGI2065J20421_1000732_pt1 | contig 32303 bp, 30 predicted proteins | sample Biomet5_FD_20421 | JGI IMG/M metagenome (IMG submission 20421)
CGCAATTGCAGCTTCCTCATTTTAATCATTTTGAACCACTGCTCCTTTTTCTTATATTAAAGGCCTATTGTAGCGATGCTCTTTTATTGATATATTACTTTGTTGTTAAACATATTTACTTTACCTTGATTATATTCTATGTTGGTCACACGTCAGTCACAAAATTCATTAATTTTACTAAATTAAAAAATATTTTTTGTGTTCATCTTACAATCATTATTATTTCTACTAAAATTACATATATATGACAAAAATTTAGCTTTTGCGCGCACAAATTTGTCCAATAGGATAGTGTAAGAGTATATATTTATTTTATTGCATGCAAAAGCAGCCTATTGGCACCCGTTATGTGTCGATAGGCTGCTTTTAAAGCTGAAAAAAATTATTTGATGCATTAATTACACGCATTTATTCGAGCCTTTGCCTTTTTTCGATGTGATTCCTCTTATCCGCAATATAAAAAACCTCCCTGTGCCCGCAAGCACAAAGAGGTTTTAAATCATTTTAAGCGATTAACTTGGAAATACCACAATCAGGAACATTTTAAATTGTTGGGATGCATATACCGCGTGCGGTGTCTTTGCCGGCATGACAATCGTTTCCCCCGCTGTTATACGGTGTTTTTCGCTACCAATTGTAATTTCACCTTCGCCGTCCAGCGCAATCACCATCGCATCACCGTTCGATTCATGAGAACTGATTTCTTCTCCTTCATCGAAAGCAAAAACTGTCAGGCTGACCGCGGTGTTTTGTGCCAGTGTTTTGCTGACAACCTGACCCGGCTGATAGGAAACCAAATCAGATAAGGTCAATGCGGCTGCGAAATCAATATTTTTTATTAAGTTTTTTTCCATAATAAGCATCCTCCTATTTTAACATGGCAGCCATGTCTTCCTGCGGAGTTGTGATTGCCATAATGTTGAATTTCTCTACCAATATTTTAAACACATTGGGAGAAACAAATGCGGGAAGTGTCGGGCCTAAGCGGATATTTTTAATGCCGAGTGATAAAAGGGTGAGCAGGATGCAGACCGCTTTTTGCTCATACCATGACAATACAATGGATAGCGGCAGGTCATTTACCCCGCAGTCAAAGGCCTGTGCCAAAGCAACCGCAACTTTAATAGCGGAGTAGGCATCGTTGCACTGTCCCATATCCATGATGCGCGGGAGGCCGCCCAAAGTACCCATGTCAATATCATTAAAGCGATATTTACCGCAGGCACAGGTGAGGACAATGGTATCGGGAGGGGTCAGTTCCGCCAACTCGGTGTAGTAATTCCTGCCCGGCTTCGCGCCGTCGCATCCGCCGATCAGGAATATCTTTTTCAAATCTCCGGATTTTACAGCGGCAATGACCTTGTCTGCAACCGACAGCACCGTGTTGTGGCCAAAACCGGTCAGCAGCTTTTCACCGCCGTTGATGCCGGGCATATGGACTTCCTCGGTATATCCGCCAAGCTCCAGTGCTTTTTGAATCACGATACCAAAATCTTTCTTACCATCTACTTCGGGGATAAAAGGCATTTCCGGGTAACCTACCACAGCCGTTGTATATACTCTGTCGCTGTAAGACGCCATTGGGCGCATTAGGCAGTTTGTGGTAAACAGGAACGGTGCGGGAACGTTTGCAAATTCTTTTTGCTGGTTCTGCCATGCGGTACCGAAATTACCTTTAAGCTGGGGGTATTTCTTTAGTTCGGGGTAAGCATGCGCGGGCAGCATTTCGCCGTGGGTGTAGATATTAATACCCTTGCCCTGTGTCTGCTCCAAAAGCTGCTTCAAGTCAAGTAAATCATGGCCGGAGATGACAATAAAGGGGCCTTTTTCGATGGTATTGGTCACCTCGGTCGGCACGGGGTTGCCGTAAGTTTCCGTATTTGCCTGATCCAATAGTGCCATGCACTTCAGGTTGACTTGCCCAAACTCCATCACCAGACCCAGCAATTCGGAAGCGTCCAGCTCGGAACCGATTGCAGTCAGCCCTTTGTAGAACCATTCCGTGACCTCATCATCCGTATACCCAAGCACATACGCATGATATGCATAGGCAGCCATTCCGCGCATGCCAAGCAACAGCAAGGTTTTCAGCGAACGAATATCCTCATTGTCATTCCATAAAACATTCATATCAAGGTTGTCTGTACTGCCGCAACGGGAGGCACAGCCGCTGCAATTCGGAGAAAGCGCAGCTTTTTCCTGATTAATTTCACCGGTGAGAGCCTGAATTGAACCGTTGTCGAAATTCACATTGGTAATGCACATAAACAGGCCGTCCAGAATCAACTTGTCGGATTTTGCAGTCCTTCCACTGTTGCCGGCAGCCTTTGCAAGCCCGACTAAAGCTCCGGTCAGATCATCCTGCAAATTTGCGGTATCATTTGATTTGCCGCACACACCCATTTTAGTACAACCTGTACCACCCGCGGTTTGTTCACATTGAAAACAAAACATTTTTTTATCCTCCTAAAATTAATGATCTGAAATTTGGCCATCGGTTGAGATGGTAATGATACTCCATGGAATCATTTTTTCGGAATTTTGCAAGGCTGTTTTTACATAATTCACCATGCCGCCGCAGCACGGAACTTCCATTCTTACAATAGTGATGCTTTGAATGTCATTTCGCTCCAAAATAGCAGTCAGCTTTTCACTGTAATCAACATCGTCCAATTTGGGGCACCCGATTAAGGTAACTTTATTTTTCATAAACTGATGAATGTTCGGGTAGGCATAGGCGGTACAATCGGCGCAGATAACAATATGTGCATTTTGAAAATACGGTGCGTTTGGCGCGACAAGCTTTATCTGGCAGGGCCACTGGCGAAGCTCAGACTGGTTGTAAAGCGGCATGTTCGCAGCGGCCGGAGCTGCCGGTGCCTCCTTACGCTCAAAAACTTTTGCACGTATCGACGGGCATCCGCCCATTGGGGGCTGCATTCCCTTTTGCTTCATTTTCGTCTCCACCAGTTCCTTGTCGTAATCTTCGGCTTCGCGTTCCTTGATTTCGATTGCCCCCGTCGGGCACTCGGGCAGGCAATCACCCAGACCGTCACAATAACTGTCACTGATCAGCGTTGCTTTGCCATCTATCATTTGCAGCGCACCCTCGTGACAGGCATTCACGCACAGTCCGCAACCATTACATTTTTCTGCATCAATATGAATAATTTTTCTCTTCATTAATAAATCCTCCATCCGATTTGATGTGCTCAGTATAGCATAGAATAATTTACGAATCGGTATCTCTGGCTACAAATTCAAAAAATAAAAAGGGATACTTGATCTAAGACAAACGCTTAGATGATTGAATGATTCGATTATTTTCTCTCAAATAATTTTAATATTTCCAATAAGTGAGATAATATAGTTTAATTGGCATTAAGAAATCAAAATGAAACAAACAATTGCACTGCATAAAAATAGTAATCGTAATATAAATGCATACATGAATCTGGGTGTAGAATGATGCTTTCATTGAAACGGACTTCAAGTTTTTTTAAAACTACTTTTCGAGCGCTTCAGTACAAAAATTTCCGTCTTTTTTGGTTTGGTCAGTGCATTTCACTGACCGGAACGTGGATGCAGCGAGCCGCACAGACCTGGCTTGTGTATGATGTGACAAAGTCCCCCATGCTTGTCGGCATTGTCGGGGTATGTCAGTTCATGCCGATGCTCCTGTTTTCCCTGTTTGCGGGCGTGCTGGCCGACCGCTTTTCTAAAAAGAAAATTTTGATTTTTACACAACTTGTCTTTATGCTGCAGGCAATCATCATGACGGTACTGACCTTTACAGGGCAGATACAATACTGGCATATCCTTGTGCTCAGCGCCGTATTCGGTTTGACGCAAACATTGGATATGCCTGCCCGGCAGTCTTTCTTTATTGACCTTGTAGGAACTGAGAATTTGACCAACGCAATTTCTCTCAACTCCACAATTGTCAATCTCGCGCGCATTGTCGGCCCGGCGGTTTCGGGTATCCTCATGATAAAGTACGGCATTGTGTTCTGCTTTTTTACCAATGCGGTCAGTTTCATTCCGGTGATTGCGGGCATTATTATGATTAAAGTGCCCGAAAGTTCTTCACGAGTCCGCGGCACGCATATGCTTGCTGACGTTTTGGATGGTCTCCGGTATATAAAAAAGAGTGAAACNCTGATTTTAAATGTAATCATGATGGCTGTCGTATGCACCTTTGCAATGAACACAGATGTCATTATCCCTGTTTTTGCCAAGGAAGTACTTGGCCGTGGGGTAAACGGCTATACATTGCTCTTGTCAATGGCTGGGCTGGGCGCATTTCTTGGTGCGATTATGATGGCCTATATCAGTAAAAGCGGCGTTAAAAAAAGTCTACTGCTTTTCAGCGGAGCCGCTACCGCCGTTTTACAGATTGTGACCGTCTGTAGCGCTCGTTATTCGGTTGCTTCACTGCTTATTTTAGCAATCGGGTTCTGTAACCTTGTTTTCATTAACACAGCAAATTCTATCTTTCAACTGAATTCCTCCAATGAATACCGCGGCAGGGTGATGAGCGTCTACTCCTTTTTGAATCTCGGCTCGACTCCGGTCGGAAATTTCCTGTCGGGAGCTGTGATGGAAAACGTAGGCGGCGATTCCGGATTTGTGTTCTGCGGCTCGGTTACACTCCTGCTTTTAGGACTTATTTTCGCGATAAATCGCAAATCGCTGCTTGGCTGGATAAGTAAGGCCCACACACCCGAAACTATTTAAAAAACGCAAAAAAGCCCGCGGCCGGATTGATCAATCCATGCCGCGAGCTTTTATTTTGTGGGGTGTTTTTCAACACAACACAATCAAATTAGAATGTAACATCCTCGCCATAATATGCGCAGGTAAGCACTTTAAGCATATTTTCAGCATCGGTTGCTCTTGGGTTGGAACCGGTGCAGGGATCACCGACTGCATTTTCCGCAATCGCTTTGCTGTGCGCTTTAAAGTCTTCCTCACTGACGCCGTTTGTCTGATAGGTCGGCTCAATGTTCAACTTTTTGTTCAACTCACGGACTGCGTCCACAAGGGAGTTGGTAAGCTGTTTGTCGGTTGCGCCCGGCAGGCCGACTGCCTTGGCAATTTCAGCGTACCGTTCCATGCAGACTCTCGAATTGTACTGAATGACGTAAGGCAGTAAAATGGCATTGCAGCAGCCATGAGGAATATGGAATACCGCACCCGTTTTATGGGCAAGGCTATGGGCTATTCCGAGCAGGGCATTGGAAAAAGCCATACCAGCCAGGCATTGGGCGACATGCATTTTTCCGCGTGCTTCCGCGTCGCCGTTATAGGAATCCAGAATGCAGTCAAAGATACTGGAAATTGCTTTGATTGCAAGCGCATCGGAAAAGTCCGAACGTGCGGAGGCAACATATGCTTCAATCGCATGGGTCAAAGCGTCCATTCCCGTGTGGGCGGTGAGCATTTTGGGCATGGTCATTGGAATATTGGAATCCAGAACGGCAATATCCGGTGTAATTTCAAAGTCGGCAAGCGGATATTTAATATCGGTAGAATAGTCCGTTATAACAGAGAATGCAGTTACTTCAGACGCTGTACCGCTGGTGGAAGGAACACCTACGAAAATGGCTTTTTTTCTGAGCTTTGGCATTGTAAACGGATTCTTAATATCCTCAAAGGTCTTTTCCGGATATTCATAAAACACCCACATTGCTTTGGCCGCGTCCATTGGGGAACCGCCGCCGATGGCGACAATCACGTCAGGCTCAAACTCACGCATTGCTTTGGCGCCGTCATATACTCTTTCAATAGAAGGATCCGGCTCAACTCCATCATAAATAGTTGTCTGTAGACCTGCTTCTTTTAAAACATCATCTAATTTTTGCAGAAAACCGGTCTTTCTCATGGAATGGCCACCAGTGACAATAAAGGCTTTTTTGTAGCCCTTTAAATTCTTCAGTTCGCTGATTGCATCCGGCCCGAAATAAATGTCCCTTGGTAATGTGAAACGTGCCATAAGTATTCCTCCTAATAATTTAATCATGCTAAAAAAGCAATTTGTTAAAATAATAACAACTCGCTGTTATTATTTTAACATCTTGCACTTCTTTTTTCAAGTCCTTTCTTTAGTATTATTACTTTTATTATTTGTATACGAATTGTAAGTGAAAGATTGTCTTTATACAAGTCAAAAGAGCAGCGCGTATACACTTGATATTGGTCGCGCATAATATTACAGCTTGCAGTTCAGTTGAGCGGGCAGTAAAAATTTTATATTGCTAAATCGAAGATATTTCCATTTGATTACAAAAGATTGTTAAATAATAGATTATAATATAAACATTGTTAAATTTAAGATTATTGAGGCATAAGGAGAAAAACACAATGTTAAAACTGATGAGAGCACCATCCAAATATGTGCAGGGAGAAAACGCACTGGCCGAACTGTACGAAACCGTAAAAGATTTGGGTAATTCTTTTTTATTTATTTGCAGCAAAAGCGGTGCAAAGGCCGCACAGCCTAAGATTGAGCAGAGCTACGCCGGTAAGGATGCAAAAATTATATTTGAAGTATTCGGTGGCATCAGTTCTACCGGTGAAATTGCCAGAATGCAAAAAATCGCAAAAGAAAACCATATTGAAGTAATCTGTGCAATCGGCGGCGGAAGCGCAATTGACACCGCAAAGGCTACTGCGTATTATGAAAAGCTTCCTGTGGTGATTATCCCGACTGTCTGTGCAACGGATGCACCCTGCACGGGACTGTCCGTTATTTATCATGACGACGGCTCATTTTCAAACTATATTTTCTATCCCAAAAATCCGGATGCGGTTGTTGTGGACACGTCTATCATTGTAAAGGCTCCTGTGCGCTTTTTGATTGCCGGTATGGGCGATGCGCTCGGCACTTACTTTGAAGCGAGAGCCTGCCTGAAAACGAACTCCCCCAGCCTTGAAAACGGCGGCATTACAAAATCCGCAATGGCACTTTGTGAACTCTGTTACGATACACTGCTGGCAGATGGTTACAAAGCTAAAAAAGCAGTTGAACTTGGTATACTGACCCCTGCTGTAGAAGCAATTGTTGAAGCCAACACTTACCTCAGCGGTGTCGGCGCGGACAACGGCGGGCTTGCGACTTCCCATTCGGTTTACAACGGATTCACCGCTTTGGAAGAGTGCGAAAAGACAATGCACGGCGAAGTGGTTGCTTTCGGCACATTGGCACAGTTGGTTCTTGAAGATGCCTCTATGGAAGAAATTGAAGACGTTCTTGATTTCTGCTGTTCGGTCGGCTTGCCTGTCACCTTAAAGGAGCTTGGCGTAACCGACGTGAGCCGAGTGATGATCGCAGCAGAAAAAGCCTGCGCCCCCGGTGAATCCATTCATAATATGCTCGGCGACGTTACCCCTGCGCAATTGTACGACGCTCTTCTTGCAGCGGATGCGATTGGACAGGATTACCTTGGAAAATAATATCCCCGCATTGAACAAACTATTAAAAAAACGGATGCCGTACGGCATCCGTTTTTTGTGCTGAGCTTATACTGATTCCGGATAAAGGCGGCAGGCAACAAAATGTCCCGGAGAAACCTCCCTCAATACAGGGCTTTCTTGGTCACAGCCTCCAAAACTTTTAAAACAGCGTGAACAGAACCGGCAGCCGTCGGGGGGATTGATTGGGCTGGGTACATCACCTGTCAAAATGATGCGCTTTTTGGGTTGGGTCGGGTCAACCGACGGGATGGCCGAAAGCAATGCCTGTGTATAAGGATGCATCGGATTGTGGTACAGCTCATTTTTCGATGCGACTTCTACCAATTTACCCAAGTACATAACGCCCACACGGTTGCTGATATGTTTTACCACGTTCAGTCCATGCGCAATAAACAGGTATGTCAGACCGAACTCCGCTTTTAAGTCAACAAGCAAATTCAGCACCTGTGCCTGAATGGAAACATCCAGCGCAGAAACCGGCTCGTCACAAACAATCAGCTTGGGTTGTACGGCAAGCGCACGCGCAATGCCCACGCGTTGGCGCTGCCCGCCGGAAAACTCATGCGGATAGCGGTTGCGCAGATGATTGGCAAGGCCGACACAATTTAAAAGATAAGTCACACGCTTCTCGACTTCATTTTTCGGGAGAAAATTATTGATTTTAATTGGCTCCGCAATGATATCCCCAATGGTCATCCTCGGATTCAGCGACGCATACGGATCCTGAAAAATCAGCTGAATATCCTTGCAAAAAGCACGACGCTTCTCTGCTTTCAATGCCGTAAGATCGGTTCCTTCAAAAATAATCTGTCCGCGGGTGGGCGTGTAAAGGTTGACCAGCATTTTTCCGATTGTGGTTTTTCCACAGCCGGACTCCCCCACAAGGCCAAACGCCTCCCCCTTTTGGATTTGAAAAGATACATCATCAACAGCTTTTAAAACGGTAGTCGGGCGGCCGAAAAAATCATTCTCAAGGTTGAAATATTTAGCCAGATTCTTTACTTCTACCAATGTTTCACTCATGCTGCTGCACCTCCTCTTCTTCCGCTTCATAAAGGAAGCAGCTTACCTTGTGGCCGTCCTTTTCAATTAATTCCGGCATTTCCTGCAAACAGCGCTCCATACATTGGTCACACCGGTCGGAGAAAGGGCAGCCGATCGGCATATGCAGCGGATTGGGTACCATTCCTTTGATCATATAAAGCGGTTCTTCGCTTTCGTCTTCTAACCTTGGAATAGAATGCAGCAAGCCGAGGGTATAGGGGTGCATCGGGTTTGCGAACAGACTTTTAACATCCGCTTCCTCCACAATTTTGCCGCAGTACATCACAATTACACGATCTGCCGCTTCAGACACCACGCCGAGGTCGTGGGTGATCAGCAGCACCGCCATATTGAACTTTTCGCGCAGGTGATACAGAAGGTCGAGTATCTGTGCCTGAATCGTCACATCGAGCGCGGTAGTTGGCTCATCGGCAATCAGCAGCTCCGGCCTGCACGCCAGTGCCATTGCGGTCATCACTCTTTGCCTCATTCCTCCGCTCATCTGATGCGGATAGTCGTTTGCACGCTCCCTTGCGGATGGAATTCCAACCGTATCAAGCATTTTGATCGTTCTTTCGAGCGCTTCCTTTTTAGAAAGCTTCATATGTGTCACGATGCTCTCCATAATCTGATCCTTAATGCGGTATACCGGATTCAAGGAAGTCATCGGTTCCTGAAAAATCATAGAAATCTGATCGCCGCGGATTTCCTGCATCTCCGTGCGGCTTTTTTTAAGCAAATCCTCACCTTTAAACAGGATTTCCCCCTGTGTAACTTTGCCCGGTTCCTGCAGCAGCCCCATAATAGACAGGGAGGTAACGCTTTTCCCGGAACCTGATTCGCCTACGATTGCCAATATTTCGCCCTTGTCAAGCGAAAAGCTGATATCATTCACAGCACTGACGGTACCATGTTTTAATTCAAATTCAGTTTTTAAATGTTTCACTTCAAGTAACATAAAACTTCACCGCCTCTAATTCTTTCTAAATTTCGGGTCAAGCGCATCGCGCAGACCGTCACCCAGCAAATTGAACGCCAGAACTGTAATCGTAATGGCAATGCCGGGGAATATGAGCGTATAGGGCGCGGTGAAAATAAAGCCCCTTGCTCTGCCTAACATATCGCCCCATTCCGCCGCAGGCGGCTGAACCCCAAGGCCTAAAAATCCCAAGGCAGCAGTATCGAGAACAGCGGTGGAAATACCAAGTGTTGCCCTGACCACAATCGATGAAAGCACATTTGGCAATATATGCTTAAAAATGATACGGCTGTCATCATTCCCAATGACCCGCGCGGCCTGCACATAATCATTTTCTTTAACGGACAAAATGCATCCGCGTACAATACGCGCGTATTCGGGGATAGACACAAGCCCTATTGCAATAACAGCTTTGTCAATTCCCTTTCCCATCGCAGCCATAAAAGCAATGGCAAGCAGGATGGACGGAATCGCGAGCATCATATCCATTAAGCGCATGATAATGGTATCCGCTTTTCCTCCGCGGTAACCCGCGATGGAACCCAATATAACGCCTACCGTCAGCGAAATGGCAACCGCGCTCAGTCCGACCGTCAGCGAAATGCGGGTACCGGCAATAATTCTGCTGAAAACGTCACGGCCTAACTGGTCCGTACCAAACCAATGCGCAAAATTCGGCTGGATAAAGCTCTTGGCCATATCCGAATAGTTCGGGTCATAGGGCATGATGAATGGCCCAAAAAGGGCTACAAGCACAAGGAAAAAGATAACAAACAAGCCGACTACTGCAGCTTTATCCTCCCAAAGCGCCTCCCACATTTCCTTGAACTGGGATTCAGGCTTTTCAATAAGTGAGGCTGCCTGCACTGCGGATTCGGTTTTCGGCTGCTCCATTTTTTTCAGTTTCATAACAGGCTACCCTTCTTTCTTTGAAAATTTGATGCGGGGGTCAATAAACGCATAAATTACATCCACAATTAAATTAATTAGAACAAAGATGCAGGCAATCAGCAGTACGACGCCCTGTACCACCGGAAAATCGGATTTTAAAATGCACTGCACCGTATAATTGCCGATGCCCGGCCAGGAAAACACGGTTTCGGTGAGCACTGCGCCGCCCAAAAGCGAGCCGAGCTGCAAACCGATTACCGTAGTAACGGGAATCATTGCATTGCGCAATGCATGATGGGTAATCACCTTGTGCTCTACAACACCTTTTGCCCGGGCGGTGCGTATGTAATCCTGATTCATCGTTTCCAGCATGCTGGAACGGGTCATTCTGGTAATAATGGCCATTGAGTACATTCCGAGCGCAAGCGCGGGAAGAATCAAATGCTTAACGGTATCTACAAAGGCCTCTATATCACCTGCGAGAAGCGTATCAATCAAATAAAACCCAGTCGCGGTGGCAGGCTGTAAGAGCGGGTCGATTCTTCCCCCCGAGGGTAAAATATGCCAAACCCCGGCAAAAAGAATAATCAGCAATATGCCCAGCCAAAAAATCGGCATGGATACGCCAACCAAAGCAAGAACCATTCCTGCGTGGTCAAAGAACGAATTCTTTTTTACAGCGGAGACAACTCCGATGATGATGCCGAAAAGAGATGCAAATATAATTGCGGCAATCGCCAGTTCAATAGTCGCGGGAAAGCGGGAAAAAATTTCCTGCGTGACAGGCACCTTGGTGTAATAGGAAGTTCCCAAATCACCGGTAACAGCGCCCTTTATGAAATTAAAAAATTGAATATAAAGCGGGGCATCCAGTCCGTTCGCAGCACGCCACGCATTGGCGGTTTCCACCGTTGCGTGCTGCCCCAAAACGATAGGGGCGGGATCGGGTGAAAACACTCTCATGATTAAGAACACAATGATGGAAACTCCCAGCAGAACCGGAATCAGCATCAAAATGCGCTTGACGATATACTTGAACATGTTTAACTACCTTTCGTTGCAATCTTCCATATAAACGATGATGCCGGAAGTCGTCGTTAAGCAACTTCCGGCACTTGATAATAAAATTCCAGCCAAATATCTCCGCGTTGTCTACAGATATCAATCAGCTTTTGGAAACACCGGAAAGGAATACAACGCCGGTCATATGATAATAGAAATCTTTGACATTGCTTCTGTAGCCGCAAAGCGTCTTGCCGTGCGAAATCGGGAGCCATACGGCGTTCTCTGCAGCCATTTTTTCCAGGTCGGTATAAACCTTGTTGCGCTCATCACCGGCGGGAGTCTCAACGCCCTTGGTAATTAAGGCCTTGTACTGGTCATTGTTGTAGCGTGCCACATTCATTGTGGGATCTTTGTCGGCCATTAGATTCATGAAGTTATCCGGGTCACCGTTGTCACCCGTCCAGCCATAGAAACAGATGTCATAATCGCCCGCTTTGACCTTTTGCTTGTAGGTGGTCCAATCATAGGCATCAATGGTAGCTTCCACGCCTGCATTGCGCAGATAACCTTGAATTGCTTCGGCAAGCGCCTGACCGTTTGCCGTATTGTACGGTCTTGGATTCGTATAAGTAATTACATGAACGGTCTTGACCCCTGCAGCGGACAGCGCAGCTTTCGCGGCAGCCTGGTCAAAGGCGACCTGTTTGATACTTGCGTCATACCCCGGCATGAAAGAAGGCATAACAGAGGTTGCCGGGTCGGCATATCCCTGATACAGGCTCTTAACCAGTTCAGGCACGTTAATTGCCTGGGAAAGTGCGGTACGAACCTTCGCATCATTGAAAGGAGTTTTTGTGGTATTGTAAGCCATGTAGTTGATATTCATGCCGGGCGCTTCGTAAATTTTATTGCCCGCGCCTTCAATCTGCTTTACAACCGTAGCGTCGATGCCGTCGATTACATCCGCTTCGCCATTGTTCAAAGCAACCACTCTTGCGGAGTTATCAGTGATAAACTTAAAGATTACATTTTTGGTCAATGCTTTGGTACCCCAGTACTCGTCATTGCGTACCAAAACCACGTTCTGGCTCTTTGTCCAGCTTACAAATTTGTAAGGGCCGGTGCCGCAGGGGTGTTCGTTGACATTATTGTTGTTGTCCTTCAGTGCTTTGGGGCTGATGATCGGAGCGCCCAAACTCATGGCAAGATTGTTCAGGAACGGTGTGCTGGCGGACTTCATGTTGATTTTTACTGTATTTGCGTCCACAACCTCAACGTCCTTGACAGAGCCGTACACGAAACTCGCGTAGCCCATATCTTCCGTTACTTTCGGAGGAAGCTGACGGTCAATGTTAAACTTAACCGCATCCGCGTTAAAATCTGTTCCGTCTTGGAACTTAACGCCTTTTCTCAAGTGGAAGGTATATGTAAGTCCGTCCTTGCTGACGTCCCAGCTCTCCGCAAGACCAGGGCCAACTTTAGTGGAATCCTTATCGTATTTTAAAAGGCCTTCATAAATATTTACCATAATTTTTGCTGACTCGCCATCGTCAACCAACGCCGGATCCAATCCTCTCGGATCGGCGCCCTGTGCGTAAATCAATGTATCCTGAGCTCTGCTTTTGGTGGTCTCTTGTGAAGCGGCGGTACCCGATCCGGTACTTTTACCTGTGCCGGAACAAGCGGTCAGACCAGCGCACGCAATCACTGTGGCAAGCACGAATGATATTATTTTTGTACTCTTTCCCATTGATAAAACCTCTTTTCATATTATTCTCTTCTTCACTGCATCACTTTTACACCTGAAAGCTTTATCATGTAAAAGCGTTCAGAATAAAAATACAGACGCCTAACAGGAATCGTCAAGCGCCTTTGCTTTAAAACGTTTATATTTTATCATTTAATTTGCAGGATTGCAACATCAAAATTGCAAGCGCAAGTATTAAATTTCTTTATAGCACTGAACAGCCATAGTATATGAATAATAAAATTTCATTATCTCAATTTTCAAATGCTTTAAGGCTGTAGTTTTCAACCACAGCCTTAAAACATTCTCATATCACTTGCAAAAATTATATGTAAACCGGCATATTAATACACCGATAGACTGATGCTTGCTGCAGCTTTGGTTGCGGGGTCAATGGCATAAAGTACCGCCGTGCCCGCTCCGACAGCGGTGACTTTTCCGGTATTCGGCTCGACAGTAATGACCTCGCTTGTTGATGCAACCCACAAAAGCTGGCTGGCTTCCACAGAAGCACCGTTGAGCGTAATCCCGGCCATTGTATACTCGCTGCCTTTTGCAACAATGAGACTGGTTTGCGGAAATACAAGGCCGGAGGAAACCGTTGCCGAAGCCGAAACCGCTGTGCCGGAAACCGTAATCGGAACAACCGCGCTCGTCCAATCACTCGAATCCACAGACTTAAACCAGTACCTTACCGTGGTGCTGCCGGAGCCGACCGCTGTCATAACAACATGCCCCTGTGTGTCCGTTGTGGCCGCGACCACACTTTTATTGTCAACACTCAAATGAATGACTCCGAAATATTCATCACTGGTATAACTTGTATGCTCGGCAAGCGTAACGGCGTTTAAAGTAACCGAAGAAGTGCTGCTTTCTTCAGTGCTGGCCGCATACGCGCAAACAGCTGTGGAAAATCCGGCAAATATCAACGCAATAATCGGAATCAATACTGCTGCTCTGCATTTTCTCATGCTAATTCCTCCCCGGATTGGATTCTGTATCAAAATTTTCGTTCTCGAAAAGCTCACCATCTATAATTTTTATCACGCGCTTCGCATAACTCGCAACTTTGAGATCATGCGTAATCATGACGATGGTATTGCCCATCTCATGAAGCTGAGCGAAAAGCTTCAGCACTTCCTTGCCTGTAGCGGAATCGAGCGCGCCGGTCGGTTCATCAGCCAACAGCAGCTTCGGTTTGCCGACCAGCGCGCGGGCAATTGCGACCCTTTGTTGCTGCCCTCCGGACAGTTCGTTTGGTTTATGATGGATACGGTCGGCCATCTCCAGCATTTCCAATTTTTCCATCGAAATCTCCGTTGCCTCCTTGCGGGACATGCCGCGAATTAAAAGAGGCATCATGGTATTCTGAAGTACATTATATTTTTGTATCAAATGATATTTTTGGAATATGAATCCAATCTGCTGATTGCGTAAATGCGTCAGCTGAGCGTCCTTCATTGTGTGTACCGGCTGCCCGGTAAGGTAGTACTCGCCCTCCTGAAAGCTGTCCATACAACCTACAATATTCATCAGCGTACTTTTCCCCGAACCGGACGGCCCGAGAATTGCGAGATATTCGCCCTCTTCCACATCGAGCGAAACGTGTTTTAACACTTCAAGAGTGCCGCCGCCGACTTTATACCATTTATGAATTTTGTCCATTTTAATAATGTTTTCCATCACAGGCACCCCTTTTCGCTTATTTTGAAACAATGGCCACCCTGACAACAGTTAAAGTCCCGTTAATCGTCCTTTGTGTAATCCGCAGAACCATTCCTTTTGTAATAGTGGAAAAGTCGCTGGTCCGTTTTATGGTTGTGGCTGTACCGGACGTTTGAGCGGTTGTTCCGGCAGACTTCGCAGTTGTATTGCCTGCGCTTCTTATCGTTGTACCGGTTCCGGCTCTTGACGTACCCGCTGCTGCTGTTCTGGCACCTCCTGCTGCGTTGCCGCCCGGCATTGCATTACTGCCGCTAACAGCCGTGTTACCTCTTGCTGCAAATGCGCCCGCAGTACCGGTACCGCTGAATGAACTGGAGAGGGAAAGACCAACCGGGATCAACAGCGTTTTCGTTTCACCGGTAGCGATTAGTTTTGATGAGCTTTGATCGCTTGACTGGGTTCCGACGGCCAGTTCAACTTCGTTGCCGATAATGGAGGTTACTGTTCCTAAAATCTGGTTCTGCGATGAAGACATTCCGCCTGAAGCGCCGCCTTGCTGTGGTACACCTCCGTTTTGTGTGCTGTCTCCCGCACTCTGCGATGGTGCACCGCTCCCTGTGCCATTCTGCCGGCTACCCCTGCCCTGCCAGTTACCTCCGCCCTGTCGTCCGGCTGAAAATTGCGTTCCATCTGTCGCTGCCTCAGAGGAAGAATTTTTTGACGAACATCCCGTTAGTGAAGTTGCCGCCATGGAAAAAACCATGCAAATACAAATTACTCTACTTAAAATTTTCATTACGCCCTCCTGTTATTCCTGTGACAAGGCTTCAATCGGCGTTAGCTGCGCGGCCTTGTACGCGGGATAAAAGCCAAAGACTGTTCCTGTTACAATTGCGAAAACAAGTGCGAGCACGCCACCGATGGCAAGGGGTTCAACCGTCATGCCGGTCATGCGCAAAACCGGTACCAATGCGAAACCGGCAGCCACCCCGACAATACCGCCAAAGGTGCCAATCATATTTGCTTCGGCCAAAAATTCCAATAAAATTTCACGCTTGTTGCAGCCAAGTGCTTTCAAAATACCGATTTCCTGTGTGCGTTCCTGCACTGAAACGAAAAGCACATTCATAATGCCGATTCCGCCTACAATAAATACAATGATTGCCACAGCGATCAGCAGCATGGAAAGCGTATTTGCTGAGGTTGTAGCCGCCTCCATTTCGCTTCCCGCATCGGTCAAAGTAAATTGCCCTTTTGGATAATTTTCAGTCAGCACCGTTTTAATATTTGCCATTACCGTGGAAACTTGTGTCACGTCGGAAGCAATGGCAGTGATGGTCGGGGTTGCGGTACTGCCCAAAACAAATTTTTGTGCCGTCGAATACGGAAGATAGATGGAGTCGTCAGGGCTGATTCCGGAAGACACAGTGCCCATTGAAGCAAGCACACCCACCACGTCATAATTTTTGCCTTCAATGGTCATTACGCCGCCCTCGGCGGCATAAGCGCCGCCAAAAAGTGTTTTTGCAAGATTATAGCCAACGACAGCAACCTTGGATTTGCCGTCCTGATCATCCTGTGTAATGAAATCACCTGTGAGCAGTTCGAGGTTGCTGATGCTCTGATATTCAGGCAGGCAGCCTACAATCGTTTCATTCGTTTCCGCGTCTAAATTGTCCGTAAGCACCGCGCCTGTTCCGCTTGTAATAATGGAAGCTGAAGTAATGTCAGGCACGAGGGATGTAATATCGTCAACATCCGTGGTAGTCAGGGTGACGCCCTTTTGTACGAATGCAGCACGGCCGCCGGCCTGTGCCCACGGCGTTCCGCCGCCCGAAAAGTTACCGCCGGAAAATCCGCCCTGCTGCCTTGTTGTGTTGTTCCCCCCCGCGGTTCTGCCGGACGCCCCGCCCATATTGCCGCCTTGCATCGCACCGGCAATTGCATCCGCCATGTCGGCTGAAGTACTGACGGAGACTTGAATAGCACCGACATTCAGGGTTTTAAACTGCTCCTGCACGTTCACTTCCCCTCCGTGCCCTATCGCAATCACAAGTACAATGGTGGCTGCGCCTACAATTACGCCAAGGGAAGTCAGCAGTACCTTCGTTTTATTTTCCGTGATATTCATCCACACTAAATGGAGTATTTCACTGAACCTCATTTTGCCACCGCACTTTCAACCAAAACGGTGTCCCCTTCTTTCAGGCCGCTGAGGATTTCGACATAGCGGCCATTGGAAAACCCGGTTGTGACGGTAGTCTTCTTTTGCGTACCGTCCGCACTTTTCACAAGCACACTTGACACACCGTTCTCAAAGGTTATGGCCTGATCGGTTACATAGAGTACATTTTTCTTTTCTTTCTGGATAAGGTTGACTTCCCCACTCATACCCGTATACACCTGAGCGGTATTATCCGCGTTCATTTTAGCGGTAACAGTATAGGTAACAGACGCAGAACCGGTACGGGAAGGTGAAGCGGCGATGCTTTCGACCGTGGCATCGAAGGTCTGCCCTTCATAGGCGGTAAGCGTAATTTCCGCCGCCTGACCAATTTTCACATTGGCAATATCTTCTTCCGAAAGAGAAACTGCAAGACTGACGGCGGACGGTTTCGCAATCGTCACAATCGGCTGGCTGGCTTTTACACTGCTGCCGGCGGTGTAGGCAACCGAAACGATAACGCCGTCACAGGGGGCGGTAATGCTTCCATCGCCGTTGATGGCGCTTTGCACATCGTCAAGCTGCCTTTTGAGGCTGTCATAGGTTGACTGCTGTGTTTTTACTGATTGTGAAAGCTGCTCGTTTGTCAGGTCATATGTTGTTTGTGCACCGTAACCATCATTCAAGCTGCTCTGCAGTTTTTGGCTGGCCTGATTGAGGCTGTTTATTGAAGACTTCTGCGCCTTTTCCAAATTAAATTTGGCGGTTGCAACGTCCGATTGAAGTGATGTCACTGTGGAAGCAAGTTGGTCGGCTGTGGCTGTTGCACCGTATTTTTGTGTAAAAGTGGTGTTGAAATCATCATAAGCAGAGGAATAATTATCCGCTTCCGCAGAATACAGTGAAATTTTGGACTGTAAGTCATCCTGTCCCTGCACTGTGGTTTTGATATAATCGTAATACTCATTGTATGCATTTTTCGCGTCGGTATAGATGCCCTCTTCATCACCGTTCACGTCGGCCCCGCTGGGATTTGCGTTGGCATAAGTCAAATTGGCACCGGCTGTGTCTTTCGCGCTTTTCAATGCGCTTAGCTTATCAAGCACAGCCTTATGGTCTGATTGATAAGTCGTCAGCTGAGTTTGAAAACTTGTCAGCTGCGTTTTCGCATCGTCTCGCCACTTTTTCAGCTCTGTGAGCTTTGCGTAATCCGCCGGAAAACTCGATTGAAGCGCTTGATATTTCGTTAGGCTGGTCTGTTTATCAGCCAGTGAGGCTTGCGCTGAAGTAATGTCATTTTGAATTTGTTCCTTCGTCAGCGCCTGTTCAGTGGAAGCATAGTCTGCGTTGGCAAGGCTGGTTTGATAAGTCAGCTTTGCTGCATTCAATTTATTGGTTTGATCTGCCAGTGCCTGCTGAAGCGAAATCTTTGTCGCCGCAAGCTTGTTGATCGAATCTGCCGTTGAATCGGTTATGCTGTTCTGGTTGAGTTTGACAAGCGCTTCACCGGACTTAACTTGATAACCCGGTTTGACAAGGACACTGTCAATGGTTACATCCACGGGAAACGAAACCGTAACCTGATCAAGGGTAACCGTACCGCTTTCGCTGGTTCCCACGGTTACATTTCCTTTTGTTGCACTGTACTCACGGTAGGTTGTGGTATTCGACGCCTTATTCTGATTGACATAAAGCAGAACGGTTGTTAGAATTGCCGCCCCCAGAACTGCGCACGACGCGATAATAATCAATATCTTCTTATGGGCTGAAATGAAGCTTAAAGTTTTTTCTTTCATGTCTGACCTCCGATTTTGCTTTTCTGTGTCTTATTATAGGGACGAATGCTTAAATAAAAATTAAAGTATAGCCGCTTCACCTAAATTTAAGCGTGTGTTCACACAGCCATCACATCGAAAAACCGTACTGCTGTTATAATGTAGAAAAGACAAATGGAGGCGCAAGGATGAAAATATTGCTTATTGAGAATAATGAAAAACTGATTGCAAAACTCAGCCGACTGCTGAACCGAAACCACTTTGAATCCTATTCCTCATATGACGCAGAAGCGGGGCTGGACGAAGCGCTGAGTGAAATTTATGACGCAATTATTCTCGATACAGAATCACCGGGCTGCGGCGGACTTGAAGTGTTGAAGCAAATACGGCGTGCCGGACTTTCTGTGCCTGTGCTTTTACTTTCTCCAAAATGCGGCGTAATCGAAAAGGTGCGCGGACTCGACAGCGGCGCCGATGATTTTCTGGAAAAGCCGTTTGCGGATGCCGAACTGATTGCACGGCTGTGTGCCATCAGCCGGAGGAAAGGTGAACTCATTCAGGACAACCAAATTTTCTTTGCGCAGCTGAGTCTCAATTTAAACACCTACCAGATGACCAATGCGGGCAATTCCGTGCGGCTATCAAACAAGGAATTTGAAATCATGAAATATTTTATTTTGCACGGATGCAATGTAATCGGCAAAGAAGAGCTGTTGACTAAGCTGTGGGGATTTGAAAGTTCCCCCGCTGAAAACAATTTAGAGGTCTACATTACTTATCTTCGCAGGAAGCTCAAGCTTCTTCATTCCGGAGTTCGGATTCACTGTATTAAAAATGTCGGATATCATCTCATGAACACCGAGGAATGAACAGAAGAACAGCCAATGGTTACCTGAAATCGGCAACCATTGGCTGTTCTTCTATGATCCTGTTCGGATACATCTTATTGAATTAAGTCTTTAACGACTTCGCCGGCAAGGATCAGCCCCGCGACGGACGGCACAAAGGCGGTGCTCCCGGGAACCTGCCGCCGGATGGTGCATTTGCGCTTTGTGCCCGGCGGGCAGATGCAGTTATGTTTGCAGCTGTTCGCGTCGTCATCAATCGGCGTAAGGGGCGGTTCCTTGGAATAAACGACCTTCAATGATTGAATTCCGCGTTTACGCAGTTCATTTCTCATAACCCTCGCAAGCGGACAGACAGAAGTGCTGAAAATATCCGCCACTTCAAATTTCGTGGGGTCAAGCTTGTTCCCCGCGCCCATGCAGCTGATGATGGGAACACCGGCCGCCTTCGCCTTTTCGATTAATGTTAGCTTAGAGGAAACGGTGTCAATCGCATCCACAACATAAGAAAATTGGGATAAATCGAATGTATCCGCGTTTTCCGCTGTATAAAATGTGGGATACAGAGTCACATTGGCGGACGGATTAATGTCTAAAATGCGGTCGCGCATTGCTTCAACCTTTGGTTCTCCCACTGTTTTCCGTGTGGCGATCAACTGGCGGTTGATATTGGTAAGGCAAACTTTGTCGTCATCAAATAAAGCAAGCCCGCCGACGCCGCTTCTCGCGAGTGCCTCCACCGTATAAGAGCCCACGCCGCCAATGCCAAAAACCGCTACCGTAGCTTTCTGTAGTTTTTGCATTGCGGGTGCTCCCAAAAGTAATTCTGTCCTTGAAAATTCATTTAACATGATTTGTCCTGCCATCTATAAAATTTGCGTACTCTAACCTTACTAAGTGAATCTCAATACCAGTAAAGCGACCTTCTGCGCGGTCATAGTACGCTTCGTATTTTATATTATATCATATAAATCATGCTCTTATATACCGAATTTTAAGAATCAATTACAAAAAAGATGTTTCCGTTTCCTATCTGCATGATATTGACTTTTCGCCTGTAAAACAGTATGATAAAAGACAAAATATTTACGACCATAAAGGTCAATTCATAAAATTCGCGTACAACAATTACAGGAAGAAGGTTTTCAGCATGAACCAAAATATTACCCGCGAACAGGCATGGGCATTGCTCACACAGTACAATAAAGACGCATTCCACCTGAAACACGCATTGATTGTCGAGGGGACAATGAAATATTTTGCCGCTCAGTTAGGCTTTGGCGATGAGTCGGATTTTTGGGGTATCGTGGGACTGCTTCACGATTTGGATTTTGAACAATTTCCAGAGGAGCATTGCATCCGCGAGCAGCAAATCATGCGGGAAAACGGAATCAGCGAAGATATTATCCACGCGACTGCAAGCCACGGGTATCAGCTGACGGTCGATATTGAACCGACACACACCATGGAAAAGGTGCTTTACGCAGTCGACGAGCTGACCGGGCTGATTGGAGCCGTCGCGCTGATGCGTCCTTCGAAAAGCGTACAGGACTTGGAATTAAAATCCGTCAAGAAGAAATATAAAACGGTAAGCTTTGCGGCCGGCTGTTCAAGAGAAGTCATTGGGCGTGGTGCGGAAATGCTTGGCTGGGAGCTCGACTACTTAATTGAACAGACTATTTTGGCAATGCGCACCTGTGAAGATACAGCGCAAGCTATTTAGTCAAAACCGGACAGGCTGTTTGTTAATCGCTGCGGTGCTTATTTTTGCTCTTTCACTTTTTGCCATAAGAACGGTTGAATTTGCGGGTAGGTAAGGTTTTCCGGCAGTTTATCACAAAATTGAATTTCTGCCATTTCCATGTCTTTTGGCAGTTCTGAAAGAATTTTGACCTGTGCATGGAACAGCATTCCATACGTTGGTTTCGGGTTATGTATCAGTTCGTCGTCACCCGTTACCGAATAGATGCAGATAGGTTTGATATTAAAGTCCGCCGCGCCGGTTTCCTCGTACAGCTCCCGCCGCGCAGTATCGTGGATATCTTCCCCGGGTTCGCGGTGCCCGCCGGGCATTTCCCATGTTGTACGCTCCTTGTGACGGCAAATAATCCATTTTTCTCCCTGCTGTGCGGCAATCACAGCATATGTTAAATTGTTATTCGGCACATAATCTACGTCATAAAATTCTATATTAACCATATTTTCATTTCCATTTCCATTCATAATTTACTGATTATATTCAGTATAATGCATCATTTCATATTCTACAAGTACAGCGAACGATAAAAATCAGCACAGAACTTGCTTGTTCTGTGCTGATTCCTTTTTATTCATTTACATGGTGTGTTCTTCAAAATGCTCCCCGCAAATTGTGAGGCCAAGATCGTCCAATTGATTTCGGATTTGACTTTGGTTTACCCCGGTTGTGTCAAAATCCACTGCAACGCGCTTGTGGTTGTCATTAATACTTACGGAAATAACACCGGGCAGCGTGTCAAGCTGGCGTTTTACTTTTGCCGCACCGCGCTTTCCGTTCAAGTTTTCAAGATCAAAATAAATGCTCGCCTTTGCCATAAAAAATCACCTCTCCGCTTATTATGCGCAGAGGTGATTGTAATTATGACAGCCCTTTTTCAAGTTCCGAAAGGTCATTGATCGGAGGCGAACAGGCGTTGTTTTCACAAACATAGTAAGTGCTTTTATCGTCCTGAAAGCCGTATTCCTTTGTAAACGGTGCCAAACGTTGTACATGTTCGGCATTTTTTTGATCTTTGACCAGCACCACCGTGTTCGGTAAAAAGCGCTTGTTGATCAGTGCTTTGAGCTGAATTAAATCCGCTTCATTTTTGGTAACACAGACAATTTCGCGCGCGGGATAAAGACTGAGCATCAGTGCACAGAGCGCAAAGCTGTAACCGGACGGGTACTGTTCCGCCGCACCCGACATGAGTTGCAGCTGGGTGTATGCTGCTTCCTGCAGCTGCAAGTCCCCGGTGAGTTTGCTGAGCTTCATCATGCAATAGGCGGCAACCGAATTTCCTGACGGAATCGCACCGTCATAGGTTTCCTTTGGGCGGCTGATCAGTTGCTCCGCGTTACTGTCGACCAAATAAAATCCACCGTTCTGCTCATCCCAAAAATTGTTCTGTATTTTTTGTTGAAAAGCAAGCGCCTGTTGAAGATAATCGGTATCAAAGGTCGTGTCATAAAGGCTGAGCAATGCCCAAATGGTAAAGGCGTAATCGTCCAAATTTCCTGTACCGGAGGCTTCACCGTCGCGATAGCGCACGCGCAGGCCGCCTTGACCATCCGTCAGACTTGTCAAAATAAAGTGCATACCCTTTTTCGCCGCACACAGATATTCACTGCCGCCTAAAATTTGATACGCTTTACAGAGCACAACAATCATCAGTGCATTCCAAGAGGTGAGTATTTTATCATCTTTATGCAGCACGGTACGTGTCAGACGGTAAGCATACACTTTTTCTGCAAGCTGTTCCACTCGCTTATCGGGCACCTCGAAATTTTCGTTTCCAATCAAATTGGGAATACTTTTGCCCTCAAAATTTCCTTTTGCAGTAATGTTAAAATAATCATTGAAGGCATTTCCGTCGCTTTCCCCCAAAAGTGCAATCATTTCGTCAGGGGTAAATGCGTAATATTTGCCCTCTTCCCCGTCGCTGTCCGCGTCCTGTGCAGAGTAAAATCCACCGGTGCTGTCCTGCATTTCCCGAAAAATATAATGGATGATTTTAGTCGCAACCATTTTATAAAAATCATTTCCGGTAATTTGATATGTTTCTAAATACGCTATGGTAAGCAGGGCGTTATCGTACAACATTTTTTCAAAATGCGGAATCAGCCACTTTTCATCGGTAGAATAGCGGGAAAATCCAAACCCGACGTGATCAAAGATGCCCCCTCTGTACATTTGCTGCAAAGTTTTTTCCACCATTTCAAGGGCGTGGGCATCATTTTCCAATACATGATATCGTAATAAAAACATTATATTATGTGGGGTTGGGAATTTAGGCTGGCTGCCAAACCCGCCGAAAACCCTGTCGAAGCTTTGTGAAAACTGAGATTCTGCGGCAAAAATGGTATCTCTCGTCAACCTTTCCACTTTTTCTCCGGCTTTTTCCTGCATTGCCGCTGTTATTCGGTCACTTGACTGCAAAAGCTGTTCCTTATTGTCCCGCCACTGTTGTGCGATTGCAGCCAACAAATCCAAAAGTCCCGGCATATGGTACCGCGGCTCCTTTGGAAAATAAGTTCCTGCGTAAAAAGGGCGCTGCTCCGGCGTCATCAGAATCGTCATTGGCCAGCCGCCGCTGCCGGTCAACGCCTGGCACACGCGCATATACACCGCATCCACGTCCGGGCGCTCTTCCTTGTCCACCTTGATTGCGACAAAATCCCGATTCAACACATGTGCAACTTCAGCGTCTTCAAAACTTTCGTGCGCCATCACATGGCACCAGTGACAAGTTGAATAACCAATTGAGAGAAATACCGGTTTGTTTTCGGCCTTCGCTTTCGCGAAAGCCTCCTCCCCCCACGGAAACCAATCAACGGGATTATGGGCGTGTTGAAGGAGGTACGGGGATTTCTCGTGTATCAATCGATTGGTCATCCTGTTTGTATCCATAACATCACCCCACTGATACATAAATTTAACTTCGATATTAATAGTATGATCAATTTTTGTCCGGATGATACCGTTGCATAATGAATCGTTTTTTTGAAATTTTCTCTTGACTCTTACGCAGCGTCATAGTTTATGATAGAATCATGGACGGGAGATGGTCATATGAAGATGAAAATCAATGAGGTGGCAAAGCTGACCGGAATCAGTGTGCGCACACTGCATTATTACGATGAAATCGGATTGCTGCATCCCAGCGAGATAACCGAAGCCGGCTACCGCCTTTATGACGGGCAGGCTTTGGAGCGATTGCAGCAAATTTTATTTTTTCGTGAGCTCAGTTTTCCGCTGAAAGAGATTAAAAGCATTCTCAACAATCCCGCCTTTGACAAACACAGAGCACTTGAAAATCACAAAAAGTTATTGCTGCTCAGGCGCAGCCGCTTAAATGATTTGATTGCGCTTGTGGACAATACACTGAAAGGAGATTACGATATGAGTTTTCAGGAATTCGATCAGAGCGAAATAGAAAACGCACAGAAAAAATACGCGCAGGAGGCAAAGGAACGCTATGGCGGCACGGATGCCTACGCTGAAAGCGAACGCAAAACCAAGGGATACGGCAAGGAGGATTGGTCGCGCATCAACACCGAGGCCGAAGAAATTTACAGGAACTTCGTCGCCTGCATGGATCAAGAACCTTCCTCACCCGAAGTACAAAAGCTCGTTGCGGACTGGCAGGCGCATATCACCAAGAACTACTACAACTGCACGAAAGAAATCCTCGCAGGACTGGGCAAAATGTATATTGCCGATGCACGGTTCACCGAGAACATTGACAAGTACGGCAAGGGACTGGCAGCCTTTATGAGCCGCTCAATCGCATATTATACTAAAATCCATTAAAAAGGTTGATCAATCTTTTTATAGTGCAAAGCGCGTTGGATTTTGCATGAGATGGGTTTTCGCTTATTGGCACAAAACAAAGCACGGTGCAGCCGAGCGCTCTTCAGTTAAAAACGTCAGCTTTTTAATTGAAGATTAGTATTACTGCAAATAATCCAAAATTTTTCAAAAGTCCTGCTCCGCTGATTTCAGTGGAGCAGGACTTTGTTTTCAGCAGTTGAGGTCATCCTCTTTTACAATTGCTGTTTGCGGGAATTCGTTATCAAACCACTGCACATTTTCGATACTGAGCGGGACAATTTTCACTGGATGTACTGTGTTGACAAGTGCTTTCAGCGCCATCGCATCCGCGTGCCCGCTGGTGCGCAAGGACACCACTTCAAGCCCCTTGTCCTGTGCGAATTTTACAAGTGCGTCCGCTTCCGGCGGCTTGGGAGCGTCGTCCTGAAACGAATCAATCAAAATACCGTTATGAAAATTCATCATCTGTGACAGACTCTTCAAATACTTTTTCATCGAAGGCATCATACACATTACAAATTTTTGTTTTACAATTTCACTTTTACCGATGCGGTTATGCGTTTTGAACATTTGATAGCGATAATGTTCCGGCTGATAGCCCGTAGTCAAAAAAGCCTGTACGCCTAAGAAGTCATCCGGATTCGCAATGGCGCTGCCAATGGCACTATTGATCTGCGCCATGTACAAAGGCTGCAAAAACAAGCGCTTGCATCTTTGCGCCGCGTGATACATCGTTGTAATGCGGTCAATATCCGTTGTAGATTGCAAAACAAAAACCGGACCCGCTTTTTTGCCGATGATTTCGACCGCTTTCTCTTCCAAGTCCCGTTCCGTAATGGAATTGATATCTTCCCGTGTAATACCCCTTCCGCCGCAAATCAGCACGTCCACTTTTTCGGGCAGATTTTCGAGCATCTCTTCAAAACTTTTTCGTCCGTTGGAACGAAAATCACCGGTATATAAAATGCGCTTTCCGTCGCCCTCAATCAAAAGCATATACGCGTCAAATGCAGGCTGGTCAACGATAAACGGTGTTACCGTAATATCACCGACCGTGATGACTTTGCCGTTCTGATAGTAATTCGCAAACGGAAACGGCTTTTGTGCCTTATATTCATCACTTGCAGTGACGATTCTACTTTCCATTTTGCCAATATAAACCGGTACTTCGGAAAACAGTTCCTTTGTAAGTCCCGCATGGTCGGTATGATAACGCGAGATAAACACCGCGTCAAAATGCCTGCCGCCGAACAGATTTCCCGCCTGTTCCAAAGTAATCCTGTCATCCAGATTCACACCGGAGTCAAGAAGTATCCTTGTTTTTGCCGTTGCAATTTCGACAAGGCTTCCGACTGTTTCGTGATGCCCTCTATGAGTTTTAATTTCCATTTTCAATTCCTTTACTTGCTGTTTACAGCTGTTTCATCATCATATTTTTATGGTATAGCATGCGGCGGCGTTCTGCTCGCTCCGGTTGCTGATTAGTGTTAACTTTTGCTGTCGGCTGAGCTGTTTGACTGCATATTCACGNTGCATCGCTTCCTGCCTGGTCTCAAAGGCTTCGTTGTATATCAGGCTGACAGGCAGCCGGGTTTTAGTGTATTTTGCGCCCCTGCCCGCACTGTGTGCCGCAATTCTTTTTTGCAAGTCATTTGTCCAGCCTGTGTACAATGTACCATCCCTGCACCGGAGGATATATACATAGTTCATTGCAAGCCTCAATTCATGTATTATTTTATAGTTATAATACAAATAGTATATTTATCTCCGTACAGAACAATTTTGAAGTGTTCGTATGGCAATTGAGAAGATCAATTACAGTTTATTATATCATAAAATCAATCATCTGTTTCATAAATACAAGCCTTTTTACATGATCGGATCAAATTCATCAAGAAGCGCCATCACCGAGCGCCTTTTTGCCGCCGTCCCCTTTCAACTGCCGCTGGGGCTTTTGCTCGCCGCCAAACTCCGTCAGGTATTTCCAGTAGCGTTTTGGCATATGACCCATGCGGCACTTAGGGTTATGGCGACCCTGCACCTCAATGGTATCGTAGAAAAGCCGCCACAGTGCGCGGAACTCCTGCTCCTGTTCATCCGGTTCGGGCAGCTGTAAATCCTCAATCGGAACAATTTCGGAGTGATAGGGATGATATATGAGCGCCATGCCGTGTGTTTTATCGTATATTAAAAACCGTTCTTCCGGGTAACGCTCACAGAAGTGCTGCGTCAGCAGCGGGAGCACATAGTTTTTAGGCTCTATTTCAGCCACGAGGGCATTGTTAAAAATAGAAAAGCGTACAAAACCCATTAGAAGATGGCTTTCGTTGTTTAAATGTTTTACCGCTTTGAACAGGACGTCCACTACATCGTCAGCCAGCATATTCATGACGGACGGTCCATAACGGTAACCCATACGCAGAAACAGAAGGATGTACAGTTCTTTTTGCGGCTCGCAGGTTAAAAAAGCACGCTGTACAAAGTCCAACGCGTCTCCGCCCATCTTTTGAGGGATGGAAGTGAGTACCCGATTTGACTTTTTGGGTTTTGTAACAATTTCTTTTACAGGAAAAAGAGTGACCTGAGTTGCTTCAGGCTGTAGAATATCCATGGGAATTTCTTTTTGATCGTAGCTTTCAAAAACGCAGCACAGCAGTCCGTCAAAGCTGCCGTCATAGCGGTAGATCAGATTTGACCGGTCAGGCATCTTTGTACCTCCTCCCGCGATATTCCAGACTGTATCAGCGAGGGCTGTTCAAAAAGGGAAAGCTGTTCCGGTACTGATTGCTCGGGCAAATTCTTGCCGTACAAGCCGAATGCGGTTTCAGACATTAAGGACCGCAGCACAGCGTCCTGTGTAATTTTTAACCCGTCCGCAACTTTTCCGCCGCAGGTGATGAAATACTGTGCCCTTTTCAGTACTACCCCTAACTTTTTAAGGCCGCTGAAATTCAGTGCAGACGTGCGCCGGGCAATTGCGATTCGCTTTGCACTTGTCACGCCGATTCCCGGTATCCGAAGCAGGTCGTTGTAAGGCGCTCGGTTTACGTCCATGGGAAAGTATTCCATATGATTGAGCGCCCAGTTGCACTTTGGGTCAACATAGGGATTGAAGCTTTGGTGATTTCCGTCCAAAAGTTCACCGGCTGTAAAACCGTAAAACCGCAGCAGCCAGTCTGCCTGATAAAGCCGGTGTTCCCGCAAAAGCGGCGGCTTTGTGTCCATTGCGGGCAGCAGCGCATTTTCAGCCACCGGCATATAGGCAGAAAAAAAGACACGCTTGAGCTTATATTTTTTGTAAAGACCTTCGGTCAGATTCAAAATTTGAAAATCGGTGTCGGGCGTCGCACCCACAATCATCTGTGTGCTCTGCCCTGCCGGGGCAAATTTAGGTGCATGATGGTACTTTACGAGGTCGGTAGAATTTTCCTGTATGCGGTTTTGGATATACCCCATAGGCGCTAAAATGGAATGCTTTGATTTGTCCGGTGCCAGCAGCTGCAAGCTGCTCTGTGAGGGCAGTTCAATGTTCACGCTCATGCGGTCGGCCAGCATGCCCAGCCGGGCAATCAGCGCACTGTCCGCTCCGGGAATGGCTTTCGCGTGAATATACCCTGAAAACCGATATTCCTCCCGTAAAATACGCAGCGCTTCAATCATCTGCTCGCAGGTATAGTCCGGATTTTTCAGCACGCCCGAGCTTAGGAACAGGCCTTCAATGTAATTGCGCCGGTAAAAATTGATGGTCAGTTCCGCCAACTCACGCGGCGTAAATGAGGCGCGGGGCGTGTCGTTCGAGCGGCGGTTCACGCAGTATTTGCAGTCATAGGCGCAGGCGTTGGTCATCAGCACCTTCAACAGTGAAATACACCGCCCGTCCGCCGCAAAGCTGTGGCAGATTCCGCAGGCGGACGCGCTGCCGATGCCCCCGGCGGACGCTTTTTTATCCACCCCGCTGGAGGTACATGCCACATCATATTTCGCCGCGTCGGTCAGAATTTTCAGCTTGTCAAAAACATCCACGCATATCAGCTCCTTATTGATTTGATTATAACATAGAACATATGTTCTTGTAAAGAGGAAATACCGTTAATGTGACAATGTTACAGAAATAAGAAGAAATGCGGGATATACTATGACTGTCAGATAAACAAAAATCAATGAATCAGCCGAAATAAGGCTTCTGATACTACTCTNCAATTAAAATGTATATTTTAATTGNAGAACACCCGGCTACGCCGTGCTTGTTTTGCGCTTAAAATAAGCGCAAAANCCGTCTCATGCAAANTCCAACGCGCTTCGCGCTATGAAAACTTAATTTCACGTTTTCAATGGATTTTAGTATGATTTTTCATACAATATAAAGGTCGAAATTTAAAAAAGAAGGATGATTAACAATGTTTGCTTCATTGTTTGGTAAAAAAGGTTATCAGGATATTTCAACACGTGAAGGTAAAGAGAGACTCAGCGCCAATAAAAATATAATTCTTATTGATGTAAGAACTCCCGAGGAATATGCTGACGCGCATATTCCAAACAGCAAGTCGCTTCCCCTTAACCAAGTAAAATCCGGAATTTCAAAAATTGCCAAGGATAAGGATGCCGAAATTATCGTCTACTGTTTGAGTGGTGCCCGTGCTGCCTCTGCATGCAGTCAGCTTAGTGCAATGGGGTACACAAACGTAAGCAATATGGGCGGAATCCAATCATGGAAATATGAAACAGTAAGAAGTCATTGATAAAGCAGTGCGAACAATATTTCAAATTTGGTAGCCCGTTTCATATTTAGAATATCCCACAGCAAGTAAATCATGTGTTTTTTAACAATTACAGATAAATATCAGCGCCGTATGAATACTGGGTGTTCCAGTATTCATACGGCGCTGTTTTATAATTCCTGCCCGCCACACTTTGCTATACATAAATCGATAAACTGTTTCATTGGTTCCGTTAAAAATTTATTTTTGTGGTAGATGATCTTAAATTGTCTGTTAAACCGGATGCCCTTAACATCGACTTGGCAAAGTGAGCCGGACGCCGCCTCGTTCGCAACCGCACGTCTTGAAATAACAGAAACGCCGAGTCCCTGTGCAACGGCCATTTTAATCGTATCAGAATTGTTGCAGGTCCAAATGACTTTCCATGTCAATTGGTTGGCGGTCATCATGTTTTCAAATGTTTTGCGGGTACCGCTGCCTTTTTCCCTTACAATAAATCCTTCTTTTTCAAGCTCTTGGGGTTCGACCGCTGTGAGACCTGCGAATCGGTGAAACGCTCCGCAGATAAGCACCAGTTCATCCTCCATAAACGCCCGATTCAAAATATCGGAGGATATGATTTCGCCTTCGACAAGCCCGATGTCAATTTGATCGTGCAAAAGCAGGTTCTCAATTTTTTCAGTGTTATCTTCAAAAACCTCGATATCTGTCTGGGGGCTGATTTGCTTATAGTGTGAAACCAGTTTCGGCAGCACATGAGTGCACACGGTAACGCTCGCGCCAATGCGGATAGAACCGCTTTTGTGCAGCGCTTTCATGTCGTTTTCCACTTCTGTGTTCATCCGGATCATGTGGCGAGCATAACTGAGCAGCTTTTGGCCGGCCTGTGTCAAATACAATTTTCTGGACAATCTTTCGAAAAGCCGAACATCATAATGATTTTCAAGTTCAGCAATTGCCTGGCTGACAGCGGACTGAGACATAAAAAGCGTCTCAGCAGCACCCGTCATATTCATCGTGTCACATACTGCGACAAATATTTTGAAATGTCTTAAAGTCAAAGCAAGGTCCTCCTTACATTACTGTTTACTTATTATATTAATTAAATAATAATATTTTACTTATCGTTTGTCAAGGCGTATCATAGACAAGAAAGAGGAGGAGATGTTTTGAAAACAATCACTAACAAATTGCCGGGCATTGCGCTTGCCGCTCTCATCGCCATTCCGGCATGGCTGCTTGGAAAAGCTGTTCCTATTATCGGAAGCCCGGTATTGGGAATTTTATTTGGAATGATTTTAGCATTTTGGAAAAGGCCGGAATTTTTTAATGCCGGGGTGCAATACACTTCGAAAAAGCTGCTGCAATATTCGATTATTCTATTGGGCTTTGATATGAATCTTTTTAATGTTTTTAAAGTTGGCAAGCAGACATTGGTTCTAATGTCATTTACGCTGACGGCGGCTTTTGTAACCGCTTTTGTTGCAGGCAAGCTGTTAAAGCTGGACGGCAACACCAAAACGCTGATTGGGGTCGGCTCCGCAATCTGCGGCGGCTCAGCTATTGCGGCGACGGCTCCTGTGATTCACGCAGACGATGAAGATGTGGCGCACTCCATCTCGACCATCTTTCTGTTTAATGTAATTGCCGCCTTTCTGTTTCCGTTTCTCGGTCATGCGTTTGGCATGAGCGACCAAAGCTTTGGTCTTTGGGCAGGAACTGCAATTAACGACACCTCATCGGTTGTTGCGGCGGGATATTCTTTCAGCAACGCGGCAGGAAATCTTGCCGTTATTGTGAAGCTCACACGAACGCTGATGATTGTGCCCGTCACCCTTGTTCTGGCTTTTTACACTTCTAAAAAAGCCGCCGGAAGTGAAAAGGGCAGCTATTCTATCGTAAAGATTTTCCCATGGTTTGTTCTTGGTTTTGTCGCAGCCTCGATTATCAATACATTTTTACCCATGCCGGCCGGTATGAGCAGCTTTCTTTCGCAGGCCGGAAAATTTGTCATCGTAATGGCCATGGCTTCCATTGGCCTTAATACCAACCTTGTAAAACTGGTAAAAAACGGTGCAAAGCCAATTTTGCTGGGATTTATCTGCTGGGTGGTTTTGGCAGTCACCTCGCTTGTCGTGCAGTATACCGTTCTTAAAATATGATTTGATCAACGATTATTTTTCAAAATCACGTTCTGTAAAATTGAATTGTATACGCAAACAATAAAGCCGCAAGATTACGAAACATCAGTAATCCTGCGGCTTTTGCTTGGTTTATTCAATAATTTACAAATCTCTTGTTCTTACGGCAAAACATTGCCCGCCGCGCTGTAAATTTCGTACCACTCCTGCCTTGTCAGCTCAATCGTGGACGCCTTGCAGATATCCTTCAGACGCGCCGCGTTTGTGGTGCCGACAATCGG
>JGI2065J20421_1000744_pt1 | contig 31639 bp, 28 predicted proteins | sample Biomet5_FD_20421 | JGI IMG/M metagenome (IMG submission 20421)
GCTAATTTAATGATAATAACACGAATATCTTCCGCCATTGCAATGAGCATTTTGCGCAGGTTTTCCGCCTGCTGTTCTTCCCGTGAAGAAAACGGAATACGGCCGAGTTTTGTAACTCCATCCGTCAGGTTGGCGATTTCTACACCAAAGCTTTTTTTAATTTGCTCCAAATTAACCGGAGTATCCTCAACGACATCATGCAAAAGTCCNGCAGCAACAGATTCGGTGTCCATGCCCAGTTCNACCAANATACACGCTACCGCGACAGGGTGAGAAATATATGGTGCGCCGGAAAGGCGCTTTTGCTCATCATGGGATTGCACCGCAAGTTGATAGGCGCGGTCAATAATATCCATGTCATAGTCGTGCTCGCTGACCTTAATTAATGCGACAAGGTCATCATATGTCCTCAAAGGCCACGCCATATTATTCACCGTCCTTTCCCAAAGAATTTAATTTTGCCAATATTTTTGAATCAAATAAATTTACTTTCTGTGTTCCCTGTATAAGGGCAATCGTACAGGCGTCGCCAAATCTATCCTGACTGATTAGGCAGTGCTCCGCAAGAACATCCAGGGCGGTCAATAGTTTGGCAAATCCAATGGATGGAACAGCAAGGCGAGTCAAAAGCAGTTCCGCACTACCGCAAAATCCGCTTCCACTGCGCAGAGTGCGATAAACTGCAGCAAATTCATCACGGTTCGGCAGAAGGCCGGTCAGTTCCGCTTTTGTCAACAGCTCTCCCCTTTTCGATTTTTCATAAAGCTGCAGTCCATGAATCGTACCATCCACATCTGTATTAGAGAGCTTCATATCCTTTATAAAAATAGACAGGGTATGTTTTCCGTTATATTCCTTCTCTTCCAGTGTAACTGCAAGGTCAAGGATGTCTCCAAGTTGGTATGGAAACTGTCCCAGTGTAGTGCCAAACTTCATACAGCGAACCATAGAGCCGTTCTGCGTCACACTGATGCGCAGGTGCTTCCCGCCGCCGACCGGTGTAATATCGGAAAGAGTCATTCCGTAAAGGCCAAATATCGGAGATGGATTCCCCATGCCAAATGGTTCAAGGACTTGAATTGATTGGGGAATTTCAATTGAGAGCTCACTCGGTTTTAAAATATAATCAATATTCAAAGTCTGCACCGGCATAGGACGGTCAAGTGAGGCAGCATAGGCGTTGACTGCTTTGCGAAAAAGTGCGATATTTTCCGTCGGCAGGGTGAGGCCGGCCGCCATCGGGTGGCCGCCAAATTTAGTGAGAAGTGCTGAGCAGGAACAGATGGCATCAAAAAGTGAAAAACCTTCAATACTTCTCCCCGATCCCCTGGCCTCATCTCCAGAATATGAAATGATAATACTTGGCTTACCAAGTCGGTCAGTGACGCGTGATGAAACAATACCGATTACCCCATGGTGCCAATTTTCGCCCTCTATTACTAAAACGCGGTCATAAAGACGTTCCGGTTCATCTTGAAGTTGTTTAAGCGCTTTTTCAAATATTTCGCTCTCAATTTGGCGGCGGTAATCGTTGTCATCACAAATATCGGATGACAGTTCGCCCGCTTCATCCGGAAATTCCGAAATTAAGAGTCTCACGGCGCGATCGGGAGAACCGATGCGGCCTGTGGCGTTAATTCTTGGAACAAGTGAAAAAGCGACGTTGCCCGCGGTTAAACGGCGCCCCTCCATTCCGGCCTGTTCAATCAGCGTTTGTAAGCCGATTCGGTCAGTGCATGACATCAGCTTTAGACCCGCTTGAACCAGCCCACGGTTTTCGCCTGTCAGTGGTACAATATCTCCTATGGTGCCAATTGCAACCAGATCGGCATAGTTGTCGAGCAGAGAAGTAATATCACAATCCTCGCCCTCCAGCGCCATAATCAGTTTAAACGCAACCCCTACTCCGGAAAAATTTTTGAACGGGCTTTTGCAGTCACTTCGATAAGGATCAACCACCGCGCACGCGGCAGGCAAAACCTCGCGCGGGCGATGATGATCCGTTATAGCAACATCAATTTGAAGACTGTTTGCATAACTGACCTCATCAACAGATGAAATACCGTTATCGACAGTAATGATTAAACTCACTTCCTGTGCGTGAAGAGCATCAATAGCGCTCATATTCAGGCCATAGCCCTCTCCTTCACGTTCGGGAATATAATACATCACATTTGCGCCGCAGCATTCAAGGTAGGAATAAAGCATGGCAGTAGAAGTAACGCCGTCCGCATCATAATCACCGTAAACTGCTATTTTTTCAAAGCTGTCTACCGCGTTCAAAATTCGGTCCACCGCCTTATGCATGTCCGCCATTAAGAACGGATCTGAAAAATTCAAGTCCGAACTGAAAATATCCTGTATCTGATTGAAATCCGTAATCCCGCGCGCTTGAAGCAAAACAGCCAACAATTGCGGAATATTTAAATCTTCGGCAATTTTCGCCGCGGAGTTTAAATCACACGGAAATACGTTCCACTTTTTTATACTCAAGTTCCACACCTACCCCATAATAGCTTATTTTACCATTTCACAAAATATTATTCAAGATTTTTATTATCGCTGTATGCCTTACGCATGAAGCAACACGCCTTTTAAGCTCATTTCAGCAAAAAAACCACCGATACACAGTAACCGCAGTAAAAAGAAATCCCGTTAGAGAGTATGGAAGCCTTTCTTTAATAAAAGTTCCATACTCACCTAATTGGATAATTCTTTCTAAGAGTTAACTAAATGCGTATCGATGGTTTACATTTGAAATAAAACTTATTTCTTCCTGGATTGCGCGGATTCTGCAGCTCTCTGAGCAGCCTTGTGGTTTTGCCACATAACATACAGCGGACCTGCAATGCAAACAGAGGAATAGCAGCCTGTTACAACGCCGACCATCATTGGAAGAGCAAATGTTGTTACGCTCGATAATCCAAAGAGTGCGCCAACAACAAATACCGTTGCAATGGCGGTAAAGGTGCAACCTGCGGTGTAGAGTGAACGTGTAAAGGTTTGGTTGATACTAGTATTAACCAAAACAGAATACGGCGTTTTGGGTCCTAAGAGCTTGCGGTTTTCTCTGATACGGTCATAGATGATAATTGTATCGTTTAGAGAGTAACCTAAAATTGTAAGGACGACCGCTATGAAGCTGTCGTTTAATGGCATTCTGAAAATAATAAAGGTAAAATAGACCATCGCAACATCATGAATCAATGCAATAATCGCCATAACACCGGCGGACATACCGCCAATCTTCTTAAACCGGAGTGCAATGTAAATGATTAAAAGAAGGGATGCAATAATAATAGCAGCAATACATTTTAAGAAGAAGTTATGACCCATAGACGGGTTCACAGAGCTGGATTCGACAACCTGGAAATCCGCTTTCGGATATTCCGCTGTAAGCTGGGTCGCGATTTCCTTCTGGCTGTCAACTGAAATAGAATCCGTACCCGCAAAGGAAATGGAAACATTATTCTTGGCAGCTGTGCCGTCGGCAGATTTAACATTTTCAAGAATGCGGACACTGGCATCTTTTTTAGCGGTATCCTGAGCAATCTTTTCTACTGCTTCCTGTTTAATTTCACCTGAATAAGAATACTTTATAACAGCGCCGCCGGTAAACTGAATATCAAGTTGAGTTCCGAAAATAACGTTAAAAATCAGTCCAATAGCCATAATGCCAAGTGAAATTGCAAAGAAAATTTTTCTATTTTCAAAAAATCTGATTTTAAAGGTTTTCATTTTGCCGCACCTCCATATAACCATTTGCTGCGTGCAAACTTAAACCCGGAAATAGACTTTGTCATTAATCGGGTAGCCGTTACACCGAAGAGGAAGTTACCAATAATACCAATGAGCAAGGTGTAACCGAAGGAGTAAATGGAGCCAGTTGTAGAGGCACCAAACAGTCCATACAGAATATTAGTCGGACCAAACACACCCATCAGAATAAGAGCAACAATGATAACTGTGATATTACCGTCGAAAATTGCCCAGAAACTGTTGTCATCACCCTTTTGAATTGCTCCATCAAGAGTTTTACCTGCCCAAAGTTCTTCCTTAATTCTGGAAGCGGTAATAATATTTGCATCGACGCCCATGCCGATAGAAAGAATAATACCGGCAATACCGGGCAATGTCATTGTAAAGCTGTTAACAAACGGGAAGTATCCCGAGACAGCTGCAAAGGACAACCCGATTTGCCCGAGCAGCGCAATAATTGCGACAAGGCCAGGCAGTCTGAATATGAAAAGCATAAACAGACAAATTAAAGCAAACGCAATGCAGCCTGCAATCAGCATCGCACTCAGAGACGATGAGCCGAGCATTGGGCTGATTGTGCTGAAGTTTGTTGTAGTAAGCTTGAACGGAAGCGCACCGGCATTAATTTTATTGGCTAAAGCGGAAGCTTCAGCAGCTGTAAAATTACCGGTAATCGCACATTTACCGTCAGTGATTACTTTTCCAACTCTTGGGTTGGAAATCCGAACATCATCCATCCAAATAGAGATAATTTGTCCATTCAGTTTTTCAGTGGCTGCAGCAAATTTTGTTATGCCGCTGTCATTTAACTCAAGACCGATTTCATAACCAGTTGTGCCGGTTGTCGAGTCCTGCGTCATCTCAGCTTTAGCACTCTTGATGTCACTGCCCTGAAGAACAATATTAGTTGCCGTGACTCCCTTTGGCGTCTTGTAAACAGGCTGGCCGTCAGAGCCGGTCGTTGTCGTTGTGTACTCATCCCCCTCACGGAAGGTAAGCAATGCTGTTGCGGAAAGTTCTTGAATCGCGCTTTCCGGATTGAAAGTCTTTTCGCCGTTTTTCCAAGGAAAACGAGCAATGATACGATCATGGTCATAATCGGTATATAACTCATAATCGGTGATATGTTGGCTGGTCATACGGAGTTCAATAATTGCTTTTGCAGAATCAATTTGTTCTTTGGTCGCTTTTGTCGTTGTTTCGGGGCTGAATGTAGCCTCGACACCGCCGTTGATATCAATTCCCCATCTAATGTCGCTAACACCTTTTATGTAGGTGGTCGAATTATCCCCGTTTTGTCCCTTAATACCGAAGGTAGCGGTATAAGTTAAAAACAGTATGAGGAGGGCGACGATGAAAAATACAGGTTTTGCTACTCGCTTCATTCGTAAATCCTCCAATTTGTGGTTTTCTGTGAATCCTCCCAGACGTAACAAAATTAATTATATTGTTATTGCCTCAAAAAGTCAATCAATTTGACAATATAATTAGTATTTGTTAGCAAAAATCAGAAAGAGGAGCAAAGCTCCCCTTTCTTTACTTATTTAACAGTTTTTCAGCAGCCGCCAACTGCACGCAGATACAAAACAAATCCATTGCCTGCTGCAGTTCAGCAACCGGCGGATACGTTGGGGCTACCCGGATATTTCTGTCGTTCGGGTCTTTCCCGTAAGGATACGTTGCACCGGCGCTCGTCAAAACAACACCGGCCTCCTTGCAAAGGGAAACAACACGTTTGGCGCAGCCGTTCACCACATCCACACTGACAAAATAGCCACCGTTCGGATTGGTCCATGTTGCAATGCCTTTACCGACAAGTTCTGACTCAAGCTTGTTGATCACCGCATTAAACTTTGGTTCGATAAGTTTACGGTGTTTCTTCATCTGTTCTATAACTCCGTTTAAATCCTTGAAAAAATAAATGTGGCGCAACTGATTAAGTTTATCCGGACCAATTGTCTGGTACGCATAATGTTCCCTTAAAACAGCAAGGTTGCTTTCGCTCGCTCCCATAGCTGCGACACCGGCTCCCGGAAAAGTAATTTTGCTTGTCGAGGCAAAGAAGATCGGCATATCAGTATTGTGCGTTTTCCGGCATTCATGCCATAAATTCAGCAGGGTATCCGGAGTATCCGTAAGGTCATGTACACAATAAGCGTTATCCCAGAAAATTTTGAAATCCTTCGCCGCCGGTTTCAATGCTGCAAAGCGTCGTACTGTTTCATCAGAATACGTAATACCGGTCGGATTGGAATACTTTGGAACGCACCAAATACCTTTCACACTCGTATCATTTGCAATAAGCTTTTCCACAACATTCATATCGGGTCCGGTTGAAAGCATGGGAACAGGAATTAGTTCAAAGCCAAAATACTCAGTAATAGCAAAATGCCTGTCATAGCCGGGCGACGGACACAAAAATTTGATATGCCCCTGTTTGCCCCATGGCTCACAGCCCGCAAATCCATGCGTCATTGCGCAGGAAATCGCATCAAACATCATGTTAAGACTTGAGTTGCCGCCAACAATAATATTGTGGTCATCAACGCCCATCAGTTCGGCAAACAATTCGCGCAGTTCAGGTAAACCATCCGGTACACCGTAATTACGGCAATCGTCGCCGGTTGAAGAGTGCATATCGGATGTTGAATTTAAATTATCAAGCATCTTCATGGAAAGGTCAAGTTGATCTGTAGCCGGCTTTCCGCGCGCCATATTTAACTTCAGACCTTGCGCCTTAAATTGATTATAACGTTCCTGTAAACTTGCCTTGACTTCAGACAATTCCGAAACTGACATTGATGAAAAGTCCAATATGAGCATCTCCCTATAATAATATGCAAAATAAGTATAAAAACCTATACTATTTTAACCCAAGCTATGTAAAAATGCAAGTTAAAATTAGTTGTCTTGCATTTTTCTCGCTATTGCTCATTTATTGGATACTTGTATACAGTTTTCTGTATATCTCGTCAAGAATGCCTCTATTATTCGCTCTGTTTATGACATCAGCCATTATTTTAAATATCCTGCCAACTCCTTATCCACTTTTTGAATATGATTGAGAAGCCAATTCATTAAAAAATAATTTGTTTTAGAAATAACTGCTATAGAAGCACCATTTGCTAAAATATCTTTTTTTAAATCAGCTATCTGTTTTTTAAAAAACTCATGTAGTTCTTTGTGTTCTTTGCATTTGGGGTAAGTGCTGGCACGTTGCAATTTTTCCTCGTCTGAAAAATGCTTAATCGTATATCCTTCAAGAAACTCCAGTGTTTTCACGATTTCTTCCTTGCCTTTTCCCTGACTGCACGCAGCAAAAAGCTGATCTATCCGGTCACAAAGTTCCTTATGCTCGCTGTCGATAAGCGGCACCTCAATTTTTAAACTGTCTTTCCACATTGCCATAAATCATTGACACATCCTTTTTAAAATTCCGCAGTTCCCGTGGTGCGTGGGAATGGAAGCACGTCGCGAATATTCGCTATACCGGTAAGGTACATTACAAGGCGCTCAAAACCAAGGCCAAAGCCGGCATGCTTTGTGCCGCCATAACGTCTTAAATCCAAGTACCACCAATAGTTTTCGTCATTCAAATTGAAATCCTTCATGCGCTGCAGTAATACATCCATACGCTCCTCACGTTGACTGCCACCGATAATTTCGCCGATGCCGGGTACAAGCAAGTCAACCGCAGCGACGGTTTTGCCATCGTCATTCATACGCATATAGAAGGCCTTAATTTCTTTCGGGTAATCAGTTACAAATACAGGCTTACCGAAAATCTGCTCTGTCAGATACTTTTCGTGCTCAGTCTGCAAATCCGTACCCCAGTCCACCTTGTATTCAAACCGTTCATTGTTTTTCTTTAAGATTTCAACGGCTTCCGTATAAGTGACACTCGCAAAATCGGAGTCAACAACATTATGCAGACGCTCAACAAGTCCTTTGTCTATAAATTGATTAAAGAATGCAATGTCATCCGGACAGGTTGCCATTACATAGTTAATGACAAATTTCATCATGGCTTCGGCCAATCTCATATCATCCTTTAGATCAGAAAACGCGATCTCAGGTTCAATCATCCAAAATTCCGCTGCGTGGCGCTGTGTATAGGATTTTTCCGCGCGGAAGGTCGGGCCGAACGTGTAAACCTTTCCAAAGGCCATAGCCATGCACTCGGCCTCAAGCTGACCGGAAACCGTAAGTGAGGTATGTTTTTGGAAAAAATCCTGTGCATAATCAACTGCACCATCCTCGGTACGAGGGAGATTGTCTGCGTCGAGCGTAGTCACATTAAACATCTCACCCGCTCCCTCAGCATCACTGCCGGTAATCAGTGGAGTATGGACGTAGACAAAGCCGCCTTCGTTAAAAAACTTATGAATGGCAAAGGCAGCCGCCGAACGCACACGAAAAGCCGCACTGAATGTGTTGGTACGCGGGCGTAAGTGCGCAATCGTACGCAAATACTCAAGCGAATGACGCTTTTTCTGAAGAGGGTAATCCGGTGTTGAAAGGCCCTCTACTGTTATTTGTGCAGCATGAATTTCAAACGGCTGCTTAGCCTCCGGTGTAATAATCAGCTCACCGGTTACTGCAACTGCTGAACCTACATTCAGCTTTGTTACTTCTGTGAAGTTATCAATTTTGTCCGCCTCAAATACAATTTGGATCCCTTTAAAGCAGCTTCCATCATTCAGTTCAATAAAACCCAGCGCCTTAGAATCACGAATTGTACGCACCCAACCACAAACTGTTACGATTTTTCCGCCAAATTCTGCGGTTTGGGAATACAATTCAGTAATTTCAGTTCTCTTCAATTTGATTCCTCCTAAATTTGAGAATATACAGATATATTATAACACTCCGGATTGCTGTGCAATACTAAAACAAAGGATTTTCTTTAAATTCACAAATATCTGTAAATTAGGACTTGATTTTTTGCAGAACATCCGATATAATATCATAGTTGCTTAACAAAAACAACATTATTACCATTTGGAGAGGTATTCTAATGGTAAGGAGCCACATTGGAAATGTGGTGTGCCGCAAGGCATTGTGCGTTCGAGTCGCATCCTCTCCGCCACCTTATACACAGCTTGAAAGCAGGCTGTGTATTTTTTTGCCTTGCTCCGCCCGCAAGGCAGGTTCGAGTCGCATCCTCTCCGCCATCTTATACACAGCTTGAAAGCAGGCTGTGTATTTTTTTGCCTTGCTCCGCCCGCAAGGCAGGTTCGAGTCGCACCATCTCCATCAAAAACACAGCATCCGCTTTTGCGGATGCTGTGTTTTTGATGCTATGAAAGTCAGCGGGAGCTCCGCTCAAGTAACAGAAAAACATAATAAAGCCTTTCTGTATAGACTTATTTCTGCCACGGATTTCTATTTTTTTACTGGTGTAACCTTATCGGTCTTCGGGTCAAGCTTATAATAGGACGGCGGATTTGACTTATCCCCTACCTCGTGCAGCTGAAAACAAGTATATAAAATATATCCGTCCCGATATTCTGCGGTTATGGAGGTACTGTCATTCAGTCCATGATAAGTATTTGAATTCACATTATATACCTGAAAAGCGTCGGTACCGCACACTTTCGTTTTTTGCGAGCCATCCAGTTTCACCTTGTCAATTTCATCTAAATTAGCTAAATAATACACCCATTCACCCGCCACGCACGGTGCTAACACGGGACCATTTACAATGACCTTATCTCCAGTACCATCTGTCCTTTTAATATGAAGCTTATATTCATCTTTATTTGTGTCGTATGCCACCCAATCACTGTCATTTTGTGATACTTTGCTTTCGACTTTGGAAACAGCCTTTCCATCGCTGGAAGTCTCTTCGGAACTCACATTTAAGGAAGAGGTCACTGCTGAAACCGATGAAGAAGAAGGTAGCTGCGAAACGGATGACGAACTGCTAACCGCCGAACTGACACCGGGATTTTCTACCTTTCCCCCACTGGGCGCATTGCAGCCCGCCGCGGCGAAAAGTAGTGCCGATAAACAAATCACCGTAATTTTACGGATTTTCATAAAATACCTCCTAACAGTTTTCAAAAATTTCCTTTGTTATATACACATTAATCTCTATAATTGACTTAGAGAAATGTATAAATCTAAACGCAAAAGTGATTTTTATAATCCCTATATTGACATTTAATATTATATCACGTGGGAATAAGAATGACAGTTTCAATTTTGTTACCGCTAATATCATTTATATAACTAATATTTATGTAATAACAATAATAAACACTGCAAGATGTTGCTGAACGAACCAGGATTTGCTATAATGATATTATAAATTAGCAGGGGTGGTGTCATTTTGAATAAGAAAAAAAACAACAAAATCGCGGCTGTAATTGATATTGGTTCCAATATGCTAAAGATGAGGGTATCGCAGTTAAAAAAGACTGAAATTGTTGACATTGATATTTTAGAGTATCCCCTGTGCCTTGGTCATGAAGTTTTCGCGAACGGAAAAATCAGCTTTGAAAGTTTGCGTGAACTTTCCGGTATTCTTCATGGATACAGTGTGATTATGAGTGAATATGGCGTTGGCCAATGCAAAGTTGTTGCGACCACCGCTTTAAGAGAAGCCATGAACCGCTTTTACGTGGTAGATCAGCTTAAAATTCAGAATGATATGACCGTTCAAGTGCTGGAAGATGATCAGGAAAAAACTCTGATTTATTCTGAAATTTTGAACTCAATCAATACGATGGAAAATAAAAAGGGCGAGAACGCGCTGATTTCCTATATCGGAGCAGGTACAATCGGATTTTCCGTATATAACGGGAAACGTATGATTTTCTCTCAGAACATACCTATGGGGGCGCTAAAACTTCATGATATGCTCGCAAATATTCAGGAACTGACGGAAGACTTTTACACGGTTGTGGAAGAATATCTTGATTCGATTGTTGGCCATATCCGGATTCCATTTAATAACGGCATTGTTTCTAATCTGATTTTAACCGGGAATGAAATACAGCTCATCGCAAAAATATGCGGTGTAGAACTTGAAAACGGCCGTTACACAATTCCGGCCAGTATGATTACCGATTTATTTAAACAGATACGTTCTATGTCGCAGGAAAAGATCAGTCTGCAATATGGAATTGATGAAGAGACCGCCGAGCTGATGTACTCTGCACTGGCGATTTATATTCGTTTGATTGAGTTTACAACTTCCGATGTAATTATTTCACCAAAAGTTGAGCTGTGGGATGCACTGATGCGCCAAATGCTTATTCCCAAAAGCGGCGATGAATACTTTGAACACGTCAGAGCAAACGCAATTTCCTGCGCTCAAGAGATTGCCAAGACTTATAACTGCAACCAAAAGCATTCGGACAATATTAGAAAATTCGCTTGCAGAATTTTCGACAAAATGAAGGGTGCACACGGACTTGACCACCGCAAAAGGCTTCTTTTGGAATTGGCTGCAATTTTGCATGACAGCGGGCATTATGTAACAGCCAAGCAACATCTTCTTAGTACATTTGATCTAATTAAAAACATCGACATTTATGGCATGACCGATGAAGAAATGTTAATTACGGCGTATGTCTCGCGCTACAACGAATATGACGTTCCGAATTATGAAGATGTTCAGTTTATTCGTCTAAGTGACAAGAATCGACTGATCATTTCAAAACTTGTGGCAATTTTCAGGCTGGCCAATGCTCTTGATAAAGCGCAAAAGCAAAAGCTAAGTGATATTAAGGTGAGACTTGAAAACGACAGACTGCTGATAACGGCAGAAAGCAATGGAAATTTATATCTTGAAAAATGGGCGTTTGAGCAATGTGCGCCCTTCTTCAAGGAAGTATTCGGATATAATCCGGAGCTTATGATAAAATCATCGCTGATATGAACTACAGTAAAAGGCTGAGTGGTTAGAATGATTGATAAAATCGATAAAAATGACAAAATTAGAGTTCCCTACATCAACCGTGAATTAAGCTGGATGGATTTTAACGCCCGTGTGCTTGAGGAAACTTTTCAAAAGGATAACCCTCTGATGGAGCGCATCCGTTTTTTAGCAATTACCGCATCAAACCTTGATGAGTTTTTTATGGTTCGAGTCGCTGGGGTCAAAGAACAGGTGAATTCGGGTTATCGTGTTGAAGACCCGTCCGGCCTAACTCCAAAACAGCTATTGCCGCTGCTTTCAGAGAAAATCCATTTGTTTACAGAAAGGCAGTACTCCTGCCTTCACCGTTCAATTGCTCCGGCGATGAAAAAGAACGATATATACTTTCTGTACCCAGATGAAATGAACGAAAAACAAAAGAAATTTATTTCAGATTATTTTGACAAGGTACTGTTCCCTGTCTTAACTCCGCTGGCAGTGGACACAAGCCGACCGTTCCCCTTGTTGGCAAATAAGAGCCTTAACATCGCCGTCAGATTAAAAGGGATGGAGGATTCCTACTTTGCGGTGGTACAGGTACCGTCGATTCTCTCCCGCTTTTTGCAGGTTCCGTCCGACAAAGGAAAAGCGTTCGTTCTGCTTGAAAATGTAATAATGTATAAGCTTGAAGCTCTGTTTGAGCTAAGTGATATTCAATCTGCCTGTCCGTTTAGAATGACGCGAAACTCAGACCTCGACATCGACGAAGAATCAGAGGACTTATTAATTGAAATACAAAAGTCCATCAAAAAGCGCAAACGCGGCAAGCCTGTTCGCCTTGAAATCTTGCAGCGGTGTGATGTGGAAACAAAAGAATTTCTGGTTGATATTCTTGACATAAGCAAGGAAGAAATCTACGAACTGCCCGGACCGCTTGATTTGACATTTTTTTCAAAATTTGCGTCCATTCCGGAATGCGAAAGCCTTTGTTTTAAACCGATTATACCTGTTTATCCCCCTGCCGATTTCTGGGGATATGAAGATATTTTCGAGGCAATTCGTGATAAAGACAGGATGGTTCACCATCCCTACGAAAGCTTTGAAATTGTGGTAGATTTTGTCCGTAAGGCCGCTGAAGATGAAAATGTGCTTGCAATCAAGCAAACACTCTACCGCGTGAGCGGACATTCACCAATTATCGCCGCATTGATTAAGGCCGCTGAAAATGGGAAGCAAGTTACCGTACTGGTAGAGCTAAAAGCTCGTTTTGATGAAGAAAATAACATTATTTGGGCAAAGAAGCTTGAAGAAGCGGGCTGCCACGTGATTTACGGTTTGGCCGGATTAAAAACCCACTGCAAAATTCTGCTTGTTGTCCGACGTGACGAGGACGGAATTCGCCGTTACGTCCACATGGGTACCGGAAACTACAACGATTCCACCGCAAAAATCTATACGGATATCGGCATTTTTACCTGTAAAGAGCCGTATGGAATTGATGCCTCCTCCCTGTTCAATGTATTGACCGGATACTCCCGACCACCGGAATACAATCGCTTTGTGGTCGCGCCGCATGGTATGAGAAGTTTTTTTCAGCGGATGATAGAAAAAGAGATTGACAATTCAAGCCGTGGGCTTCCTTGTGGCATTACAATAAAGGTTAATTCCCTTGTTGACCCACAGCTCATTGAATTGCTCTACAACGCCTCACAGGCTAATGTGCCTGTCAAACTATTGGTAAGAGGAATCTGCTGCTTAATTCCTGGGCTACCTGGTATCAGTGATCACATCACAGTTTACAGTATCATTGGTCAGCTGTTGGAGCACAGTAGAATTTTCAGATTTGAAAACGCAGGCAATCCCAAAATTTACATGGGCAGCGCCGACTGGATGCAGCGCAACCTTGACCGGCGTGTCGAGCTTGTATTCCCTATTGAGAACGAGGATTTGCGTCAACGTGCGTTTGCCATTCTAAATTTAATGCTGAGCGACAACCGCAATATGCGAATCATGCAGCCCGATACGGTATACACCCACATTGACAAACGAGGTAAGGCTCCATGTAATTGTCAGACTGAATTTTCACGTTTGGCACAGGAATCGGTAAAGATACTGTCAGAGCAAGACAGCAATAAGCCGTTCAAACCCATACGAAACGCGGATCTGATAAAATAAAATGAGTTTAAATTTAGAAACGAGAGTGAAAACATGAAGAGAATCGGTATATTAACAAGCGGAGGCGACTGTCAGGGCTTGAACGCAGCAATCCGAGGCGTTGCAAAGGCACTTTATGTGCAGTTTGGCGAGGACGTTGAAATTTACGGCATCAACGACGGATACCGCGGGCTGATTGAAGGCAACTACAAGCGTATGAAGCCGGATCATTTTTCAGGTATTCTTACCCTTGGCGGCACGATTCTCGGCACTTCACGCCAGCCATTTAAGCTGATGCGTGTAATTGATGAGAACAGTGTGGATAAGGTCAAGAATATGAAGGATAACTATAAAAAGATGAAGCTTGACTGCCTTGTAATTTTAGGCGGAAACGGTACACATAAAACCGCAAATCTACTAAGTGAAGAAGGCCTTAACGTTATCACTTTGCCGAAGACAATTGATAATGATGTTTGGGGCACTGAAATGACTTTTGGTTTTAGCAGTGCAATGGAAATTGCAACAAATGTATTGGACTGTATTCATACAACCGCAACTTCACACGGAAGAGTCTTCATTGTAGAAATCATGGGTCATAAAGCCGGTTGGCTGACACTGCACGCTGGAATTGCCGGGGGCGCCGATGTTATCCTGTTGCCTGAAATTCCCTACAACATTGATGGAATCGTAAAAACACTTGCACAGCGCAATGAACACGGCAAGCGTTTCTCAATTCTCGCTGTGGCAGAGGGTTCGATTTCGCAGCAAGAATCACAAATGAGCAAAAAAGAATTTAAGAATGCGAGAGCAACCATGCAATACCCCTCCATTTCCTATCGCCTTGCACAGGAAATCAGCGAAAAAACTGGTCAGGAAATTCGAGTAACCGTTCCGGGCCACTTTCAGCGCGGCGGCAGCCCCTGTCCATATGACCGCCTGCTTGCAACGCGTTTTGGCACTGCGGCGGCAAGGCTGATCGCTGAAAAAAAATACGGCAACATGGTTGCTCTGCAAAACTGTGTTATCGTTCCTGTTCCCCTGCGCGAGGTTGCCGGTAAATTAAAGGGTGTTCCCGTTGACAGCGACATTGTCCAGACTGCACGAGATATTGGTATCCATTTTGGCGACTAATTTAGAAAGAAGAGTGTTTTATGAGAATCGATCAATTTAGAATCATGAGAATAATCAGGGCAATCAGCGCGATTTCAGCTGTGATGATCGTCATTACCACAGTACTCAACAGCTGCCTTGCTGTTAAGCTGTTTCGCTGTATTGACTCCGCACAAAAAGCCTTAGCCAAAGTCGACAAAGCCGCGGAGCTGTATATTGCGGACAATACGAAAGCGAACAAAAATTCTGACTAATTGAGAGCGCACAAGCAAACCGGTAATTTTTAAAAGAATTGCCGGTTTGTTGAATTTTAGGCTTGATAAGGACCTAAATCTTGATATATACTTGCATTTTCTGTACACTTGTGTTAAAATAAAATTCGTTCATTTCCGGGTGTAGCGCAGTTGGTAGCGCGCTTGACTGGGGGTCAAGAGGCCGTGAGTTCAAGTCTCGCCACTCGGACCATAAAAATTACTCACCAACGATGTCCTGCGGATAAAACCGCAGGACATCAAGCTTTTTCAGGGTTTTTAATACTGATTTTGCCCGTCAAAACGGATGCCCATTTTAGAGATATCATTTGACCTATTTTAGCCTGTGAGTGTATTTGAACTCATACGCATAAGCACCTAACAGAGAAAAATCCCGTATTATCACCTATCCGTCAGCATTTAATGTGAGAATAATAGTGGCGCCTTTTTTAATCGGCAGGAATGCCCTTCGAAAAGTGGCGCCCTTTTTTATATAAAAGCCGGAAACCATTGATATTACAGTGACGCCCTTTTTTGAAGATCATAGAAGCTCCCATTTTTAGCCGAGGTTTTAGCGATAAAACCCCGGCTTTTTTTGCGTCCAAAATTAATCAGGAACGAGGTAATCCATATGACTGAAAAATATTTCAAAGAACTGACCCGAGTCCTCGCCAAGAACGGCATTGAGGCGGCGCCCCTGGAAAAGAACACGCTTCCGATCCTGCTCGGCGGACGCTCCGCCTGCCGCGTGGAGCCCAGCGGAGATATGTGCATTTTCCCTGATGATACCCGCTCTCCTGAAGCGGATGAGCTGTATCACAGGGTGGCGCCCTTTTCCCGAATGGTCAAGGAATACATGACGGCCATAGAAAGGGCGCCACTTTTGAAAGCCACCGCGCTGGATGAGGATTTCCGACTGCTGGCGGAATTTAACGGCGTCGTGTTTGCCGGACGGGAGACTGAACACGGATATATGTTTGTCACTTGGGAACGCGACTATTTCCAATCCTCTTTCCGCTGCCCATTGATAAAGCTCAAAACCACCAACTATGCTGAACGCCTGCTATCCCGAGCAGCAGAAGCAAAAACAGGCTGCGGAACAAGCAGGACAGGAAATGAGGTGAATGAAATGAAGAATTATCCGTATCCCTACCCCTGGAAGGAGCTGCCCGGCACCGATAAGGAAATGCGGTTTCTTGCCGCGCGATTTGAAACAATGTCCGTGAAAGAGCGCTGTCTTCTGGAGGGCGCATCCCAGCTCCAATCCATCCAAACCGCCGCCGACATGATCAATCTCACAGAACAGCTCCACTGCTTTACCTATTATCACGGCGCAACGAACGACGAAGAGCTCGGCAGGTACGACGCAGAATACCAATCAAAGGTTTCGCCCGACCTGCTGCCGTTCCTGAATCTGGCGCGATGGGGACGCGATCTGCAGGAGATGCACGGCGGCGTATATGTATCAGGCGGCTTCGTGGAACAGTCTTCCCCCTATGAGGAGGTCTATAACGGCACGAATCTCGGCATCCTGACGGGTGGCGATTACTGCGTAAGGCTCAAGATCTCCTCCGAATATTGTCCCGAGGGCGTATGGGTGAGGCTCCCCGACTATGAGCTCATGACGGGAGAACCGGACGAGCTGGCGGTCGCGCTGGACGAGGCGGTTCCGCTGCGCATAGGTAAGCTGAGCCAAGTGACCCTGCTGGAGGCAAAGTGCTGCCTCGATAATATCCCCGACCTCGCCAGCCAGTACGAGTCTCTGGAGCAGCTCATCTGCGACGGCAATAACCTGGGCTATGTACTGGACGAACGGGGACAGGGCATGCCCTGCTTTGAGGAACGGTTCCGCGCGGCGATAGAACTTGAAAACTGCACCCGGCTGGATCTCGCGCTGGATATCTCGCAGAACCTCGGCTGCTATGATTTTATCCCCGCAGCGCAAAAGTGGGAACGCTACGGGCGGTATCTTGCTGACCAGAATGGACTCGCACACCTGAACGGTCCTGCCGGCAGATATTTTGATCCCTACGCATACTGCTCTCAGGAAATAAAACGGCTTGGGCTACTGTGTAAATTCAATCTGCCCAGCCACTTCATCACTGGGATTATACGGTGTTCCGTCTGCGGCAATCAAAACCTGTGTTGGAATCACCTGAACAGGAAAATCCTTTGCAGCATCCGGATTCTTCCACACATCCACAAACTTGACGATAGCCTTGCCCTGCATTTCGGTGTTCATCGTTTGTAATACAGGAGCCATCTCCTTGCAAGGGATGCAGGAGTCTGAGCCAAAATCGATAATGAGCGGCAAACCGTAGGCGGTCAGCGTATCCAAATCCACAAAGGATGCTTCCAGAACAAAATCTGTGTCATTGTTTGGCTCAACCACGTCAGCTTTATTGTTGCTTGTAGCAGGCGGCGCAAGCGGTGCAGTGGCAGTCTTGTTTTTTACGACCCAAATCCCAGCAATGACGGCAATAATCAAAATTGGAACAACTATTTTCAATATCCTTTGTTTTCTCATCTGCAAGTACCCCCAGGGCAGCAACCACTTTTCACAGCCTTTCCCTCAAAAAAGCCTTTGAGATTTTCTGGAAGTGCATACTCGCTGCAGTCACAAGCGGGCTGCACCATCCCGAGCACAGCGCTTAGAATTCCATCGGCCAGCATGGCTTTAGGTGGTACTTCATAGGTTTGACCCTTGTATGCAAAGGTACGGCAGGTTACATCGGTTCCGCTGATTTCTCCACAACAGCCACAGGTGTTTTCCTCAACAGGTCCGCAGATGTCTTGCCCATTTACCCGAATTGTGGGTGACGCAAGGAACCGGTATTGCTTTGCCAGCTCTTCTGTGGCAATCTGCACCTTTTGAAGCTGTATAGTATATCCAGCAACCTCCAGTGCGGGTACGACACTGCGCAAAACTTCTTCCAGTACTGTGTCGGCACCAATGCAGCGTTCACAAGTATTTAGATCAAGATAGAGATATTCCACAAGCACAGACTTGGAAGAACTTTCTTCGCAAGTTCCATCGCAGCAACAATCTTCGCTTTCTGCTGCACTGTGTTCACCGTTTGGCGGTGTCCAGCCAGTATCATCGCCCACATAAGAGATGGCGCCTACTGGGCACTTGTTGCCACAGCCGTGGCAATGGTCAATGCAATTTTCTGTTCGGACGACCACGGGAGATGGAGCTTTCGCCTTGTCATAAACACCGTATGAACATTTCGCAATGCAGGTTCCACACTCCGAACAGGCAAGGTAGTCAATTACAGGATACCAACTTTTAGCCATTTTATTTCCCTCCCATTAAACCAGTAGATACTGGAATATATTAAAAAGATAACCGACAATGATGATGCCAATGGTGCAAATGGCAATAAATGTGCCCAACAGCTTCGGCTTGACTGCCTTGCGCAGCATGATTATAGATGGCAGGCTGAGTGTAGTAACCGCCATCATGAAGGAGAGAACAGTACCAAGTTGCGCGCCTTTGTAGAGCAGTGCTTCGGCCACCGGGATGGTGCCGAAAATATCGGCGTACATGGGAACGCCAAGCAGAGTTGCCAGTACTACGCCAAAAGGATTATTGCTACCCAGCACCATCTCAATCCAGCTTTCAGGAATCCAGTTGTGAATGATAGCTCCGATGCCCACGCCAACTAGAATGTAAGGCAGAACTTTTTTGAAGGTTGACACCACCTGATCCTTGGCATAAATGATACGCTCTTTGCGTGTTAAGTCGGGAGATTCAATATCTACGCTGCTTGCAGAGCGGATAAACTCTTCCACATAGTTTTCCATGTGGAGTTTTTCAATCAGCGTCCCGCCAATGACCGCAATAACCAGACCCACAACCACATAGACGATAGCGACCTTTGTCCCAAAGATGCTCATGAGCAGAACGAGCGAACCAAGGTCTACCATGGGTGAGGAAATCAAAAACGAAAATGTCACGCCAAGGGGCAGTCCGGCGCTGGTAAAGCCGATAAACAGCGGGATAGATGAGCAAGAGCAAAACGGTGTCACCGTACCCAGCAATGCCGCAACGATGTTTGCCCATACGCCATGAAAGCGGCTCATGATTTTCTTGCTGCGCTCTGGGGGGAAGTAGCTTTGAATGTACGAGATGATGAAAATCAGCACACAGAGTAACACTGTGATTTTAAGTACGTCGTAGATGAAGAATTGAATGCTACCGCCGATGCGCCCTGTTACATCAAGACCAAACAGCGAGAGCAGATTGCCGATTAGGGCGTTAAGCCATTTCATTCCAAGCACTTGGTCTTGAAAGAACAGCCACGTATTTTGAAGGATTTCCATAAGCTCCTGATCGTCTTTAAATGCGGACTTGAGTACGAACAGCCGATCAGCCTCAAGGTGCGTAAACTTAACCGAGCCTCATAAACGAAAAATACATAACGGCAAGGCAGAGTCAGAAACGGCTCTGCCTTTATTTTTGCAGAAAAGAGGGATGAAAATGGAATTGCAAATCTTTGAAAACCCCGAATTTGGAAGTGTCCGAACCATGATGGATGAGGATGGACGCATTCTGTTCTGTGGCAGTGACGTTGCAGCCTCGCTTGGTTATTCAAATCCAAGAAAGGCGCTTGCCGACCACTGCAGGTGCGTAACGAAACGTGACATACCTCATCCGCAGAATTTTGACAAGAAACTCACGCTTTCTTTCATTCCGGAGCCTGATATTTACCGCCTTATTTTTCGTTCAAAACTGCCGGCAGCGGAACAATTCGAAATATGGGTGGTCGAGCAAGTCCTCCCGGCTATCCGAAGGCACGGAGCCTATGTCACGCCGCAGACGTTGGAACAGGTCATATCCAATCCTGGCAGCGCCGCCCGACTTTTTCATGAACTGAAGCAGATGCAGGATTCAGTCAGTGAGATGACTCCGAAAGCGGCTTATTTTGATGCTCTTGTGGATACCGGCGTATTGAGCGGTGTCCGGCAAACGGCGAAGGAGCTGAAACTGCCTGAAAAGCTGTTTACTTATCTGCTGGTCGATATGGGCTTTGCCTACCGAACCCCGAAAAAACTTCTGATGCCCTACGCCTTTATGGTTACCAGCGGATTTGCGGAGCTCAAGGAGTACACCCGCAACGGACATGGCGGCGTTTATATGCTCTTTACCCCAAAGGGCAGACTTTATCTGACAAGGAGAATCGAAAAACGGCTGGCTCTGAAAAGCAATGAGAAGGAGTAAACGAAAATGAATTTTTTCGAGAAAGAGCTACAAAAAATGGTGAACCTCGGTATCCCCGTCACAAGTCCCAAATATGTTGGCGGAGCCTGTTATGGCAAGCTGGATGATGATCTTAGAATCAAGCTCCAGTTTGTGACCCTTGGGCACGCTGAGCATTATGAGGCAATCAAGGCAACGGTGATTAACCGGGTGGACGGTCCGGTCGACAGCGCAATCTTTCGGTTTTCAGATGTGCTTGGAAAAAAACAGGTGAGCAACCCCAACTTCACGGACGGCATTACGCCCTATGCCTGGGCATACTACGGAAAAATTGATTGGTATGTCTACAGGCCCACGGCGCAGGATTATAAACAGCTTTTCACTGCGGTGAACGACTACTGCGGAATTTTCCAGACTCAACAGATGGCAGATCGTGGTATGCAGATGAGCCAGTAATTTTGATAGCAGACCACCACATATATAATTCACCGGCGAGAGTCACTCCGCCGGTTACATAAAATTAGGCTCTCACGAGCTGGAAAGGAGAAGTCCATGAAAACACTTAAAAACGACAGCGCTGTTTATGTAGAACAGATTGAGCACACAATATCCGAGTGCTACGTAAAAATCAAGGCCCCCTCGAATGCTGAACTAATGGAATTATACAGATTTGTCGGCCAGTGCATCTGCGCGCAGGGCGAAAAAGCCTTTGTGGTACATTTGGCTGAAATCATCGCTGCCCGGCTACCTCATATTAAGGGCTTCTCCCCGCGCAATCTTCGCAGGATGCGCGATTTTTTCCGCACTTATGAAAGCAGGCCAGACCTTATGCGCAAAACGCATGCACTCGGCTGGACTCAAAATACAATTATTCTGGAGTGCTGCTTGGACAATGAGCAGCGCGAGTTTTATATTGACCTTGCAATTGAAAGAAATTTGTCAAAGCTTTCCCTTATGAGAGAAATTGAGGCTGGCGCTTTTGAAAAAGCTCACAGCCAGCCCAACGATTTGCCTCGAACCTCCGGCGAGCTGTCCCAGCCTGTAAGCGACGTGTCGGACCAATCGGGCGTTGACAAGGCTGCGGACATAAACGTGAAGTGTGGCCCCTGTGTGAGCGCATGTGAGCCTTCCCGCCAAGGGAATGGTGTGTCTTGCCGGACTGAAAGCAATGATTTCAACGATTCCCAAAATAAAGATGACAGGATAAGTCTCTTCAATTGCCGTGAAAAATTGATTATGAAAGACAGAAGTCCTCTTATAAACGATTTCCCGATTGCCGAACAATGTAGTGGAAAAGACTGGATTGGCAGATCGCCACCAGACTGCCGAAGCTTATGCCTGAATCCAAGAAAACTACACGTGCCGTCCTTTGCATATCCTTAAATGACCGTGCTGCGGAAACCACAAACTTGACAATACTGTCTGTCTGTTATATATTGTGAATGCTGAATTTAACCCATCTTTGTAAGTGCTCAAATATATTCCTTTTGTGTCCGTGCAAATGGCATGATATCGAAAGTACAAAAACTACACAAAATCGTTTCTATAGGAATTGAGTAATCAATCTATAGAAACGATTTTTATTTTATGGCTATGTTTTGAGCCGCGAAACATGCTATAATCAACATATAAATCTATAGACTACATATTCAGGAGGATAGCATGAGCGACAAAATCACCAAAATCTATTTTTCACCTACCGGAAATACAAAAAAGAGCGTGGATGCCATGGCATCCTCAATTGGAAGCGTATTCCAGGATTATGACATAACTTCTGAGGCAGAGACAACACAATGCGTTTTAACCACGGACGATTTTGCAATTATAGGTGCTCCTGTGTATGGGGGACGTATCGCAAAGGCGGCGACAGCCCGTCTGTCCCTCTTTAAAGGAAATAAGACCCCGTGCATCGTTGTGGTAACTTACGGTAACAGGCATTATGACGATGCACTCCTGGAGCTTGCAGATATGGCAGAAGCGCAGGGTTTCGTAATCAAAGGTGCGGCTGCCCTTGTTGGTCGCCATACATACGGTAACATCCAGACCAACCGGCCCGATCTAAACGATTTGGATGCAGATAAGAAATTTGCACACGAAGCCAAAGAAAACAAAAATAGAAATATACAAATAAGTGGAAACAGATCGTACAAAGATGGTGGTAACGGTGGCTCTTTCCGGCCGCTTACTTCCGAAGCATGTGTTTCGTGCGGCCTTTGCGCAGAAAGCTGTCCAATGCAGGCCATTGCGGCGGATTTTAGAGCTATCAATGATAATTGCATTTCGTGCTTCCGATGTATTCGAAATTGTCCGGTGAAAGCAAAAAATATGGATACAGAAGCCTACCTTTCATTTGCAGCAAGCTTTTCAGAAAAGCTTAAGAACAGGCGTGAAAACGAATATTTTTTGTAAATTCATTATTCGTATTTACATTGTGATTTCCTATTTTATAAGCGAAAAGATACAAACTATTGGTATTACTACATTTCTCCAAGTCCTATAATAACGCTCCGACCAAAAACAAAAGAAGAACCGCACAAAACGGCCGCTGAGGTCTGTTTTGTGCGGTTCTTCTTTTAAAAAAATCAGGCATTCATTGCTTCGCTGAAAAACTTATTATGAACTGCTGTAACCGCTTTGTCGGCATCGTTGCGGTCAAGTAAAACGGAAATTTTAATTTCGCTTGTGGCAATCATTTGGATATTGATATTGGCTTCGTACAAAGCCTCGAACATTTGGGCAGCGGTTCCGGGGTGTGTTTCCATACCGGCACCTACAATGGAGACCTTGGCAACATTTTCGTCATAAACAACACTGGTCGCGCCAATTAGTTCAACGTAAGGATTGAGAATATCAATTGTTTCCTTTAAGTTTGCTTGGTTGGTTGTAAAGCTGATATCCTTTGTGCCGTTTCTTCCGACTGATTGTAAAATAATATCAATATTTAGATTTTTAGCGGAAAGCTTTGAGAAAATCTTAAATGCGAGACCCGGTCTATCCGGCACACCAATAATTGAAATACGAGCGACATCTTCATCCTTTGCAATCCCGCTGATAAGCATTTTTTCCACTTTTGTAGCCTCCTTAACAATTGTACCTGATTTTCTGGTCATACTTGAGAGCACCTCGAGCTGAATACCGTATTTCTTTGCCATTTCAACCGAGCGGTTATTCAACACTTGCGCACCGAGGGTCGCAAGTTCAAGCATCTCATCGTAGGAAATAACCTCAAGTTTTCTTGCGTTGCTCACCTTACGAGGATCTGCGGTGTAAACGCCCTCCACATCTGTATAGATCTGGCACAGATCAGCATTCATCGCCGCCGCAATTGCAACAGCGCTTGTATCGGAACCACCGCGGCCAAGCGTCGTCATATCATTGTAGCGGTTGATTCCTTGAAAGCCTGTTACAATGACAATGTTTTTCTTGTCCAGTTCCTTTTTCATTCGGTCAGGAACAACGCGCTTGATTCTGGCGCTGCCATAAGACGAACTGGTAAAAAAGCCTGCCTGCCAACCCAAAAGCGATACAACCGGAAAACCAAGTTTTTCAATTGCCATGGCAAGCAGCGAAGCAGAAATCTGTTCTCCGGCAGTTAAAAGCATATCCATTTCCCGTTTGGAAGCATCTTTATTAATTTCCTTTGCTTTCGCAATTAAATCATCTGTCGTATCGCCCTGTGCCGAAACGACAACAACGATATCATTTCCCTGTGAATACGTTTTTGTGATAATATCTGCAACATTGTAAACACGCTCAGCGTTTGCAACAGAGCTTCCGCCAAACTTTTGGATTATTAGACTCATAAGGTTCCATCCTCCATATCATAGTAAAAGAAATATTATTCAATTGATATCTGCGCACCTTGAGAATCGGTATTTAATATTTTTATCTGCCACCCGGTAATCTTCTTTTCTTTTAAATGATTTGCCGCATACTTCGCAAAAATATCGGTATCGGCGGCATCTATCATGGAAATAATGGTTGGTCCGGCACCGCTCACATAAGTTCCCAGAGAACCAAGCTCATAGCTGATACGAAAAACATCATCCAAATGATCAATTAAGCTTGCTCTGTATGGCTGATGAATCTTATCCTGCACCGCAACACGTAAATTTTCAAGTTTGCCGGAAAAGAGTGACGCGGCCATTAGCGCGGAACGCGAAAGATTATAGACGGCATCACTTCTGGAATATTCCTGTGGCAGTACGGAGCGGGCCTTTTCTGTTTTCAATTCAAACGGAGGAATAAACAATGCAAAACGTATTTTTTCAGAAACAGGCACGCTAACGCTGTAAACTCTGCCGGCCTCAATTGCTGAAGCGGCAAGCCCTCCTTCAATGGCAGGGGTCGTATTGTCCGGATGACCCTCAATTTTAGCAGCAAGATTAATTAAATCCTGTTGTGTCAACGGGCTCCCTAAAAGGCGGTTCGCACCTAAAATACCTGAAACAATGCATGCTGAACTACTCCCCAGACCACGTGCCATCGGTATATTGTTGAGCTGAACAATTTTCAGTCCCGGCAGCTTACGACCGCACTTTTCATAAACCTGCTTTGCTGCCCAAAAGATAAGATTATTTTCATCTGTGGGAATCACAACATTATCCTTACAGGAAATATCGATTGTGTCGGATTCCTCCATCCATACCTGATTGTATAAGTTGAGCGCAATTCCAAGCGAGTCAAACCCAGAGCCAAGGTTTGCGCTGGTCGCCGGAACTTGAATTCTAATCATATTATCAACATCCTAAAAAATAATATTACAGGTCTCCGATTCGGATTGTGTTCGCCACGCTTACTCCAAGTGTTTGCAACTCTGTAAGTTTAGCGGCAATCTCTTTTTCCTGCATTGTGCCGGTGACAAAAGCGATCTCTCCGTATTCTGCTTTTGGAATTGAAAGCCGCGTTACATCACCAAACATTTGATTGATATTCTTAAATGCAAGGCCCTCATCATCCGTTTTTGCGCGGACAAACATAGCGACATCATTCAAAAGGTAATCCTCGACATAATCCTTCGAGCCTTCATCCCAGAAAAGATATTTTCTGGCCTTAAAATGTTTGACACAGTCGATCACATCTGCTACAACAGCGCTTGCGGTGGGAAGCTTGCCTGCTCCCTTGCCGTAGAACACGATGTCTCCGGTCGAGTCGCCCCGCACCATAATGCCGTTAAACACATCATCAACATTGGAAAGCTGGCTGTCACGCGAAATAAACATCGGGCAAACAATAATCTGAAGCTTTCCGTTCTCCATCATTTTAACCTGACCGATCAGCTTTACCACACCGCCCCATGCGGCGGCATATTTTACATCGGCCAAGCTGATATTTGTGATTCCTTCGGTGTATACCTGCTCTGGGTATACGTGCTTACCATATGCAAGGGATGCAAGAATACAGATTTTACGGCAAGCATCCGCACCCTCGACATCTGCGGCAGGATTGCGCTCCGCGTAGCCGAGCTTCTGCGCGAGAGTCAATGCGTCTTCAAACGTCATTTGCTCGCGAATCATTTTAGTCAGTATAAAATTAGTCGTACCATTTAAAATGCCCGCAATTTCAACTACATCATTTGCAGCAAGGCACTGGCTGATTGGGCGAATAATTGGAATGCCGCCCCCAACACTTGCTTCAAACAAAAAGTTAAGATTATTTTTCTGCGCAATTTTCAGGAGTTCGGCACCTTTCGCAGCAACAAGCTCCTTATTGGAAGTGACCACACTTTTCCCCGCCTCAAGACAGCGTTTAACAAATTCAAAGGCCGGGCTTAATCCCCCCATTACTTCAACTACAATTTTAACTTCGGGATCATTGAGAATTGTATCAAAAGATTTTGTAAACTTGCTTTCAAACGGACTTCCGGGGAATTCACGCAAATCAAGTATATATTTAATATGAATNTGTTCTTTCGCACGTCTGGCAATATTTTCAGCATGTTCGGTTAAAACCTCTACCACGCCGGAACCAACTACGCCAAATCCCATAACAGCTATTTCTACCATATGTAACACCCCTTATTATTTCTACTCATCCCCGTAAAAATTATTATAAACACTTTAACAGTTTACCACGTTTTAGCGTAACATTCAACGGCGAATTAATCGAAATGCAGATGCCCAAAGACAGGCATCTGCACAGATATGACAAATTATTTACCCAACCGGAACGACNGAGTGAGCCGTTGGGTCAGTTCCCTGTCCCTTCNCCGNATGAGAGTTTGCACTGGATGTCTGTGATGATTCAGATGACACCGAAGACGGTGNTTCCTCCGGANTGGAAGAACTTTCTCCCGAGCTTTCGCTGCCAGACACGNTACTCGAGCTAAGAGTTTGACTTGANTCCTCGCTGCTCGACACAATCGGCAAAACTGAACTTACCGATCCTTCATCGGAAATGGCAGGCATGTGGTTTTTATCGTACCAGCCCGTTTTTGTTTCAACATTGCTCCCCGGATTGACAAGCAATCCGGTTTTAACGCTATAGGATGCAGAAACAACATTCGGGTCGTAGCTGAACTTTATTGTTTTTTTATTGCTTAGGTACTGTACCATGATTTTCTTCCAAGTGGCAGCAGCGTTACTTGTATTGTTAATGTGCGCCGGTTTCGCTGCATAGCCTGTCCAGATACCGGCAACAGCATACGGCGTACCACCAACAAACCAACTGTCTTTGTTATCATTGGTTGTACCTGTCTTACCGAAAACTTCCCATCCGCTGATTGCGGCCGGTCTACCTGTTCCGTTGGCACCTGTAATAACATTGTTCAATAGGCGATGCATAATAGATGCGGTAACAGAACTGATTGCCTGAGTTGAACCTTGGTCGCGGTTATCCAAAATAACATTGCCATCATGATCGTCTACATGATAAAAGGTGTACGGTTTATAATACTTTCCGCCGTTGGCAAACATCTGATAACCCGCAGTCATTTCACGCACGGTAACACCAACACTCAATCCGCCGATTGACATTGGCGCACGATTGTTATCCGCTGGGAGCAAGCTTGTAAAATTAAGTTTCTCCTTTAGAAAAGTAAAGCTTACATTTGGAGTAATCGCCGAGCCAATCTGCGCAGCAGAGGCATTCAATGAACGTTCCAGCGCAGTTTCAATCGGAATCATTCCCCAATATTTTCCACTCGTGTTCCCCGGTCCCCAGTTTTTTGGACCCGCACTGCCATCGCTAAACCAGTTTGGCAGCGGATTGTCATTTACAAGGGAGGAGTAGTTGTATTTTCCACTATCGATTGCCGGGCCATAAACAGCAAGCGGCTTAATGGTGGAACCGGGCTGTCTTTTGGTGTCGGTAGCCAAGCTCTGGAGGCGATTCCCCTTTTTCTCTCCTCTGGAACCTACCGTAGCCAAAACACGGCCGGAATAATCCATTGCCATATAGCCGCCCTGCAGCTTCTTATCACTGCCAAACACCGTATCGGATTTAAAAGTATTTTCAGCAATGGTCTGCAAGCCTGTATCCATGGAAGAGTAAATTTTTAAGCCGTCATGATAAATCATATCTACCGCTTTTTCACTGGAACAGCCGTAATATTCCATAAGACCGTTTTTAACGTCTTCAAATAAAGTATCGGTATACCAGTTCCAAATGGGCACATTGTCGACAATATTTTCGGATTTTTTACCAACAAACTTCATATGTTCCGACTCATCCATCGCTGCTTTATATTCTGCGTCAGTAATTTTCCCCTGGTCGTGCATCTCATTTAAAACTGTCTGCTGCCGTTTTTTATTGGCCTCCGGATGAACCAAGGGTGAATAAGCGGCAGGATTTTGTGTGATACCGGCGATTGCTGCGCATTCCGCAATATCACAATTTTCAATATTCTTACCAAAATAAAGATTTGCTGCAGCCTGAACGCCATTACTTCCGCTGCCAAAATTTACGATATTGAGATAAGCAGCTAATATTTCTTCTTTTGAATATTTTTTTTCTAAGTTTAACGCGCGAAAAATCTCTTTCGCTTTTCTGGTAAGGCTGACATCTTTATCGCCCGTCACATTCTTAATAAGCTGCTGCGTTATGGTTGAACCGCCATAGCTGCTTCCTTTGGAAAACAGTGTAGTCACAGCGCCCAGTGTTCTTCTCCAATCAACGCCTTTATGTTCCCAAAAACGCTTGTCCTCAATCGCTACAATTGCATTTTTCATTGCAGCCGGTATTTTGCCATAATCAACCCATACTCTGTTTTCACTGCTGTACAGGCTCTGATACTTCACCGGGTTTGAGCTGTCATCATTAGCGCCGTTGACATAGATAAAACTGGTATAGTTAAGCTGTAACTTATGCAGATCATAATTCATGGATTCATCTTTCATGCTGAGGACAAATGATACTAAGGAAACAGAAACAATGATGCCTGTAATGATAATAATCGTTAACAGAGTTGAAAGGCCCTTTATGGCTATATGACCTATTGATTTTGCCGTGGTAGCCGCGCCGTCCTTCTTCCTGTGAGAACCAACATATTTATTTATGTCAGTTTTTCTCATCGGACGCCACCCCCTTAAAGAATAATTTATAGCACAATTTCTAAAGCAGATGAATATATTACCAATATTTTCAAATAATACCTTCGAGGTGATATGTTTGAAAAAAGTTTGGATTGTGCTGTTATGTACAATGATTGCCATAGTCGGAATACTGACCTTTGGATATTCGCAAAAAGGGCTAAATAATACACCCGAGACAACAAGCTCAAATATATTAGATAATTCTACCCCAAATAACACTTCAAGTCAAGAAAACAGTGAAATTACAGCCATGACAAGTAGAAGCAACACCTATACAGTGAAGGAATATGAGGGGCACATAGGGGTGTTTTATAATAATGAGAGCATTCCGTATCAAGAGATTGATGTCGAAATATCTTCACTTCCAGAGGCCGACCGCCAACTGTTGAAAAAGGGAATCAAGGTAACGGACACCAATAAACTGAATGGAATCATTGAAGACTATGAAAGTTAGCCATAAACACAAGAAGAGCGCCATGCCTTAAGGCGTGGCGCTCGAACTGCGGGAAAAGCTTATTTCATGCTTTCCTCATACTTTTTGATCATTTGCTTAACCATCTGGCCACCGACTGAACCGGCCTCTTTGGATGTTAAATCTCCGTTATAACCTTGCTTCAAGTTAACGCCAACTTCAGTAGCGGCTTCCATCTTAAACTTATCGAGGGCTGTGCGTGCCTCAGGAACTACATTTTTAGCCATAATACAAACTCTCCTTATTTCTTTTTAATTTTTGTTTTGTTTTGCGTTTGCTTTCCTATTTTGCGTAATCATCGAGTTTTTATGAATGTTAATTTTTACAATTTAAATATCATAACCATTTGAAGAATCAATTCCACAAATAAGCAATACGGCACAAACAGCCAAAATACGGTTTGGGCTGAGTTTTGACATTAATCTGACCGTAAAATCGTGGGGCTCAAGGATGTTGCCGTCCACCGTCATCACACTGCGCTGAAGACTGAGCGTAGCGCTTGTTTCATCTAATCCGGCTACACTGAGTGTATCCTTCGGATTCATTCCACAGGTAATCGCTGCCGTACCTGTGCCATTGAGCAATTCCGCAGCATGTACATTTTTCATTTCAAGAATACATAAAAATCTGCTCGGAATTTTGATTTGTTCTGAAGCATTAAAGCTGTTTTTAAACAGGATAATTCCACTGTCGAGTTCAATTTGCGGCAACTTTTCGCAGTCATACACAAGAAACTTCATTTTGTCCTCACCAAGCAGTGTGATGCGATCCGAACCGTAATACTGCACACCGCCGTATTTTGACAGAGAGGGCAGCAGCGTACTGGATATGGAAGTATCAGTTGCTTTACCGCATAAAATAATGTTCGTCATTTTTTACTCTCGCTTTCAGTAAATCATTTAAAAACATTATTTGCTTTTGCCTGCAAAAGTATGTGATTTTTATTTTAAATTATTTTTGTATAAATTCATTTAAATGATCTCTTAGGCACACTGCCATTTTGGCATCAAGTTGTATATTCAATGGACAAGTTCCAAGGCCGGTTTCCTGCCCTGCTGTGTGAACCCAGATTGAAAAATACTCTTCGTTGGAATTAACGTCCATTACTGTTTTGTTCCTTACACTGATCGTTCTGTTGCATTTGCGAATATCCATAATTCTTGCCATTTTTTCCATCCTTCTATTTGTGTAGCGGACAAAGCGTTTCATACCTGACTTCTTATGTTTTAACAAACGTTTTGCCTGCTACTTTTTATTTTTATTATACTTTTTAAAGGCACAATTATCAATAATCAACCCTCAGTTTTTGATTTGCATTCCGGCGTTGTCGACCGTATAGTTATCCTTGTAAATCAACTGTGAAACCGGCACTATTGTGTATCCTTGCCCCTGCAAATTTTCAATGATTGCTGGTAGTGCGGTCGGCGTATTCATCGCACCATTATGAAACAAAACAATAGATCCTGGTTTTACGCTTGTTGTGACCCTCTGAACGATTTCTTTCGGAGTCGGATTTCGCCAGTCAAGGCTATCAACATCCCATTGTATTGCATACATATTTGCNGATTTTGCTGCTTCCATCAATGCATTGTTATAATCGCCGTAAGGNGGCCGAAACAGAAGCGGGCTGATACCGGTGACGCTCTTGATTTTATTGTTACAGTCGGTCAGCTGGGNCATCATTTCAGTGTGCGCTAACTTTGGCATGTGAGGGTGGGTATTGGAATGATTGCAGACCTCGTGCCCGGCGTTCGTGAGCGCTTTTACTGATTCCGGATATTTATCCACCCATGCGCCGACAACAAAAAATGTTGTTTTAACGTGATATTTATTTAAAATATCAATTAATGTTTGTGTTTGCTCATTTCCCCATGCTGCATCAAACGAAATTGCAATTTTCTTTTCTGTGGTCTTGACACAATAAATTGGGATAAGCCGTTTCGTGGCTGATGCCGTAATTGCTGCCACACCCTGAATCCCAATAAACACTGCCAGTGCGCCGGTAAGCAAACAACACAGCACCGTTAGAAATCTTTTTTTTGTTAGAATTAGAAATCTCATAATCAATCCCCCTTGAGATAAATATATGCGCAAAGAGGCATGCTATTTGTCTTTTGTTGATGATTATATAAAATCCTATAAATTTCTTCGATCATTAAAAATAATGCGGATTATTTGTGTTGATTTTAAATTCAAAGAAAAAAGATAGTGCATAAAATGCACTATCTAAAAGCACTTGCTCTATAGATTTCTAAACATAAATTTTGCGTGAATGAAGCGGCAAACCATTTC